>Ga0335085_10003146_pt1 | contig 29253 bp, 18 predicted proteins | sample Lox_Sample_45_FD_206712 | JGI IMG/M metagenome (GOLD analysis project Ga0335085, IMG submission 206712) | Soil microbial communities from Loxahatchee National Wildlife Refuge, Florida, United States - Lox_Sample_4.5 | ecosystem: Environmental > Terrestrial > Soil > Wetlands | place: USA... | reverse complement strand
CAGCGATTCAGTCAAATATTAACCATGAGAAATAGCGCCCAAAAGGTTCTGCTAATCGGTTGTCTGCTGCTGATTCCGTTTGCCGCAATAAGAGGCGCGGAAACTCTTCCGCCGCTGCAAGCAACTCGCTACGAAATTTTGACGCCAAAGCCCGGGCCAGCACCACACATCAACGGGCCCTTGGTTTACGGTGTCAGACCCGGCTCGCCATTTCTATACCGTATTCCCTGCACGGGTGAACGACCGATAATATTTTCTGCCGAAAATTTGCCGGCCAGCTTAACTTTGGATTCGCACAGCGGCATAATCACCGGAAAAATTTCCGGTGTCGGCACGAATCGCGTGACCCTGATGGCCAGCAATTCCCACGGCAATGCGAGACGAGAGTTTCGCATTGTCGTCGGTCAGCGCCTGGCGCTCACGCCGCCCATGGGCTGGAACAGTTGGTATATTTATCTCCATCACGTCACGGAAGCAGCGATGCGCAACGCCGCTGACCAAATGATTGCCTCGGGCATGGCCGACTACGGTTATCAATATGTTAACATTGATGATTGCTGGGCAGTGCAAGACGGCTTGAACAACGCCGAAGTCGGCGGCCCGGCCCGCGACGCCAGTGGACAGATATTGCCAAACAAACGCTTCCCGGACATCAAAGGCATGGTGGATTACATCCACGCAAAAGGGCTTAAAGCCGGCATTTACACTTCGCCCGGTCCGAAGACATGTGCCGGTTTTGAAGGGAGTTGGCAGCACGAGGCACAGGATGCCCGTACGTTTGCCGATTGGGGCTTTGATTTTCTCAAATACGATTGGTGCAGTTACGGCCATATTTTCCAGAATGGTGATCCGCGTCTGACAAACTCCGTTTCCCCGCAGGCTGTGAAGGGATTGGCTGGGTACAAATTTCCTTATGAACTCATGTCGGGCGAAATTAAAAGACTCGACCGGGACATCGTGTTCAACCTCTGCCAATACGGCAAGGGCGACGTTTGGAAATGGGGTGGCGACGTTGGCAACTGCTGGCGCACGACCGGCGACCTGGGCGCCGCCCGGGACACGCAACTGCCTGGATTCTACAGCATCGGATTCAGCAATGCGAAGCATTGGGAATACGCCAGGCCCGGCGCGTGGAATGATCCTGATTATATCCTGATTGGCTGGCTCGGTGCCGACCACGGCAAAAGTTTCAAGCTGACGACGCTCACGGCCGCCGAACAATATAGCTACATGAGCATGTGGTCTCTGATGGCCGCGCCGCTCATTTTCAGCGGCGACATGACCAAGTTGGATGCCTTTACATTGAACGTGCTTTGCAACGCGGAGGTTATTGACGTGGACCAGGACCCTCTCGGCAAACAGGCGAGAGTCCTTCGTCAGAGCACCAACGACTTTGTGCTTGTAAAAGAACTCGAAGATGGCTCAAAAGCCATTGGCTTGTTCAATCTTGCGGAACAACCGGCAAAGCTCGCAGTTTCATGGACTGATCTAGGCCTCTCCGGAAAGCAACGCATTCGTGATTTGTGGCGGCAAAAAGAACTGGGAACATTCAAAAAGGAATTTCAGGCGGAAGTGCCGCGGCATGGTGTGATCATGGTGCGGATCTGGCCAAAATAAAATCCAAAGATCTATGATAACCGCCCCACAAACCCAAACCTCCACCCTGAAAGCTGAATATAACTTTGGCTATATCTGGCTGATCTCCATTGTGGCCGCGCTGGGTGGATTGCTCTTCGGCTGGGATTGGGTCGTCATCGGCGGCGCCAAGGAATTCTTCGAGCCGTTTTTCGGCATCGCCAGCGACTCGGTAGTGAATGGACACTCGACCATTGTCACCAATGCCAATTTGAGCGGCTGGGCCAACAGTTGCGCCCTGCTCGGCTGCCTGGCCGGTTCGCTCCTTACCGGTGTTTTGAGTGACAAATTCGGGCGCAAGCGACTCTTGATTTTTGCCGCGTTTTTATTTGCTGCATCGTCCGCCTTGACCGGCTGGGCCGCAACTTTTCACCAGTTCATTCTGTGGCGGATCGCGGGCGGCGTGGCTATCGGGATGGCGTCAAATTTGTCGCCGCTGTACATTGCAGAGATTTCACCGGCGCAAATGCGCGGACGGCTCGTGTCGCTGAACCAATTGACAATTGTCATCGGCATCCTTGCCGCACAGTTGCTGAACATGGTCATCACACGAAAAGTTCCCGCCGGCGCGACCGCCGCCATGATTGCGCAATCGTGGAATGGACAATTCGGCTGGCGCTGGATGTTCACACTGGTGGCGTTGCCCTCGCTGCTGTTTTTCCTGTCGGCATTTTTAGTTCCGGAAAGTCCGCGTTGGTTGGTGAAAAACGGGTTGCCGGACCGCGCAAAACAAATTCTCGCGCGCATCGGCGGCGATAATTATGCATCGGCGGAAACGGAAAACATCCGGCAGACGATTGCCGCGGAAGAAATTTCTCACGTGCGCCTGGCGGACTTGATCGAACCGCGCCTGCTGAAAATTCTGCTCATCGGCTGCGGGCTGGCCGTGTTGCAGCAATGGAGCGGCATTAACGTGTTGTTCAATTACGCGTCCAACATTTTTGACAAAGCCGGATTTGGCGTGAACACGACGCTGCTCTTCATCGTCATCACCGGCGTCGTCAACGCGGCCTGCACGTTCATTGCGTTGGGCACGGTGGATCGTTGGGGACGGCGTGGGTTGATGCTGTTTGGCTGCGCAGGCATCGCGGCGGCGCATATCCTGATCGGCCTTGCCTACGCGCTGCGTTTGCAAGGCATCGCGGTGCTGCTATTCGTGCTGGCGGCCATCGGCTGCTATGCAATGTCGCTCGCGCCAGTAACCTGGGTCGTCATTTCGGAAATTTTTCCCAACCGGATCCGCGGCACGGCGATTTCCGTGGCCGTCTCAGTATTGTGGATCGCGTGTTTCATCCTGACTTTCACATTTCCACTGCTTGAAGGTGCGATTGGCACAGGCAATACATTCTGGCTTTACGCCGTGATTTGCGTGCTCGGCTTCATTTTCATCCGCTTCAAATTGCCGGAAACAAAAAATAAAACACTCGAACAAATCGAAAAGGAGCTTGTGAACTGATACGACTTTCATCTCTCATGAAGAGATGATGCCACAACGTATGATTGAAAGCGGTCAAGACAGCGATCCTCGCATCGCGCACGTCCATATTACAGTTGCCGGTAACGCCCCGTGAAGACATTTGCAGGTTTGGCCCGAATACTGAACTTCAACATGACCGACCAGTGGTCATTTCGCAAACCAACGGAAAAACCGGAATATGCCTTGGGTGAATCGCCCGCACCGTTTTTTATTTTGCTATAAGGCCATGGTGTTTTTGTGGATACGTTCCAGCCTACCTCAATCTGAACGAACAAAATTTCGCTGCTCGGCTACCCACCCGAAACTAGAAATGGAGAAAACCGAATCAGCTCCGACCCAGCACGAACCCGCGCTACGCAAGCGTTTTGTGATGCTCAGGCTTGGAGTCGGATTAACGCAAGAATCCCTCTTCGGTTTCCTGAATCAGCGGATTATCCATACGAATCCGCGTTTTGTCTATTGGCCGGAAATCATTGAACTGTTAGTGTCAAATAAACAATCCGCATTGTTTTCACGATGACGTGCCTGTTTGAAGCATTTGCGACAGCCTTCTTAATGTTAGCGAGAAGCGGCAATCCTGTATTCAGATAAATCCAACCAAATATGAAAAACATCCCTAAGTTTTTGTGGGCCGGAATAGTAGTCGCGTTTTACTGTTCCACTGCAAACGCGCAAAGCTATTCCAATTCCATGGCCGGGGCAACGCTCATCTATTCCAATGCCTTTGGTGGAAGCAGTACGGTGAATATTACGAATACGCCTGCCGACTATGAAGCCGGCATCCTGGGCGGCAGAAGTAACACAAATTGGATTGATGCGCTGGGAGCGAATAACACCAATGCCTTTTACGCAGACGGCCATATGGGCACCGGGCAGGGAGATGCCTGGCTTTTGCCATTCACGCCACAAGCCGGTTATGTTTACACTTTGAATGCTTCGGTAAACTTCACCGGCAATCCAGGCACCTGGATAGGGGCTGGTTTTTGCAATTACTTCGGGATAATCGGTGGAAGCAACGATCGGTTTAATAGCGGGGGTGTTGATTTTGGGATTTTGACCGAAAGCAGTCGAAACCTGCAGGCTTTTGCGGGCCCGGGTGCAGCCAGTGCCTACGCTAACGTAAATGCCATTTGGAACCCCGCGACAGGAACCCATACGCTCACGCAGATATTGGATACGACTGGCCCTAAATGGGTTGTAGCTAGTTTTGTTGATGGTGTTCAAGGAGGGACGAACTATACCTATCCCAGCACCAACCCAACGATCCTCGGGCTTGGACTTTCCCAAAACGGTGGAACATTTGCTTTGGCTCAAAATAATTTCACATGGACCTCTTTCACTCTTTCCGCTACGCCGTTAGTTATCACGAAACAACCGGTATCGGCGGGCGTTGCCGCGGGCGTTGCCTTCACCAATACGGTCACGGTTGCGGCCACGGCTCCATTCTATCAGTGGTTCACCAATGATGTAGCCATCCCCGGAGCCACTAATGCATCCTTGATATTGAATCCTGTAACTGCCGACGATGCAGGCACCAATTATTATGCGGTAATAACTAACAGCCTGGGAGGCTCGGTCACAAGCGCCCCGGTCAGTTTGACGGTTTATTCCGCTCCGGCGTTTCTGGGGACGTATCCTGCGGCTTATACCAATGTAATGACATTATATGGGGGAGCAACTGTCAGTGGGACGAATTATCCTGGCTCTAGTCCGATGTTCTCGGTATCCGCGATCGGCCAGGCCCCGCTTTTTTACCAATGGGAGACCAACGGCGTGCCTGTTGAAGGAGCTACAAACACCAGCTTCGCATTCACCAATTGCCCATTGGATGGCCCGACGAATTTTGCTTGTGTGGTAACGAACTCCGCCGGCGCAGCGACCAACACATGGCAGGCGTCTTATCTTCCGTCGCCGGTGGCAGCCTTTCCGAAAACTGTGTTGTCATATAACCCCGTCGGCTTCTGGCGGTTAAATGAAGGCCCGGATGACGGCAATGGCGATAACGGTGTGCTCGCTCTCGATTACGCGAGTGGCAATAACGGCATCTATTCCAATGCTGTTCTCGGCTACGCAAGCTTCACCAACACGGATCCAACTGCTGCGTCGGTGCGCTTCAACTATGCGGGTTCTCACAGTGATGTTTTTGGTATTCAAGGAATAGACTTCTCAAATAAAATGAGCGCGACTTTCTCCGTTCAAGCCTGGGTTAACGGGCCTGCATCACAGCCAAACGGCGCGGGTATTATCGCCAAAGGTTATAACGGTGGAGAACAGTTTGCCCTGGATGTAAATGGCAACAAATATCGGTTTCTGGTCCGAAATGCCGGGGGGACTGTTTCCAGTATCACGGCAGGAACTGGTCCGGATAACAATTGGCATTTGATCGTTGGTGTTTGTGACGAAGTAAATGGCTCCGTAACGCTTTACGTTGACGGACTGTCGGTGGGCAGTGCGCCGATTACTTCTGGAAGCGGAGTGTTTCCTTGCGCCACGCCGATTACAATTGGCGCCAGAGGCTCGTCGGCGACCGATAATGACAGCTTGCAATTTGGTGGCTACCTCGGCGACGTGGCAATCTACAACACCGCGCTCTCTGCTGGGCAGGTGGCCACTCTCTATCCGTTTCCGCTTGCCTTCACTTTTGTGCCTCCGCTTCCGCCAACCAATTTCGTGTTCCTGGCGAACGGGACAATAACAATTCCCGCGACTATTTTTGGTCCACCGCCCATGGGTTATTATTGGACCAACGTAACCGCCGGTGGGATCGTCGGCTCAGGTCAAACCAATGTCCTTGGGAATCTGAACGCAACCCTGATAGTCTCAAATACTCCCGCAAGCCTCAGTGGCGACGAGTTGGAATTGGTCGCCACCAACGCGACTGATTCCACCAATTGGTTTGTCACCTTGTTCAGTCCGCCGCCGCCTGCAACATTGGATTATTCCGACCCCACTCTTTATTCCAACTATTTCAACGGAGGAACGTGGTCGATTGGAGGGATGCCCCTGACGGCGGCCAACGGCTTGGTCGGCGGCACCAATACCACGTGGACTGATGCGTTGGGGACCAACAACACTGGCAAACTGCAAGGCAGCGGCGTCGATGCGACCACGTTGGGAGATAGCTGGGTATTGCCGTTTACGCCGCACGCAGGTTATGTCTACACTGCGACCGCTTCGATCACGTTCGCCGGCAATCCGGGCAACTGGATTGGCATTGGCTTTGCGCAGGCGGTTCCGAATAACACAACTACCGGTCGGTTCACCGACGGCGGAACCGGGCCGAATGGTTATGCCTGGGAAATCCTGACTCTAGGCACTGCGAACCTGCAGGCCTTTCAGGGACCTGGTGGAGTAGGACAATGCGTCAATTTGAATAACTTTTATACCGCAGGGGCCGCAACCCACACGGCGACGGTCGTATTGGATACAACCAGTCCTATTTGGACTGCAGCATTCTATGTGGATGGCGTTTTAGGAGGGACAACCAACTATGCCACCCCGCCGCCAATTGGCGCGGTTGGAATTACCCAAAACACCATGAGCATTCCTGGTAATATCCAATGGAATTACTTCGCGCTGACTCAAGTAGCGCCCGGCGGCGTTCCACCGTATCTCCTGGCCCCCGTGCCGCCGACCAATAGCATCTCGCTGACAAACGCGACGGTGACAATTCCCGCGACAGCCTTTGGGTCGGCGCCCCTCGGTTATTACTGGAGCAACAACTCCACTATTATTGCGTCGGGTTTGACCAACAACATGGCGCCGCTCCCAGCTAACCTCAGCATTCCAAGCAGCAGCCTGAGCGCCGGTCAATTGCAATTGGTTCTGACCAACGCCTACGGCACCAACATCACCTCCATTACGCTGCTGTCTCCGGTGAACCTCAATCCGGCCCCCCTCCAGTTCTCGGTGTCGGGCAATCAACTGACGTTGGGCTGGCCAACTAACATGGGTTGGACGCTGCAAGTTCAGACGAATAGCTCGAGCACAGGTCTCAGCACAAATTGGGTGAACGTGCCTAACTCAACAACAATAACCAACTTTGTTGTCCCCATTAACCCCACCAACGGCAGCGTATTCTATCGTCTGCTTTATCAGCCTTAAACATTCTATACTGTAGAAAGATCCTTAGAATGAACAAAAAGAAGATACGAGTATCGAATAAAGGCTTCACCCTTATCGAATTGCTTGTGGTCATAGCCATCATCGCAATTCTTGCCGCAATGCTTTTGCCGGCCTTGAGCAGTGCCAAAATAACGGCGAAAGAAATAGGATGCAGAAATAATCTCAGGCAATTGGGGATCGCGGAACAATTATATGTAAACGACAATAACGGAAAAATGTGTTCATATCCTGGCAATACATTGTGGGTAGAGTCATTGCGCCCGGTCTATGGCAATGTTGACAATGTGCTAATCTGCCCCCTGACCACTCCTCAAGAGCCTGTTCCGGGCATCCCAACCATAGGCGACTACAAGACTGCGTGGTTTTGGCTCGCTAATGGTGTCGGAGCTCCTGTCAACAATACCGGCAGTTATACGTTCAATGGATGGCTTTACGGAGGGAATTGGGGACCGTTCACGGGTGTCCCATCTAACGCCGAAGCATTTCAGAAAGATTCAGCGGTAAAACATCCGACTGTCACACCCGTTTTTGGGGATGGATGTTGGCCAGACGGCTGGCCCGACAAAGATGACGGTGGCGCTCACAACCTCCAGTCTCCGGTAGGACCCGGACCTAACGTTACGTCTGGAACCGGCGGCGCTTCAGGAATGTGGAGATACTTGATCGCGAGGCATAATCCCCATCGGCCCAAGGCGCCCCCGACAAACATCAGTTTTGCAAATCCGTTTCCGGGGGGCGTTCAAATTGTCTTCTTTGACGGACATGTGGAAAGCATTCCGTTGGATGGCCTTTGGGCACTTGAATGGCACCTTGATTGGCCGGATGGGTGGTCTCGTCATTGAAAATACTTTCGTAAACTACGCTTGGAGATCACTTCGGGACGGCTCACACGCCAGGGCAGGCTAAGGTTCGCACAAACGCCGTCGTCTGCCCAGTTGCAACCGGACAGACAACTCTGGTTTAACTGGTTCTTGCAATTCGACCAACAGGGATAAATTGGAACTGTAGCCGGACGAAGACCAGAACAGAAAAACATTCATTGCACGCCATATTCGTGCGCCGCCGCTTCGCCGATTTCTTTCGTCACGAACTCCCCCAAATCTATTCTTGTCCCCCACGTCGCACCGTTTTCCAATTTCCTGCCTTCAGCCAAACTTTTTTCCGCGGCTTCAACAACGAGGGTGGAATAAAACCCCGACGCCATCGGTGAGAGTATTTCGTCGTTTTCGACAGTGGAAAGGCGTTCCGCGCGCCGGGAAACGATTTGCTGGTAAAATCGTCCCGGGCTGTCAACGCCGTATCCAGTGACCAGGCCGTTGTTTTCGAAATTGCGAAATAGCGGATTGATTTCGCCGGAGCCTTCGGCCTGGATTTCACGCAGACCGGGCGTATCCAGGCCCAGGTCCAGCATTCCCTCGGAGCAAATCAAGCGGCCGGATTGCACGGTGGTTGACCACGCCGTATTTGGCAGGGCCCATCCGGCGATGATGTGCGCCACCGCACCGGTGTTGAACAGAATCTCCGTGTCCACCAGATCATAACCCTTCACCGCGCGGGGCTTGAGCGAAGGCAATTTGTGCGAATATCCCCTCGCGCTCACCTGCGCCGGAATCAATCCGACAATTTTCATCAGCGCATCCGCCATGTGAACTGTCAGAAATGAAATTGGCGTGTTGCGCTCGGCAAAATCCGGCGAGGCGAAAAACCTCGGTGAGTGGTTTGGGTCCGCCACGAGCAGTTTGTCTATCATGTAAAAAACGCCGGCCTGGAAAGTGCCATAGCGACCTTTCTTAAATCGCGCCTCAGCCTCCTTGATGCGCGGATCTTCGCGTTTGTGATAGTCGATGCCGAGAAACCGTCCGGATTTTCTGGCCGCCTGGATCATGGCGTGAGCGTCCTTCACCGTCGCGGCGGTGGGCTTGGGCACCACTACATCCAAACCAGCGGCAAACGCATCTAATGCCGGCGCGCTATGCAAATGGTCCGGCGTATTGATTTGAACCGCGTCCAATTCCACTTGAGTGAGCATCTCCTTGTAATCCGCAAAACGTCGGTTAGCCGGCAATTTTGCGAGATCGCCAAACCAATTGCGATATTGCTCGTTTGGATCCGCCACCGCACAAACATCCAGCAGCGGCGAGTATTGGCTTTGGAAGTAAAGGTATTGGTAAATTTCGCGTACGACGGCGCCCGCGCCGATGACGCCCAAACGCAGTTTGGTTTTCATGCTTTCATAAGCTCCCGGTTTGACACAAAAGAAACAGCGATAGAAATTCTGCCGCTCTTGCGATGTCTTTCAGCGCAATCTGTTCCTGGTCGGAATGAGCAAAGGCCAGTTCGCCCGGCCCAAAGGTCAACACAGGCATGCCCGGGTATTCGGCGGCGAACAAGCGTGCGTCGCAGGAAACCGTCCAACCAGTGACGGGCTCGTTTTTCCAAAAGCCGGCGTCTTTGGCAGCAGCGACAGCAGTGCGCATCATTGGCGAATCCGGATTACCATCAAAGGCAGCATTGTGCAATTTCTCGTAAGTAACCGTCACTGCCTCGGCGCCTGATTCATTCCGCCCGCAGCGACGCAAATAATTTTCCGCACCCCGCTCCGCCGCCCGTCGCAGGCGTTCCATTACTTCTTCAATTCGGTGCGTCGGTAAAAATCCCTGTCCACCTTCCAAAATCAAAATTCCGTTGGTGGCTTTGCCACCCAATTCCAATCGGATCGGGCCTTTCCCGCCCGCCAATTTTGTCTTTGAAAAAACCAAACTACGGACAAGATGCATCATTTTGGTGATGGCGCCATCACGCTCACGAATTGCGCCCATGTGGCCGGTGGCGCCGTGTACGGTGATTTCAAAGCTATTTCCGGCGCGTCGCAAATCATAGTGCCGCGCAACCATCGGTTGGCCGGTGACCGGATCGACCACTTTGGTTTTGTCGCTGTAAAGCCCGAGGTAACCGGCCAATCCACTTTCCAGACAATCTCGCACGAGTGTTTCAGTTGATTTTTCAGGCTGACGCGTGAATTGAATTTTGAAATCCACTTTGCCGCAAATCCGGCTGGGATGCTCACCAAAGGAGCCGATAATGCCGTGGCAGGTTTGAACCGGCCGTTGCGGGAAAAGTTCGTGGTGGCTTTCCGCACGGATGGCCGCGCCTTCCTTTTCCAGTTCTTCCACAACGAATGCAGACAGTTCGAAAGCCGACAGACCGGAAGGCGGCGTTATTTTGGCTGCATACCAAACTGCGCCACGGTTCGCCGGATGAATTTTCCACGAAGTGGGTTCGCCCACGAGAACTGAGTCATATAGCCGTTTCAATTCCCGATCCATCGCAAGCGAAAGAGAACCGTTGCCGCCAGTTTCCTCCTCGACGACAAACATCGCGACCACGTTCCGGTTCCATTGCAAACCCGTTTGGACCATTACCTCAGACAGCAGCTTCAGTGCTGCGACCATACTCACCAACGAGCCCTTGTCGTCGCATGCGCCCCGGCCCAAGACATTTCCTCCCCGGGCTCGCGGCGGGAAATACGGCGCCACAACGTCAATGTGTGCGTTCAGCGCCACGGAAGTTCCCGGCTTGCCGCCCTCCCCTGGTGCAACATAGATAAGGTTTGAGCGACCGGCATAAGTCTCTTCTGGTGAGAGTCCCTGTGGCCGGGCCGGCGTTTTTGTAAAATGCAACAGCGAATATGCGCTGTGGCTCTTAATGGCAGGGTTAATCGGACGACGCTCTAAACGTCCGCCCGCAAATGGCATCGCGGCCAGTTCGCGTTCGAGGATTTGAAAACAGCGGTCCTCGGCGGCGCGCATTTGCGCCACATCTGATTTCGGCGTCGTATCGATCCGGCAAAGCTCAACCAGAAGTTGTTTGAGGTAATCCTGAAATGCGGTAGTCCGGGTACGGGTGCGAATTTTCCGTATCACGCTGGCAGTGGAAGGCATGGTGGCGGCTTCTGAATCATCGCTTTTTGATTTTGAATTCACGGGCCCGCAAGGACAAGCTACAGGGCCGAATGCGCCGCAGTCAATTTTCCAGAAACACGCAGCTTGTCATATGCTCGTATGACTGTTTTCATTCTGGACGCTTACGTCAAACTTCCGCGATGCACCACGTTTCGCTAGGCGGCAGCCTTCCGCGCCGCGATTTTTTAAAATTGGCGGGATTGGGCGCAGCCACGCTGGCTTTGCCTAAGGCGGCATTGAGTGGATGGCTTGACGATGCGCCCTTCCCGCGCTTTGATTCTCGAGAGCTTGCCCACACCCATGATTTGCCCTCGCTTCCACTTTGGGGGCCTTATTCCAAAAAATATTTCGGTGTTTCGCACATTCCAGACATATCGCGCGGCTTGAGTTTTGATTTCAGCCTTTTTCCACGGTTAAACCAGGAATCGACAAAATTGCCGAGCGTGCTGGACCCTTCCGGCGTCCATCCCTGGGAAGCTGCGGCGGATTTGGGCTTCTATTCGCTTCGCTTCGAGATCATCTGGAAGGATCAATTCTTTTGTGATCAGTCATTTTTTCCGCTGTCCGAACGTGCCCGGATCGTCCGGATGGAGTTGGTCAATCAAACCAGTGCGCCGCAGAATATCACGCTGGACTGCCTCTTGCAGCTCGTCTTCCCGCCACTGAAAGAGTTGACGGCGCAACCCATTCGACTATCCGAGGTGGAATTGCCGCCGGGGGCGGTTTGGACTCATGCACTCGACTACGCGGACTTGCAATTCGCCAAACCGCGGCCCACGGATAATCTCGTACCAGATGGAAAATATCGTGGCGAGGAACGGTGTCATGATTCTGTGGGCGGCTCCGTAGTGGCGCAGAGTTTTGGCAAGGAGGCTGGCGACCGCGTGATTTATCGCGTCCGACTAAAACAATCTCTCTCGAATGCGACCCTAATCTGGCGGTTTCAAATGGACGAAGGCGCCGTGGTTCATTTCCAAATGGACGGCGGCGCCCGGCAGGAAATTGCTTTTCATGGCACTGGCGGATTTGAAAAGGCAACGGTTCCACTCGGAACGTTGAATCCCGGCGAACACGAATTTCGTTTCACTTCGCTCGGCGGCACGTCTGTCATTTTGAACGGATTTGCAGTGGTGGAATCGGCGAGCGCAGACCAGCTTCGGTTTGAGCCTCGACCCTGGCAGCCGATTCCGAAAATCCAAACCGCCGGGAACGGTTTTATTTTGAAATATCAGGATGCCCCGAACTTTTACGGATTCAGGTTAGGCACGCCGCTGGCAGGGCATCGAGAATTAAAATGGCAAGAGTTGGATGCGGCGTTCGGAACTGAACCTGGTCCGAACACGAAAGAACGCATTTTCGGCAATCGCAACCGTGGCCGCGCTGGGGATCCGGATTCGCTGTTCATCCACGCGTTTTCGGCTCCATTCACGATTGCACCAAATTCAAAGCAGATCATTTGCAATCTGGTTTGCGAGGGCTCGGAGGAGCAGGTTCACGACGCTTTAGACGGCTTTAATTCCAAATCGGCCGGGCACGAGCGCGCTTACCGTTCCGCGCGCAAAAACATTTCGCAGCCCGTCGCCGCACCAGCCGGGAAAAGCTACCGGTTCAGCCAGCGATTGCTGGCGGCGACAACGTTGTCCAGTCTCGTTTATCCGCTTTATACTCAACGGAATTACATCCGCCATTATTCACCGGGACGGATTTGGGATTGTCTCTACACGTGGGATTCCGGCTTCACCGGTTTGGGACTGCTTGAATTAGACGTGCAGCAAGCAGCGGAAATTCTGAATGCCTACACCACGGCGCCCGGGGCGCAATCCGCTTTCATCCATCACGGTTCGCCCGTGCCGGTGCAGATTTATCTCTTCCACGAACTCTGGAATCGGACGCAATCCCTCGATCTGCTGGCGTATTTTTATCCACGCTTGCGGCAGTATCATTCGTTTCTCGTTGGACGACTCGGCAGTTCCATGACGCGACGGCATAAGGATCATCTGATTTGCACCTGGGATTATTTTTACAATTCCGGCGGATGGGATGATTATCCGCCGCAGAAATTCGTTCACGCGAAAAAATTGGAATCCTCCGCCGCTCCAACCGTCAATTCCTCGCACGCGATTCGATGCGCAAAACTATTGCGCTCGGCGGCGGCGGCTTTGGGGCGAACCGAAGATTTTGCGGAATACGAAGGGGACATCGCCGAGCTTTCTGCCTCGCTGCAAAAGTATTCGTGGGATGCCGCTTCGGGATATTTCGGTTACGTCCTGCATGACGGGAGCGGCGAGCCGAACGGAATTCTGAAGGATGAAACCGGTGCCAACTTTAATATGGGCTTGGACGGCGTTTATCCGTTGGTGGCCGGAATTTGTTCAGCCGAACAGGAGGAGGCGGTCCTGGAGCGGTTGTTTTCCGCAAAACGCCTTTGGATGGACATTGGCATCACCGCGGTTGACCAGTCTGCGCCTTATTATAGCGCGACTGGTTATTGGAACGGCACGGTCTGGCTGGCGCACCAATGGTTTTTTTGGAAAACAATGTTGGACCTCGGTCGCGCGGACCTGGCGAACCGGATTGCGCAGACAGGTCTTGACCTCTGGGAAAAAGCCACCGACTCGACCTACGAATGTTGGGAACACTTTGTTCCACGCGAACCGTTTGGAACCGGGTGGCATCAGTTCGCCAGTTTGTCGTCACCGGCGTTATCATGGTTCGCTGCGCTTTACACTCCCGGCCGTCTCACGTGCGGATTTGAAGTGTGGGTCGAAGCATGCCGCTTCGACAAAAACAACCGCCGGCTCCGGGCGACACTGAAATCGACCGGCCAGCTCGGCCGCCAATTCAGCATTTTGGCGTGCATGAATCCCAACGCGCACTATCGGGTGCGTTGGAATGGAAAACCAGTGGAGGTTTCGACCGTGCATGATGGATTGCTGCACATCCAACTGCCGCGCGAATCCGCCCCAGGAGAATTGCAGATTGCTCCTGCGTGAAGGCGATTTACGTGAAGCAGATGGTTCCATGCCCACGGCTTTGCCGACCACATGTTCTTAATGGAGAAAGTTTCAGTGTCATCTCGGCAATTAAATGAACGAAACTCAACTGCGACGAACTTACCGGGAATTGCTGCTCGATGGCATCGTGCCATTTTGGGCGCGGCACGGCGTGGACCCGCAACACGGCGGTGTGTTGTCGTGCATGGGCGAGAATGGCACGCCGGTCAGCGACGCCAAATACATCTGGTCACAAGCGCGCTGGGTCTGGACCTGTTCGGCGCTCTACAATCGGATCGAAAAACGTCCGGAGTTTTTGACATGGGCGCGGGACACGATTGATTTTCTCCTCAAGCACGGACGCGATGAGCAGGGGCGTTGGGTTTATCGCACGACGCGTGAGGGGCGAATCGTGGAGGGCGCGACCAGTATTTATACTGATTGCTTCGTGGTTTACGGGTTGAGCGAATACTGCCGAGCCGTACCAGACCCCGATTTGTTGTCGCTTGCAAAAACGGTATTCGCGAGCATTCAGGATCGAATCGCAAAACCGACGTTTTCCGAAACGGCGCCGTACGAATTGCCGCCCAATCGGCGCTGCCACGGCGTGCCGATGATTCTCACCGAAGTGGCTGGGGAACTGATGATCACAACCGGCGACAAATCCATTCTCGCGGCAGCGGATGATTTTGCGGCAAGCGTGATGAATCATTTCGTCCGCCCGGCCCGGCAATGCCTGGTAGAATTTGTCGACCATGACTATCGCGAAGTTCCGCCACCCGAAGGCACATTTGTCATGCCGGGTCACGCGATCGAATCGATGTGGTTCCAGATGCACCGTGCGCTCGCGCGCAAGGACCGACAGACGATTATCCGCGCCGTTGAAGTTCTCCGCTGGCATTTGGAAAAGGGCTGGGACAAGGAATACGGCGGTATTTTTTTGGGCATCGATGCCGAAGGACATCCCCCATTTTTGCCGAATTCGGAATCAAAGGTCTGGTGGCCGCACACCGAAGCGCTTTATGCCTTGCTCTTGGCGCATGAACTGACAGGCGAAAGCTGGTGCGAAAATTGGTTTGAGCAGATCCGGCGCTGGAGTTTCGAGCATTTTTCCATGCCCGAGGCTGGCGAGTGGCGGCAGCGACTGGATCGCACGGGCAAACCCATGACCACGGTCGTTGCGCTTCCAGTCAAAGACCCGTTTCACTTGCCGCGCGCGCTCATTCTTTCGCTCGAATTATTGCGTCGAAGTTAATCATGAGTGCACGTTTTCCCCTCACCAACCTTCGCTGGCTCGTCGCCGGCCTGCTGCTCGTCGTGACGTTGATCAACTACGTGGACCGGATGGCGATTTCTGTTCTCATAAAAAACATCCTGGGAGATTTTCACCTGGACGAGAACGATTACGGCCAGATCGTGGCGCTTTTTATGGTGGCCTACGCAGTGATGTATGCCGGGTCCGGCTATATTGTGGATCGATTGGGAACGCGAGTGGGCATGGCTTTTTTCGTTTGCATCTGGTCGGTTTGCCAGGTGCTTCACAGTTTGACGGTCGGGAAATGGTCCTTCGCCGCGTGCCGGGTTGGTTTGGGTTTGGCAGAACCGGGGAGTTTTCCGGCCGCCACGAAAGCAATCGGCGAATGGTTTCCGGCGCGAAAGCGCGCCGTTGGCGTGGGGATTTTCAATACCGGATCCGTCATCGGAGCGGCTGTGGCCTCACCGCTGGCGGCATTTGTGGCGCTTCGCTTTGGCTGGCGCGCGGCGTTTGTTTTTACTGGCGTGCTGGGATTTATCTGGCTGATCGCCTGGCTGGTTTTTTATCAACCGCCGCAAAACAATCGCTGGTTGGCTGGCAACGAGTCAACGGAGCCACGCCCGGCGGAAAGCATCGCCGGCGAAACGATAAATAACAAAAAAACCACGGATTGGTTTGGCGTATTGGCGAGTCGTCCCGGCTTTGTGTTGATCCTGGCCCGCTTTCTCACAGACCCGGTCATTTATTTCGTCATGTTTTGGCTGCCCGCCTATCTTGAGAAGGAGCGTGGTTTCGATCTAAAAATGATTGGCGAATACACGTGGATACCTTGGGCCGTCGGCGGGTTGGGCTATGTCCTGGGTGGCTGGTTCTCCGGTAAAATGATCCACGCGGACCGGAAGATAGGCAGGTCTCGCAAAATTGCGATGACGGTGGGCACGGCTCTGTTGCCGAGCGCCGTTTTTGCACCACTGGTTCCATCGGCGGCGCTTGCCATTGCGGCGATGTGCGTCGTGGTTCTCGGGCATGCGATTTGGGTGACCAATTTAATGACTCTACCGACCGATTTATTTCCACCGGGCAAAGTGGCAACCGCCGCTGGACTCTCCGGCATGGGCGGCGCCATTGCCGGCGCGCTGGCCAACTGGTTTACCGGCTCGTTTGTCACTCATTTCTCCTATCTGCCGATTTTTATTTTCGCCGGCCTGCTGCACCCGACGGCAGCGGTGCTGGTGTGGTGGCTTTTGCCTGAGCGATATTTCGGCAAAGAGGAAGGTCCGGAGTAAAAAGAAGATCGCTTCCCATCACTTTCAAAATTACATGTCATTCGCTGACGACGATCGATGAAACAAGATCACCGTGGCGGCTATCCATTCTTCACTCGGTTCAAAGTCCGTGGCCATCCACGTCCAGCCCTCCACGGAGCGCTTAAATGCGGACAGATTTTACTGAAGTTGCAGACGATAAAATTTCTGTGGCGCGCCGGGTATCACACTGTTCGTAGCTGAGAAAGCGCCGTTCGTATCAAAGCCACCGGAGGTTTCAAGCGTCCAATTACCCGATGCCAGGTTGGTTGAAGAAAACAGATAATAGTTGTCCCCAGCGAAACCATTCGTGCCGGACAAAACGAATTGCCCTCCATTCAGCAGGATGCCGCCGGTGATGACTGGCGGTTGTCCTGCCAGGCCGGAAGCGAAGGCGATTTGATCCACGATTACCGTATTCGTGTAATTATAAAACACAACCGTCTCGGGCGCAGAAAGACCGCTGACTGGCGTGCCACCGACCCAAAAAGTGAGCCCCAATGACTGATGAGTCAACGCGGAGCTGTTTGCTTCGCTGGTATAAATGTTCACAAACGGTGTGGAAGCGGCATAATCGCCCACGATTCGCAGCCGATAAACATTCAAAACGTCACCCGGATCGTTGTAGTAACCGTTGTTGTCATTATCCTGCGAAAAGGAAACCGTTCCCAACTCCGGTAAAGGTATCAAGGCGCCGGCACTGTTGTAGATGCCAAATTGTCCCTGATCGTTAACACCCACCGAGACCTTGCTGCCGGAAATGTCATCGTGAAAGATGTCCACCTTGAACTTGCCCCCCACGCCACTAAAACCGGAACCTATGGCGAATAGAAAATCCATTGTCCACGTCGGCCCCGGAGGAGTAATCCATTGATAGACGTATTGGTTTGCCGCCTTGTTGAACATCAATGCGTTGCTCGTTCCATTAAAGCCGGGGTGCCAAAGAATATTGGCATACCCATTGCAAAGCCAGGTCTGAAAGAGCGATTCATTTGGCATGCTGGAAATCGCCGGGGTCAACAGCAGGCCTTGCCGGTCGAAATTGGAATTGCGCAACACCGGCGGCCGCTCGAGCGTCGCGCTGCTGGAATCCGGCGCGCTTGAAATGTCGACCGTGCCCTGCCAATTGCTCCAAGGCGCGTTATTATCCCAGACGTAGGTATAATCCATGCGACGATAGCCTCCCGACGAGTTGTAAGTGTTCCCAAACATTTTGATATTGGAGGCCATGAGGCCCATGTTCGTTTTCAAGAACGCCTGCTGGAAGCCAGCGCTGCCACCGCCCAACTGGCTCGCCTGCGACGATGTCAGCGCACAATTGTAGGTGTAAGGGGGATAACCAGCATCGCTGAAATGCAAAGAGGAGTAAGGTCCCGGACCGCCGGCGACATTGTAGGTGAACGAATTACTCGTGACTTGGAAATAAGTGCCGAAAAATTCATTGCCAGCCGCGTCAGAATTCGTCTCGTTATACAATTCGGCGCTGATGAATGGCCACGCTGATGCGCTCATAGTGCTGGTGAACGTACAATGGTCCACCACGCAATATTCCGAATTATCCCGAAACCGCACGTAGTCCGCCAGGCAATCCTGGAACGTGCAGTTGGTTACCACAACTCCCACGATGTCATGCGAGGCGTAAATCATGTGTTGATGGTTGCCGTTGTTGGCGGTGAGATTGGAGAAGGTGCAGTTGTCGACCATGATGTCCCGGGCGCCATTGACCAGGCCAATTGCGCCATAAAGAACGTTGGTCAGGTTGATGAGCTGGCAATAGGAAAATTCCAAATTCCGGCACGGACGCAGACCATTCGGCACACACTCAACACCCCAATAACTGGCCGGGCCGGTGAAAACGATTCCGTAGAATTTGATATTCTGAGAACCGGTAAGATAGATAAGGCTGCCGATCTGACCGGCGAAAATCGGCTTGTAGAGATCGACGGCTTGCAGCGTGAGCCGGTGCAACGGATTGCCAATGTTCGTGAAGTTCAGAGTCCCTGCGTAATAAGTGCCGTCTTTCAAATTGACATTAACGTTGGCGGCTTGGAGCTGGCTCTGAATATTGGTCCAGAAACTGTAATTGAGAAAACTCGCCGCATTGGCTGAAGAGGAGCCGTCGCCGGTGCCCGACGCGGCGGGCCCCACCCAATAGTCATTCGTAGGTGCCGTTGTTAACACCTGCGTGACGGAAAGCGTCCAGGAGTTCCATTGAATTCCCGCGACGGACTGCCCCGCGAAACTCGTTTGACCGATTCCAGCATACGCGATGGGCGGATTCACACCATACGCAAAGTTGGTGCCCATTTGAGTACCACCAATAACGTTGGTGCCCGCTATCGTGCCGCCCAAATAGGCCGATACCATCCATTGCGCGCCGACGGTACTCAAAACGATCGTCAAATTGGTGGTACCCGCAGGAATTACAGTCGTATTGCCGAGTGACGATCCTGTCCCGCGTCCGCCATACACGCCTTGAGCGGTATTCGCCCTTATCCCCATCCAGGCATAACCACCCGGAGGATTGTCCGTGAACCGACAGTAATTTGCAGCAGCGTTATTGGTCTGTACGGCCGACTGCGTGAAACCCATCGCCACCCAGTTCGGCATCCCCGACGGCACGGTGATTGAGGCGTTCATGAAATAAACACAGCCGGGCTGGGGAGTAAATGGCAGGAGCGCACAGCCTGCATTGGTATCAACTGTGCCATTTGCGTAAACGGTGGCGTTCACGCCGTTTGTGGTCGTGCAAATCCATTTCGCGCCGCCGGAACCGCCCAGGAGACTTTTGGCCGCTGTCGGAGCACCTCCGTCCACTGTTGCCACAGTTCCGCTAAAGGAGTTGGAATAGATCATTATCTGGGCGTTGATAATCCAGCAGCGAAACACCATCATGGTTCCCAACGACAGTAATTTTATTCGTGTGTTCAAAATCAATGCATCAATTGGGTTGCGCTCGTCAGAGCACTCAGAGGACGATGAAGAGACTTTCAATTCAGCGTACGACTTTCCTCTGACTTTAATTGCAGGACAGACATACGCAAATACCCTCATTTGTGGGTATTTGGGAAATCGGCCTGCGCACGGATAATGGCGATGATTCGGACCCAAAACGTTTTTTTAGGCTTGAATACCTGTGCTTGATGGAAAGACACACTAAACCGTCAGTTCGCGCGAATATATGCGGCCGCGATTTCCATGCGGGGAAATGGCTGCGATTCAAATTCACCGGCAGCGGCCAAAAGAGCAAGTCCTCCGCGGTGCTTTCGGCTGTGATGTTCGATAAAGCGCCGTGACGCGAGCAACCTTCATAAGCTTTAATATCGATGCAATCTATGAAAAAAATCCTTGTTCTGACGATGACGGCTTTGACGCTCATTGCGAAGGCCGGCGACACCCAAACCGAAACACAGCACTACATCAGCGTCATCCGTACTAATATTTTCAAGGAATACAAAGGAATGTTCAAACCCGCCAAAGGTCTTTTGAAACATCCCTTTATCACGCCCGGCTGCAGTTCCTACCAGAACCAGCTTTGGGATTGGGATTCATGGCTTACGGACATTGCCCTCCGGCAGATTCTCCTGGAAAACGGCTCGCCCGAAGACAAAAAGGAGGCGATCCAGTACGAGCAAGGATGCGTGCTGAACTTTCTGGACGTCATCAGCGGCGGATATATTCCGGTCGTGATCAGCCCCAACAACAAAAGCATGTTTTTCGCGGAAACGAATTTCATTCCCTGGCAACACAACATGCACAAGCCGTGTCTGGCCCAGCATGCCGCTTTTCTGGTCAAATTAAACGGCGGCGACGCCGAGTGGCTCCGCAACCAGTTTCCAAAATTGCAGGCTTTTGTGAACTGTTACCACAATCACTATTTCAACAGGGCTACCGGACTGTATTACTGGGAGACCGACGAATTCCTGGGCGTGGATAATGATCCCAGCACATTTTTCCGGCCTTACGGGAGCTCCGGTTCGATTTTGTTAAATTGCTTTATGTACAAGGAACTGGAGGCAATGGTCTACCTGGCCGGGTGCTTGAACCAGAAGGAGATTGGGGACAGTTATCAAAAAATGGCTGATGAACTCCTTCAATCGATCCGCGAGCACTGCTGGGATCCGAAAGATGGTTTCTATTACAGCGTTGACTTGAATCTCCGGCCCGTGACACAACCGCTGGATAAAGCCTGGCAATTTCACATGGGACAGCCCAGGAATTGGGATTGCTTAATTCAACGCCTGGGAGTTTGGTCAGGTTTTCTGGCCATGTGGTCTGGAGTGGCCACATCGGAACAGGCAAAGCAAATGGTCGAAAGGAATCTTCTGGATACGAACACTTTTAATGCGCCCTACGGAATCCGCTCTCTTTCGAAGATGGAAAAAATGTATGATGTGCGTGCCACCAGCAACCCGTCCAACTGGCTGGGACCAATCTGGTTGAATGCCAACTATTTCGCTTTTCGCGGCCTCGTGAAATACGGATACAAGGACGAAGCGCGACAATTGGTCGAAAAAACTGTCAGGTTGATCGGCAGGGACTACGAGAAGTACGGAGTACTGCACGAGTTCTATTTGCCGGAGAACGGAGAACCCGTCATGAACGAGGGATTTCAGGATTGGAACTATCTCGTCTTAAACATGATTGCCTGGTACGAAGGCAAGCCCATCATAGAAGAGTTCTGACTTATTCGGCTTCGAGTGTCTCCTAACGCTTTGGAGTGATTATCCAAGGCGACCCGCCCAATACCCCCGAATGAGGGTATTTATGAAAGCTCCCCACTTGGTTAGCGTTTAAGGTGATCCGCAGACTTGAAACGTCCGTACCCAGAGCTTCCAATCCTAAAAAATGAAAAAAATCAGAAACCTCGTCTTGGCCGGAATGATGGCGGCATTCTGCTGTTCTGTTGGAAACGCGCAAACCACCATTTACTCCCAGGATTTTACCACCGCTGGCAGCGGAGTGAATATCGGCGGGACAGCGCCCACAATTGCGAACGCCTTCGCGGGCGGTTCCAGTTCCGCAACCTGGAACGTTGTGAGCAACAGCGCCACCGCCTTCATGCATACCGATGGCACCGTCGGCGCAAACCAAAACAGCGTACTTTTGCCGTTCACGCCACAGTCCGGTTATGTTTACACACTATCCGCTACGATCAGCTTTACTGCCGCTCCGGGTAGCTGGGTCAGCTTGGGTTTTACGGGCGCCAACCCCGTCAACAGTGCCACCCCACGCTTCACGGACAGCGCGGTGAACGGCTATGACTGGTTGATTGCGAATGACGCGACAGGAAACAATGAGCAATTCTTTGCCGGCCCGAAGAACGCGCCTTCAGCAGGCATCGGCGGCAGCCAGGGCTTACTCTCCGGTGCTGGAACCTTTACATTGACACTAAACCTGGATACGACAACCACTCTATGGGGCATATCTTCATTTATTGACGGCGTTCAATTGGGAACGAACTACGCCTATGGCGCTAATCCAACAATCGTTGCAGTCGGACTTGGCCAAAATACTTTGACCACTCCCGGCAATCTCCAATGGGATAATATAGAGCTGACCGCCGAACCGGTGCCCGAACCTTCGGTGCTGGCATTGGCAAGCGCTGGAGCAGTGATGTTCCTGCTGGCCCGCAGGCGAAATCAAGCCTGATCCGGATAGCGACCGGCAGGTGTCAAATAAATTGAGAAGAGGCGGATGAGATCGTCCGCCTCTTTTTCTTTACGCCATTTTGATTAAGCTCCAGCAGCTCACCGACCAGGTCGATTCCGGGCGGTGGTGGTCAGTCCCGCCCGCACTTCGCTCGCCAAGTTTTCAGTTCACCGGAAGTGGGGCGCCCGGTAAATCGCGCCCGGAGCCAGGCGTTCGGCGTAGGCCATCATCAGGAAAGCCGAAAGCTGGTTGAATTCCGGCTTTCCCGCAAACACAACCGCTGCCAACCGCTGCAGTTCGGCATCCCCGGCGATCGCTAATCTTTCCCCAGCCGGCAGGTAGCCGGAGAAAATGTATACATGAAACGGCAGTCCTCCGAACTTCATCCCCCACCCTTTCGTCGTCGGCCACTGCCGGTCGGCGAATGATTTGCTTTGCTGTTCACTCATCCATTCAAGACACCAATTCACTTTGGCCAACGCCGCTCTGTTTATCGCTTGGTTCTTCTCAATATAAGGCCAGCCGGCCGAATAATTTTCCATCACGTAAAAAATCATCGCGGGTCCCTGCTGCGCCAGCGGAAACGGTTGGTCTTTGGTCGGCTCCCATTTGTCCAACCAATCTGTCACACCGAAAGCCGCCTGGAGATAATGCTTGTCACCGGTTACAGAATAGAGATTGAACAGGAAGGAACCAAAAATCCCCGAACTGCACCACCACGCATCACTGGATTGAGCCCACAACCCATCGCTGATGCCTCCAGAAGGTTTCACATAATTTTCGAGGACCAAACCGGCGAACTGTTTTGCCGAATCAACAAACCGCTTCTGTTCGGCTCCCTTGCATCGCACAGAAGTAGCCAAAACCGCCATGCCGATGGATGAACTATCCGCAGCATACCAGTCATTGGTCGTTTCGCCGGGCTTGCGATTGTAGTGCATGTAATAAGCGCCGCGCGGAATCATTTCTTCCTGGTATCGAACCATCCGCTCAGACCAGTTGCGGCAGGCGTGCAGGTATTCCTGGTTGCCGGTCATTTCGTAAGCCACACACAACGCGCGGACGGCGTAGGAATCCACAAAGAACGGTCCTTTGCTTTCTGCATTGGTTACTTTGAGGACGGCCACGTCACACAATTTGAAGAATTGCTCACGGTACTCTGTTGTGTTTGTTTCGTCGGCGTGCAAGCGCTGCAACGGGACAACCACGATAGCGAACACGAGGAGAACTTGTATGGACAGAAGGCGGATTGTGTGAAATCTCATGTTGACTTTTTGTTAAAACAATTCAAGCGGACGCATTTTTTGAGAGACAGTCATATAAAGGTATGACATCTCAAAGACGCTCGCGAAATTGCCGGCGATAACTGCGCGGAGAAAAGCCCGTGATTTCAAGAAATCGGCGATTGAAATTTGCCAGGTTCGAGAATCCGCATTCCATGGCAACATCGGTAATTTTCGCTTCCTCGTCCACCAACAACCGGCAGGCGCGGCCAATGCGCAACTCATTGACAAATTGAGGCAGCGTTTTGCCCGTGCGGAGCTTGAAAAAACGGCTGAATGCTCCTTCGCTCAAATGCGCCTCGCGGGCCACCCGGGCGCGGTCAATGCCCCCCGTGAGATGCGCGTTGATATAATTGCAAACGCGCTGCATTCGGTCCTGATCCGAACGGTCCAAAGCCGGCAAAAAACCCGGACTGGCGATTGGCCGGAGTTCCTTTGACCGGGCCAGCGAGTGCAGAACTGAGAGCAGCCCGCCAATGCGCTCCAAACCACTCAGGTCCGGAAGCCGCCGCATTTTTTCCGCGACGATTTCACGCGTTCTGCCAGTCACTTGCAACCCTCGGCTGGAACGGCGCAACAGCCGCAGCACGGGTTCCATTTCCGGGATTTCCAGAAAATCCTTTCCGGCGAAAGTCTCTAAAAAGCGGACGATGATGGCGTGAACGGAATGCTCGAAGTCGCCGATTTGGGTTTCATCCTGCTGCCAAACGTGCGGCAGATTCGATCCGACAAGCACTAAATCCCCGGCGTGGAGTGGCGCAATGTGATCGCCCACCAAACGGTGTCCGTTGGACCTGATCACAAGAGTGAGTTGGTATTCGGGGTGAAAATGCCAGGCGGCATGATAACTGTCGCCGCGAACCACTTCGCAGTGGAACGATTCCCATTCTGCGCGCGGCGTTTGTTCAAAAACTGGCTTCAAGCTTTTATTTTGCGACGACTGGTAATCTATGACAAGGGCCAAGACAGCGAATGACGGTTAACGATCGCCGAGATTTTCCATTTTATTCTATTCCGGCACAAAAGTATCAGAATATGTAAGAAAATGCGGAGCGCCCGGCAACCAATGTGTTATGAATTTCAAAAAGATCACTATGCCTGCCCATGTGTGCCCAGTCGAAGGCTCCCCTGCGGGAACTCAGAAAGTCTCCGTGACGCTACCCCTCGCCCGGCGCGAACGTGAGGTACTGCATCTGTTGTCCACCGGACGCCCCTACAAACAAATCGCGGCGGATCTGGAATTAAGCATCGGCACGGTCCGCACCTATATCCGCCGGCTTTACGGCAAGCTCCGTGTCAATTGCCGCACCGAAGCGGTTGTAAAATATTTAATGCAACAGTTGGACGGCTGAATTGTATGGCTAGGAGTTCCTCCTGCTCAATCACTTCACACATATCCAATTGCGCTGTTGAACCACTTTGTCATTTGAAAGACTGACGCCGGAAGCGGCACAATTATGGGCAGGGAATTCAATATCACTCCGCAGGCCGTGCCACGCGTTGAAACCAAATATCGTCGCATTATCACGCAGGTGCCGCATCCGGAATCCCTCCCCACGCTGGAACGATTGCGGCAATTTGAGCCGCTTTCCATGCGCGGCCAGCCGCCATTGGTCTGGGACCGCGCCGACGACATTTTTGTTTCCGACAAATATGGCAACCGCTGGCTCGACTGGTCGAGCGGCGTGCTGGTGACCAACGCCGGTCACGGCGCGCCGGAGGTGAAACGCGCGATTATTGATCAGGTCAACAGCGGGCTCGTTCACAATTACGTTTTTCCCAGCGAAGAACGCGCGGCTCTGATAGAATCTCTGGCTGGTCTCGCGCCGGACGGATTGAAAAAAGTTTTTCTGCTTACCACCGGTTCGGAAGCCGTCGAGTGCGCCATCAAATTGAGCCGCGCGCACGGCATTCACGTTGGCGGCAAAAAGAAAATCGGCATCGTCGGATTCGAGCGCGGATTTCATGGTCGCACGCTGGGAAGCCAGCAAACCGGCGGCATACCGGGACAAAAATCCTGGATTGTCAATGAAGACCCGGCCATTCTCAACGTCCCGTTTCCCGACGGCTATTGGCAAACGGACACGAATTTCGTCACCTTTATCAGCGCAATCGAGAACCGGGGCTTGGAACCGGAAAATATCGCCGGCGTGGTGATGGAAACCTTTCAGGGCGTCGGACCGGATTTTGCGCCGGTGGAATACGTCCGTCGGCTGGCGGAATGGTGCAGAAGATACAAGGTTGTGCTCACGTTCGATGAGGTGCAGTCCGGCTTCGCGCGAACGGGCAGGTTCTGGGCATTTGAGCACTATGGTGTGCCTCCTGACTTGATTTGCTGCGGCAAAGGAATCAGCAGTTCGTTGCCCCTTTCGGCGGTAATTGGCCGCGCAGAAATCATGGATCAATTTCCGCCCGGCTCCATGACCAGCACCCACACCGGCAATCCAATTTGCTGCGCGGCGGCCCTGGCCAGCGTCAAAAAAATCACCACTGAAAATCTGGCCGCCAATGCCGCGCGGCTCGAACCAGTACTACTGGAAGGACTGAAGGCCATTCAGCGCCGGCACGCTGATGTGATCGGACGCGTTACGGCTCGCGGCCTCGTCGGCGGCATGCAGATGGTCAAAGCCGGGCGAAAGGAACCCGACGCGGATTTGGCCCACGATATCGTCGAACGCTGTTTTAATAAAGGGCTGTTGATGTTCGCACCAGTCGGCGCGTGGGGACAGACGGTGAAAATCGCGCCGCCGTTAACAATTCCACGCGATGCGTTGGAGGAGGGATTGGGCGTGTTAGCTGAAGCAACAGATGAAGCGGTAACCAGCATTGCCACCCCGGAATCGTCCGCGCAAAAATCATTTTCAGCCTCGTCCAGCGTTCAATTGTGAGTTGCAAAATTGCGGAGCCAAAAATTTTAAATCTCATGGATGCCCTAATTCCAAGCTGGATGAATTCTGAACGCCATATCCTCCGAAAACGGAGACACCTTTTTTTTGTTTGGATCATTGCGGGCGCATGCTACCTGGCTGGAATCTTCACGCAGCCCGCCGTCGCCCGCGAACTGACATTGGAAGACAATTCTTTATTGATTGCATTCGACAGCCGCTCCGGGGCTTTGACTCGACTCGAAGATAAGACGGCTCACTGGGTGATCGAACGCCGGCCGAAACTGGGTGTCTCCTTCCGGCTGTTTGCGCCGCTGCCGGAACGGCGCTGGAATCCCGTTTTTGGCCGCAAGCAATCGGCCGCAGAAGTCAAAAAGATTTCCAATCACGATATGCGTCTCCAATGGAAGAATCTGGTGAGCGAAAATGGCGGCACACTGCCGATCATCGTGACAGCGGACGTGACTCTGACCAACGGCCTGCTCACCTTCAATGCGACGCTGGAAAATGATTCCCCGCTGACCGTCGAAACGATTGATTACCCCTATTTCGGGGACTTCAGTCCGCCGTCTCGCGCCTCCACAAATATGGCCGCATGGACAGTGCAAGCCAACAATCCAGCCGCGCTCGTTTCGGATGAAATTTATCCGCACTTTCGCAACGAGAAAGGTTACTGGGGCGTTTTTTGGCCGACCAAAATCCCTGATGCAAGCCGCAGCCCCTTCTGTCTGATTCAATCCGCGGATGACGGGCTTTGCGTCGGCATTGACGCCGCTAAATCGCCTTACCGGATCCTATACACTTTTGAGCAGCATCCCGGTGTGATTTCCTCCATCACTTCACTGGTTCCACAGGAGGACGAAATTAGCGGCCAGCCAGTGCATTTGGAGTTTCGCCTGTGCCATATGATTTTCCAAAAGCCACATTCCACAATGAAGCTTACGCCAATCGTCCTGCGCTGTTACCGAGGCGACCAGCATTCCGGAAGCAATCTCTATCAACAAATACGTTCGACCCCACCTCAATAACTCCATTTTCTCAGAATGAATTCCACCCACACCCAGTTTCCTTTTTCGGTGCGAATGCTGATAGCCGGATTTGTCTGCACTTTTATGGTGTCGCTACCGCCGTCTGCCCTGGCGGACGAACTGGTATTGCAGGATGGCAAACTGCTGGCCGCCTTTGATGCCGATTCCGGCGCATTGACCCGGATGGAAAATGGAACCACGCCTTGGGTCGCCGAACGACATCCCGAACTGAGCATTCCTTTCCGCCTCAATTTGTTCTCGCTCACTGAGAAACATGATTTCGTTTACCGCGAGAAACACCAACCCGTCGAAGTCGAAAAAATTTCCGGCCGGGAAATTCGCCTTCAATGGAAAGACCTGGTTGACGAACAGGGCAAAACTCAGCTGATCGCATTGACTGCCAATGTGATGTTGACCAATGGAGCGCTGATATTCACCGCGACCGTCGAAAACCATTCCCCGGCGATGATTGAATCCGTTGACTATCCCTACCTGGGCGATTTGAATGATGCGCCTGAGGGCGCGCCCCTGACGGTGAAACACATGTGGTACGGCGGTCTGCCATCGGACGAGATCTCCCGAAAGCCCACTGTTCAGTCCAGGCAAAGCCTCTTTTGCCTGATGCAATCCTCGAACACGGGGCTCTACGTCGAAATGCACGATCCAACCCAGCCGTATTTGCTGAATTTTATCGTGGATCGCCGCAGTTTGACGAAGGCGACCAACGGTCCAATGCGGACGGATTTTCGCGTTTCACACGTCGCCTACGTACATCCGAATTCCAGCATCACACTCGCGCCCGTGGTCCTCCGGTTTTACCAGGGTGATTGGCACGCGGGGGTGGATCTTTACAAAGAGTGGCGCGCGACCTGGTTCAAACAGCCGCACCTGCCGGCGTGGATTCAAGACGTGAACTCCTGGCAGCAGTTGCAAATCTGTTCGCCCGAACAGGACTTTCGCGTGCCTTACACCAACTTGATTACCTACGCTCGGCAATGCGCCGATAATGGCGTCAGCGCCATTCAAGTCGTCGGCTGGAATCATTGGGGACAAGACGGCGGTGACCCTGCCCAGGATATTGAACCCGGCCTCGGCACATGGCAGCAACTGCACGACTTTATCGCCCAAAGCCAGGCGAAAGGAGTGAAAATCATTTTATTCGCCAAACTGAATTGGGCAGATCTCACGATGCCGTGGTATACCAATGAACTCTATAAATATGAATGCAAGGATCCCCACGGCAAACGATACGAACAGGGCGGCTACCAATATTTCACGCCCACGCAATTGGCCAACATTGGTGTCCACCGCCGTGCCGTAATGGATTTTTGCGATCCGGACTATCGCAACGTTGCCACCAGGGAATTTGGAAAAATTCTTGCTCTTGGCTCGGCAGGCTGGTTGTGGGATGAAGTGTGCCACCACGCCAGTGTTTTGTATAACTACGCGCCGGGCCACGGCTATACACCGCCGGGGTACATTTATAACGGCGATCTGTCGTTAAGCGCGCAATTGTGCGCCGCTGCCAATAAGGTCAGCCCCGAATTTCTTTTTTCCGGCGAAGGGCCGGAGGATTGGCTGTGCCAGTATTTTCCCCTCTCCTACTTCCGCATCAATGCCGATTCCGTCCCCGTATGCCGTTACATCGATCCGC
>Ga0335085_10003145_pt1 | contig 29254 bp, 31 predicted proteins | sample Lox_Sample_45_FD_206712 | JGI IMG/M metagenome (GOLD analysis project Ga0335085, IMG submission 206712) | Soil microbial communities from Loxahatchee National Wildlife Refuge, Florida, United States - Lox_Sample_4.5 | ecosystem: Environmental > Terrestrial > Soil > Wetlands | place: USA... | reverse complement strand
CCCCGCCAACGGTCACTCGCCGCTTTTCGAAATCCACGGAGAAGTCCCTGGAATGAAACGCCGGTACCTCTTCAGCACTCGCGTGCCTCCGCAAGGAGGCGCGCACGCGCGCGAGCAACTCTTCAATGCCGAAGGGTTTGGTGACGTAATCGTCTGCGCCCGCGTCCAATGCCACCACTTTGTCCCGCTCGGCATTTCGCACGGTGAGCATGATGATGGGCGCCGCCGTAAATCGCCGTAGCTCTTTGCACGTTTCAATCCCGGAGATACCCGGCAAGTTCACGTCCAATAAAATCAGATCGGGCTTCGTCTTGCGCGCAAGTTCCAGCGCCTCTTCTCCCGTGGACGATTCCACGAGCTCGTATCCGCGAAACGTCAACGTCGAGCGCAACACGCGCCGGATCTGCGGCTCATCGTCAACCACAAGAATGGTTGCAGTGCTCATGGCCTTTCCGCCCCCTGCGCAATCGGTAGGGTGAACGTAAACACCGATCCTGCGTTCAACTGGCTGGTCACGGAAATGGTTCCTGCGTGCGCGGCCACGATGGCCTTGGCGATGGGCAATCCCATACCTGTCCCGCGGACCTGGTAGCGCTGGTCTTTGCCCCGGTAAAATTTATCGAAAATGAGCCCTTGTTCAAACGGGTCGATTCCCGGCCCGCGGTCGGCAACACTGATGGAGATAAAATTCCCCGACAATTCTGCAGTTATGGTGATGGGGCACTCTCTTTTCGAATAGAGATTTGCGTTATCCACCAGTTGGACCAGGATGTCCTTGGCGAGTTCCAGGTCCGCCCGCACGGGCGGCAGATCCTCGCTCGCGTGGATTACGATCTTGCGATCTCCCAGCGCCTTGTGCAGATGTCCGAGCGCCGCTTCAATCAGAGTGGGCACGTTCACCGGTTGAAGATGCAATTCGAACTCACCAGCTTCGAGTTTTGCCATTTCCGCTGCTTCTTCCACCAGATGATTCAAGCGGTCGCATTCTTCGTTGATGATGGTGAGCAATTCTTTTTGGTGGTGCGCGTCGCGGTTGTGGGTGGTAAGCAAGTCGGTCGTCGCGGCCTTGATGGCGGTGAGCGGAGTGCGAAAATCGTGCGCAATGGAATCGAGCAGCGCGGATTTGAGCCGTTCACCCTGGCGTTCTGCCTCGGTTTCGCTCAATTGCTCCACGGCTCGGGCGCGCTCCATGGCAATGGCCACGAGCGAACCAATCGCGTCCAAGGTTTGCCGGGAAAGAACGGCTCCAGAGATGCCGAGACTCCCGATGGGCTTAACGCCCAGCCGCACCGGCACGAAATGCAGAGGCTGCGTGGGATCGGAGCACGTTTCATCGCGGACATAGGCAGTTTTCATCCGCTCTTCGTCGATTTGCGCCGCTCCATAGCCGGATCGGTAGAATTTGTCCTTTTGCGGCACGAAAAGTTCCGCGGCTCCCGCCTCAAAGCACTCCACAATATGGTTCGGAATGATATTCATCAATTGAATCACGTTGCCTTCGCCAAGGAGCTTCTGGCTGAATTGGTAAAGGCGTTCCACTTCCCGCCGCCGGGCATGCGCCGCCTCCGCCTCTTTCTTGATGCGGTTGGAAAGGTGGCTGGCCACCAGGGAGGTCGTCAGGAAGGCTGCGAGCGCCACCCAGTTCTGGGGATCCGCGATCGTGAAGGTGCCCACCGGGGGTAGAAAATAAAAGTTGAACAACAGCATGGCCGCAACGGACATGATGATCGCCACCACCATGCCCCATACCGCGGAAACTGCTAAAATTGCGAGGAGAAACGACAGCGCGACCGTCGTCTGATTGACGTGGAAAAAGCGCGCGTACGTAGTCGTGATGGAAACCAGCAGGATCGCGGCGACAAGGAACCCGATTCCGCGCCCGGCTACGAATCGGACCATGCTTTTATTGTAACCTGAGACGATTTCGCTTACAGGAGAACCCCGCAACTTGCCCAAGAAGCCCGAAGAGTGGCTGGAGGTCGCTTCCCCCTCGCCCGGCGGCCGGGGCATCTTCAAGCTCTTTCTGGGCTATGCGCCCGGTGTCGGTAAGACCTACAGCATGCTGAGCGAGGCTCTCCGCCGCAAAAGCCGTGGCGAGGATGTCGTCATCGGCATTATCGAAACCCATGGCCGCAAAGGGATTCAGGAACTCGCCGCGCAGCTCGAATCTGTTCCCCGCAAGCAGATCGATTACAAAGGCACCCTCTTCGAGGAGATGGACATTGACGCCGTTCTCGCGCGCCACCCGCAGGTTGTCCTAGTCGATGAACTGGCGCACACGAATATTCCCGGCAGCCGCCACAGGAAGCGCTATGAGGACGTGCAGGAATTGCTCGCCGCGAAAATTGACGTTGTTTCCACGCTGAACATTCAACATATCGAAAGTATCGCCCCGACAGTTCGCGCGATTACCGGAATCACCGTCCGCGAAACCGTTCCGGACTGGGTGCCGCTCAGCGCCACCGAAACCGTGATGGTCGATCTAACGCCGGAAGCGCTGGTCAACCGCATGCGCCGCGGCGATGTCTACGGTATCGAGAAAGTCGAGCAATCGCTGAAAAATTTCTTTCGCCGAGGAAACCTTATCGCGCTTCGCGAACTTGCCCTCCGCCAGGTGGCGGAGCAGGTGGACCGCAGCCTCGAGTCCTATATGGACGCGAAGCAAATTCGCGAAAACTGGGGCGTCCGCGAGCGTATCGCCGTGTGCGTGTCTGCAAATCCCGCGGGACAGTATTTGATTGCGCGTGCCGCGCGCATGGCCCGCCGGCTGGACGCGGAACTGTATGTGGTCCATGTCATCCGGGAACTCGCCACCCGCCAGGAAGACCCGAAAATATTGGAAGCAAACCTGCGCTTTGCCGAAAACCTGGGAGCGCTGGTCGTACGCCTCAAAGGGCGCAGCGTCGCCGATGCGATCTCCGACTTTGTCCGCACCAAGCACATCACCCAGGTTATTTTTGGCCGAGCCCTGGCTCGTGACTGGAAAAAGTATCTGTATCTGAGTGTTGTCCACCGTTTTCTGCGTGAATCGCCGGCGGTAGACATCCACATCGTGACGCAAGAACCGGAAGAGGAATAGTTTCTTATTGTGCCGTCTCGCCGAAACAGAGGTCGTCCCACCCATGAATCACGACTCCGGTCAACAACGCCCCTTTGAGGTCACCTTCACCGGTTGGTTGTTTATCGCCGTCGGAATCCTCGCCACCATCTGTCAACTCTGGCACGGCATGCTCGACCGCTGGATGATCGTGATCGTGCTGGAGGAATTCGTCGCCATTGTGGCCGGCGTCTTCCTGCTCCGTGGTGCGCGTTGGGCGCGCTGGCTGATCCTTCTTTGGATTGCGGGCCACGCTATCGCCTTTGCGTTTCTTTCCATCTCTATTGCTTTGCCTCATTTCGCACTACTCCTGGTTTTTGGCTACGTTCTGCTCGGCCCGCCAACCTCCCGCTACTACCAACGCAACTCATCCAGTTAGCGCGCCTTCGCGACCTCGCTTCAGCGTGCCTCAGCCCCGGGCCGGGCAACGGAACGTACCATCAAACGGAAAATTCAGCAGCGAGCCTCATTACAACAAGTGCGTGCAAAGCAGCTTCGGAAGATTTAAGATTGGCGCACGCAAGACAATTCGAGGAGGCGTAACCCTCGGCAACATGCCGTTGCTCTATCGCACGCCCAGCGAAGGAGGAAGCCATGTTTGAAACCCCGAAAGAAATCAAGCCTGAAGCTTCGAAAGGGCTCTGGATCGGTATCGTGGTGGCGGTGCTCGTCGTTGTCCTTGGGGCAGGCGCCTACTTTCTGGTGGGTCCCGGCAGCAAGTCGGCCAAGAGCGTCGCCTCCACGCCCGCCGCGAAGAACCCCTCCAAGCCTGCCGACCCCGAACACGACCTGAAAATTCGGTCCGCCACGATGACCAAGGACCGCTCCGGCACCACCGCGGTTTGGCTGGTCACCATTGAGAACAAATCGCCGGACTACACCTACAGTAAGATTACTTACGAGACGACCTACGTCGGGGCCAACAATGCCGTCATTCTCGTCAACAAGGGCACCCTCAACAAAACCTTCGCACCTGGCGACCAGGAAAGTTCCGAAATCAACGACGTCCTCTACCCAAACGGCACGGCCTGGTACAAATTTCGCATCACCGGCGCCACCGCCACTACCCAGTAATCGCTTGCCCGAATCCGCGTTCGTTCCTTGCGTTTCCCAGCAAGGTGAGGATTGATAGAATTCTGCGCACATGGGGAAGAGGCGCAAGGGCGGGACGCACGGGAATCCCACGTTATTCGAGATGGGGAGACCCGAAGGAGTTCCCGGAGGGTCAGGCGAGGGCGCGGTTGCGCGTCCTTATGAGATTCCCAATTTCCATCTGGGAACTTCTTCGTTTACAGCCACCGGGTGGGCGGGAACCTTTTATCCGAAGGGGATGAAATCGCCGGAATACCTGGCGCAATATGCTAAGACGTTCCGGTGCGTCGAGATCGACTCGTCGTTTTATGGCACGCCTGCGGCGGCCACGGTGAATTCGTGGTACCAGAAAACACCCGCGGATTTCCTTTTCGCCCTCAAGGTCCCAAAGATTATCAGCCACGAGAAGGTGTTGCAGGGCTGCTCGGCCGAGATGGGCGAGTTTCTGGAACGCGTGCAACTCCTCAACGAAAAGCTCGGGCCGCTGCTGCTGCAATTCCCGTGGTTCAACCAATTCGAAATCAAGACGGGCGCTGATTTCCTGGAGCGGCTGAGCGCGTTTCTGAGAAACCTGCCCGAAACGTTCCGCGGCAAATTTGCTGTGGAGATCCGCAATCGCGGCTGGCTCGACGCGCGCTTTCTGGACGCGTTGCGCGAGCACAACGTGGCCTTGGCGTGGACGGATACGAGTTTCGTGCCGAAACCCTGGGAATGGAAGAAACTCCCAAAGAAACCTCTGGACCTGGTAACGGCGGACTTTGCTTACGTGCGCTGGCTCGGCAACCGCAAGGAGATCGAGGCCCTCACCACCACTTGGGAGCGCGTTGTCGTGGACCGCACAGATGACCTAAGAACGTGGGTGAGCTTTCTACGCCAGATGGTTCTGGACAAGCGCCTGAGGAAGATCTTCGCCTTCGCGAATAATCACTACGGCGGCTTTGCCCCCGCAACGATCCGGCAGTTTTGCGAGTTGTGGCACGGCGAATTGCCGGAAAGCAACCCCAAGACCCAGGCCGATGGCGCAAGCTCCGGGACACTTCCTGGGTAGCTTTTACACTTCGGCGCTCCTTCTGCTTCCGGGATGCCTTCGCGTCCCCGAGCTGCCCGGCGGCCTGCGGTCAACAAGTGGGCCGGGCAGGTTGTAGTACCCGCTTCCCGCCCGAACTCGAGATGAAAATCCCCAAAAATGGGGTCGAAACCGAGGGGGGCCAAGCGACTTACTTGAAGGGATGGCCGAGGCCGTCCAGAATGCCTAAGGGGACAAAACCGTGAAATTCCTATGCCTGGGTTACTTCAACGAAGAAAAGTTCGCCGCACTGCCCGAAGCGCAACGCGATGCCTTCATGGACGCGTGTTTCGCCTATGACGATGTGCTCCGCGCCAAGGGCCACTTCCTAAGCGGCGAAGGGCTGGAGAGCGAGCGCACCGCCGCCTCCGTCCGCCTGAAGAACGGCAAGCCTGTCGTTACCGACGGGCCTTTCATCGAGACGAAGGAGCAGCTTGGCGGCGTGATCCTCCTGGAAGCCAAGGATCGCGCCGAGGCCATTCAACTCATCTCGAATCACCCCGGCATCGCCGCTTCGGGATTTGAAATCCGTCCGGTTGCGGATATGTCCGGCGCATTGCAGGCCAGCGAAAAGCGCCGGCGCGCCGCGGCCAAGGCGTGAGGAGAGGATCACCCCAATGAGAAGACTGATCTACGCAATCAACGTCACCCTGGATGGCTGCTGCGACCACACCAAAGTGATCGCCGATGATGAACTACTCGACCACTATACGCACCTCCTGGGCGACGTCGATCTATTCGTCTATGGGCGCAAAACCTATCAATTGATGGTTCCCTATTGGCCGGATGTCGCAAAAGACCCGTCCGCGACCAAGGCCGACAAAAACTTTGCGCAAGCCTTTGACTCCAAGAACAAAGTTGTCTTCTCACGATCATTAGACAGCGTTGAGGACAAACAGACGAGGCTTGTGCGCGCCAACCTTCGCGACGAAATTCTGAAACTGAAACAGGAACCCGGCAAAGATATTTTGACCGGCGGCGTGGCGGTCCCTTCCCAACTGATCGAGCTTGGCCTGGTGGATGAATATCGCTTTGTCGTTCAGCCCATCCTTGCAGGCGGAGGAACACGCTTGCTGCAAGGCGCCAGCCTGCCGGAGAGATTGCAACTAAAACTCGTCGACTCCAAAGTTCTCAAATCAGGCTGTGTCGCCCTTCGCTATTTGAAACCCTGACCCAATAATCCGCGTCAGCAGCGATATTTCTACTTTCTAGCAGCGGGGAAGTCGGTGTCCCGTGAACACAGTAGGAAACGTCCCGCCTGTCCCCGAGTTTGAGTTTCCAGGTCGTGCGGAACGATAAAGGCGGGGGCCCACCCTTTCGGGTGGGCCGTGGTTCGCGGCTCAGTGACCCCGCAATGTACTGAGATTTGGCTGGTAGAAGTCCCGGTAGCCGTCTTGCCGGTCCCGCCAGTGGTCTCGATCCTCATGCCCGTCATGCCAATCATCGCGATCGTGCACTCGAACGGCGCAGCCCGTGCAAACCAACGGTGCCGCGAAAGCCGCAATCAGAAGCAGTGTCTTGAAACAGCCATAGATTCGACGCATGTCGCATACCTCCTTGGGAGCGAACGAAAGGCTTACTGGACATTCGCTCCGTTTTGTTGCGGCCAGACTACTGGGCGATTGGGATAGGCTCGCGTCTCCTTTCGGATGCGGAGCAGCGCGTTGGCACGGATGGTGAGGCCGCATGGCAGCGGCGCTCATTGCTCCATATTCCAGAATCTTAAGAGGGCAAGGAGCTTGCCAGTCGCGCAGAAAATCGTTAAGCGCTTGGTTTCTCACCCGAATAGGCTCTATCTTTCAGCGATTTTCCGGGTGCTGCCAACGTTGCATTTTGGGGGATACAACGGACATTTTACCGGGACCAGTACTCTCGCTCGGCGGCATCAGATCCGCCTTCGATTCCATGCGAGTGGCTCCTGGGAAATCCAGGGATGAAACCTAGGGACAGACCGGAAACCCGGGGACAGACGGAACGTTTTCTGTGTTTTAGGGATTTAGAATGACGAAAAAAATGGCGCGCCCTAGGGGACGATTAACTCTGCTGCCGCGGGCAATATTAGACTGACTACGGGAAACTCACGCTTGTGATGAAATGGGAAATCGGGTGGCAAAGTCAAACCCAAGACCCAGGTTCCACAAACCGGAACGCTGGGGCACCCTCCGCGCCTTACAGGTTTCACCCAAAATTCTAAAGTAGAGGACCCACAGCGACTCCCGGGCCACCCGCCCTAGCTCATTTTGCCCGATCCGGGAAACTTTCCGTCTGTCCCCGAGTTTCCCGAGTTTCCGGCACCATGATTTGGTATCTGCACGTTCTTCGAGAATGGAGAGGAGCCTGCGGTGCCAAAGTTTGGTAGGCTCATCCAGGGCTATAGAACAGCTCAGGGAAATCTTCCCGCCACTCAAGCGGCTTGTCTTTGACGCCTTCTGGTTCGCGTTCGGATTGATTGAGGTCTTGCGGTTCCTGCGGTTCCTAATCGGGTCGTAGCCAGGCGACAAGATAAGCTAGTCTTATCTGAATCAGCCCTTTGCCTTCCCCCTATGCCGTCCACAATAGTCGCATATATAGTCTATCGACCCCCTGGCCGTTTGATAACTCCTCATGCGAACAATCTTCTTGTCGATATCCCAAACAAGTTGAGCAGAATGGACCTTCACGCTTTCCGTCCCTCTCACTCCAGTAACGCTCTCCGTCATGCTTCAAGATCCTTGGATGGAAAGCTGCGCACTGACGTGACTTAGTTCATCTTTGAGGGCGCGATTCTCCTCTTGCAGCTCAAATACGGAGTTTTGCAGTTCGGTTAGTTTCTTGTAGAGGTCAAGGTTGTTCGCGGCATCCGCAAGCTTGAGGATATCCTTGAAATTTTCGATGATGCCCATGGGGGTGTCCTCAGAAATACGGTACCCTTGTACCATCTATCTGAATCTCAAACTTACGATAGAATGGCGGTTCGTAAGGATACCACTCTAGCTGATACTTAAACCCATCCCGTACTCGCACCATCATTTGTTTCTTGATTTCTACTTCGACTTCTTCAGGCGTCAAACAATGGTGTTCTTCGTTCGGGAAAAGCGTAGTCGCCCGGTTCTTGAACGCTTTTTTCTCTTCATCCCAAAAACCGTGTTCTTCCTTCACCACCCACTTTCTGACGGGGTCGGTGGCATTCTCCAGAACGGTACCGTTGATTACGTAGAGCTCAGATGGTTTTAAATGAGGTTCGGGCGTATTGTAGAGTACCTGCGGTACGGTATTGTTATGAAGGGACATGCATGAGATCGTAACACAGAGCAGAACGAGTGCGAAACACAGTTGCCAGTTTCGGCTTAAAATGCGCCGTTCCGCTTGAAACGAGCTCAAAACGAACGCTCCCACGGGTGGGTGGCCCAGGTTTATAGATGTGCTTCCGCCTCATCCAAAATCGAAACGATGATAACAGCACGATACGCCACACGGAAGTATAGTCAGGCGGAGGGTGCCCCGGGTTCCGATTTTGGGAACCTGGGTCTTGGGGTTGTTTTTTCTTTGATCGAATCGTCAGGTTTCAGAGAATGATTTGACAAGAAAGTGGCGCGCCCTGAGAGATTCGAACTCCCGACCTTCTGGTTCGTAGCCAGACGCTCTATCCAGCTGAGCTAAGGGCGCGCGGAAGTAACCGCAATAAGAAATTGTAGCATACATCTGCGGGCCACAAAGTCTTCCGCAAGCGGTAGCCCACGATCACCGGCCAGTAATCAGGCAGCAGAGAACAGGACGTATTGCCAGCTAACGCCCAGAATGCGCGGCGATCCGGCCGGCGAACATTCGAACAAATCGCGCGCGCGTCTTCCCACTTCCTTCCACGGCGCCCAAAACCAGGCAACAAAGGAGCAAAGGCAAACCGCGTTCGCACAATCCCCGTTTTTTATTTTCTACTTTCCATTTTCGGTTTTCTCGAGATCGGCGGGTGGGACACCCTGAAGAACCTTCCGGGGTGGCCTTCCCTTGCGGGTTTTGCAAGAGTGGGCCCCTCTTCGTCTTCCCGTATTCTATTTTCTCGTTTCCATTTTCGATCTCCGATCAGCTCAAGAGCCGTTACTCTTTCCCTGAAAAATCGCTCTAGTACCACATAATTATATAGACGTAATATATACTCCATGCAAAAATCCCACATGTTCGCTCGTGTGGTGGTGTCTCTCGGCGCTTCACGCTTTCCCGCCTCGCCGCCGCGCTCCGTCTTGCGCCTTCCCCCGCTAAGTCCTTGCGCTTCAATTGCACACGCTGGCGGCACGCTAACTTCATTCTTTCCCATACTTGCGCGACCGCAAGGCTAAGTCCAATCCTTCGTGTACTTACGGGAGGGGGTGGGTGGGGGTCCCCTGCGCTTCCAACCTCCATCGCGCCGCGCCGCCTCCCTTTCGCCCTTTCCCAATTCCCTTTTTCCCCTCAGCGCCCTCTGCGCCTCTGCGTTTGGCTCTTTCCTCCTCGCTACGGCCCACACCGAAGGCCGGGCAAGCCCGGCCCCTACAAAGACGCAGCAAGCAGCCCGCCTCGGAAGGCGGGCCCTACGCAGCCTCCTCCCCATTTTCTATTTTCCATTGTCTATTTTCACCGTATCTCTTCGGCTCACGAGACACGGACCATGGGCCACGCCTACGACGAGCTGCGCACAAACGCCCGGCTATGGTGTTCAGTGCCGGACCAGAGGATCACCACCAGCGCGAAGATGGTCACCAGCTCGAAACCGGCGAGGGCCCACTGGTAGCCGAAATGCTCACGCAGCGCGTACTGAATCGAATTGGTTGGCGCAGCAAACAGGATGCCGAGCTGGTAAGCAAGACCTGGCATCAGGCCGCGCGCGGCATCCGCGGCGAGTTCATTCAGGTGAACAGGAATCACGCCCCAGGCTCCTTGCACGCCCATCTGCATCACCACGGTGGCGACGACGAGCACGGGCACGGTGCTGCTGAACGCCCAGAACGGAATGACCAAGAGGCAAAGCGCCAGCGCCGCTATCATGCCTTTGCGGCGGCCGAGCTTTTGCGAAAGGTGACCGAAGATGATGGCCCCGATGACGGCGCCGACGTTGTAGATCACGGCGATGTTGGCCACGTTGTTGGGCGCGATTTTGTGGACTTCCTTGAGGAAGTCGGGGTAAAGGTCCTGCGTCCCGTGCGAGAGGAACATCATGAAGACCATCAGGAGGACCAGGTAGCCGAAGCGCTTCCCGTTTTGCGCCACGACGCGCAGCACCCCGCCCATGCTTCCGGCGCGGTGCTGGTGCCACGCTTCGGATTCGGGAACTTTCGTGCGGATATAAAGCGCCAGCAGCGCCGGGAGTGCGCCGAGCCAGAACATGGGCCGCCAGCCCCACACTGGCAAGACGAACCGGGCGGCCAGCGCAGCAAGCAGGTAGCCGATCGAATAGCCGCTTTGCAAAATTCCGCTGAGGACGCCACGCCAGCGTGTCGGAGCCGCTTCCATGGCCAGCGACGCGCCGACGCCCCACTCGCCGCCCATGCCGATGCCGAAAAGCGCGCGAAGGGTCAGGAACACCGTGTAATTGGGCGCGAAACCGCAGAGCAGCTCGATGATCGAGAAATAGATGACGTTGGCCATCAGCGGAATGCGGCGGCCGTAGCGGTCGGCGAGCAAGCCGAAAAGAAATGCCCCGACGGGGCGCAACGCCAGCGTGGCCGTGGTGGTGAAGACGATGGCTGTTTTCGAGACGCCGAACTGGTGTGAGAGCGTGTCGTACAGAAAAACGATGACGAAAAAATCGAAGGCGTCGAGCGTCCAGCCGAGAAAGCCGGCCAGCACAGCGTGACGCGCAGTGGATTTTGGCGAGGGACCGGTCATTTTCAGGAGACGCGCCATTCGGCGGGCTTTGGCATCAGGCGATACAATGCCACACCGCTGGCGGCGCAGACCAGCCCTAGACTTAGCGCAGAGGCCATGCGCCCGAAGCAAAGCTGGCCGATGCAGAAGAGCGCGGTATACACAAAGATGCAGCCCACGAGCCAACTGATGAGATTTGTCCCAATGTCCTGCGTGATTTCATGGACGCCGCTGACTTTCGCAACTGGCTGCCAGCCGCGCACATCGGGACGCACACGCCGGTAAAACTCCACGAGCGTTTGCCCGGGTTCGGCGGGCGTGAGAAGAGTGACGATGAGCCAGACGAGAGTCGTAATGCCCGTGGTACAAAGCGTGGTTTTCGCGAAGATGACCGCATCGGAACCGCTAAACGGTTCCGGGCGGCTGATGAGACTTTGCCACAGCGCGTGGCTGCGCAGGGCAAGAGTTGTGACTAGCGCCGCGGCCATGGCGGAAATTTCGCTCCAGGCATTGACGCGCCACCAATACCAGCGCAGCAGATAGACGCCGCCGGTACCCGCGCCAAGTTCGAGAACGATTTTCCAGCCTTCGCTGACGGATTGGAGCTGCATCGAAACCCACGCGGCGGCGATGACGAGAAAAATCGTGGCGAGGCGCGAGGCATTGACGTAGTGCGATTCGCTCGCGTCTTTTTTCACGAAGCGGCGATAGAAATCCTCGACGAGATACGAACTGCCCCAGTTGAGCTGCGTCGCAACCGTGGACATGAACGCCGCCATGAAACCGGCGAGAAGAATGCCGAGCAACGCGTGGGGCGTGTGTTGCGTGGCCACGAGCATGTAGCCACGTTCCGGCTGCGCGAGATTCGGATACAGCACAACCGCCGCAAGCGCGGTGAGAATCCACGGCCAAGGGCGCAGCGCGTAGTGCGCGAGGTTGAACCACAGCACGGAAAGCAGGCCGTTGCGTTCATCCCGCGCGCTGAAAATTCGCTGCGCGATGTATCCGCCGCCGCCGGGTTCCGCGCCGGGATACCAAAACGCCCACCACTGGACGGCAAGATGTACGACGAAAGTGATGATGGGAAGTGTCCAAAGTGCTTCACCGGTGAAGCCGCGGGAAAAATCGGGAAGCAACGCGGTGATGTCGCTGGCGTGCGGGCCGACCGCCGCACGCTTGGCTGCAAGTTGCGTAAGAAGTTGAGGCATGCCGCCGACGGCGCGGACGCCGTACCAGGCAACGCCGATGACGATGGCCATTTTAAGAATGAACTGAAAGAGATCGGTCCAGAGAACGCCCCACAAACCGCCGAGCGAAACGTAAATGCCGGTGAACGGCATGAGGAAGAAGACACAGATGGCCAGCGCTTTCGCGTCACTGATGCCGAGCGACGTGCTGATGATGTTGACCATGGCCTTGGTGACCCAGCCGAGGATGAGGCAGTTCATCAGCAGCCCGAGGTAGATGGCGCGAAAGCCGCGGAGAAACGCCGCAGGCTTGCCGTGGTAGCGAAGCTCGGCGAACTGCACATCGGTGATGAGGCCGGAGCGCCGCCAGAGTCGAGCGAAAAGGAAAACGGTCATCATGCCGGACGGAAGAAAACTCCACCACAGCCAGTTCCCTGCTACGCCTTGCGTGTAAACAAGTCCGCTGACAGCGAGCGGCGTATCCGCAGCGAAAGTGGTGGCGACCATGGAAGTGCCGGCGAGCCACCAACTGACCTCGCGGCCGGAGACAAAATAGTCCGCGGTGCTTTGGCCTGATTTGCGGCGGAAATAGAGGCCGAGGACGAGAGTGATCAGGAGATACGCGGCGATGGCGGCCCAATCGAGTGCGGTCAGCGACAAGCGGTGCGCCTCCTGGTAGTCGAGCGACGGTTACGGCACGATGCAGGTGGCCGATCTAAAGCTCGGCCGGTACAGGCGGCATAAAGCCGCCCCTAAGGAACGATCGTGGCGCGCGCGGCGCGCCCCGGAAAAACGCCTTCGATGGTTTTGCCTTCTTTGATGACGGCGACGCCGTTGACGAAAACGTAGGAGATGCCGACAGAATTCTGGAGAGGGTCTTCAAAGGTAGCTTTGTCCAGGATGGTATTGGGATCGAAGACGGTGATATCGGCGTCGGCTCCGACTTTGATGCGCCCTTTGTTGGCAAAGATGGGAGCGTGCTTTTCGAGGCGTTGCGCGGGCATGAGGGTCATTTTGCGGAGAGCAGTCATCAGGTCGAGCGTTTTTTCCTCGCGGACGTAGTGACCGAGGACGCGGCAATAGGTGCCTTGGCCGCGCGGATGGACCTTTGCGCCGGTGATGGGCATGCCGTCGCTGGCGATCATGACAATAGGATCGGCCATGGCCTGCTTCACGGAGGTTTCGGGAATCGCGAAAAGGATGACAATGCCGCCTTCCTTGCGGTACTTCTCGAAGGTTTCGGCGGTGAGGCGCTCACCGGTTTTGGCCCATTGCAGATCGTGGTAGGTGATGCCCATGCGTTCCTGCCAGCCGGGATCGAAGATGGCGGATTCGAGGCCGGTGCTGCCGGCGATGTAGGGATAAGCTTCGGTGGTGACGTCGAGGCCGCGCTTTTGCGCGCCGTGAATGACTTCGAGAAGGCGGGGAGTTTCGCGCATGCCCATGCTGGTGATGTGGACGACATGGAGAGGCGCGCCGGTGGCGGCGGCATCGGCGACGACTTCCTGGAGAGCGGCGAGGCCGGTAGTGGGTTCGAGGAGGCCGTTATAGCGGAGGTGGACATGGACAGAAGCGCCATGAGCGGCAGCAACTTTGAATACATCCATGATCTCGGCGTGCGTGGCGCCGGGAGTGTAGTTGATGCCCATGCCGACGGCGAGGGCACCGCGCTGGAGGCCGCGATCGATCGCAGCGTCGATCTGTTGTTGTTCGGCAGGAGTGGCTTCGCGGTGAGCGGCGTCACTCACCGGAAGAAAGGATCCGGAATCGTGCATCACCTGCATGCGGACGGGAATGTGGCCGACGCTGGCACCATAGTTAATGAGCGAGTGGCCTTCGCGCTTGGCATACCATGCGTCTACATCGGCGACGCCGGCCTCGAGTTCGAGCGAAGTGGTGACGCCATCGTGGGCCTGGAATTCGTAGTTGCGGGACTCCTGGCCGTGCTCGTGCATGTCGATGAAGCCGGGAGCGACGACGAGGCCGTGGGCGTCGATGGTTTGTTTGCCTTGGAGAGGGCCCTCGGAGATTGCGGCGATTTTTCCATCGCGGATGCCAACGTTGCGGACGGCGTCGAGACCGGATTCGGGATCCATGACGCGACCGCTGGAAATGACGACATCGAAAGTGTCAGCAGCGGCGCGCGTATGGCGAATAGCGAAAGTGACCAGAAGGCAGGTAGAGAACAAAGCGAGGATTGCGCGTCGCAAGGAATCTCCTTTTGAAGGAACGCCGCATAGTTTGGCCGCGATGGGGGCCAGTGTCAAAGGGTTTATGAAACGATTCAATGCTGGAGAAGTTAGGAGTCGGTAGTTAGTAGTTTGCAGTCAGACTTATGAATTCGATTTGGAGGTTAAAACAAGCAAGACTTGCCTGCTCGTAGCAGGTGCTACCAACGGCTCTACCAAAAGAAACCCCGGCTCGGGGGGTAACGAGCCGGGGGTGGGGTACTTCCTGAGGGGGGGCCTGAGGAAAAACCTTTTAGTGAGTGAGTGCGGCCTCCTGCGTGGCGAGCACACAAATCCGCTGGAGTTCTTCATAGGTGAAGAAGCGCTCTTCATCCTGGCCGGCACGCTCCAGATGGCCGATGCCCATCTCGTGGGAAATGCGATTGATCTCCTCCACGGAAAGGCCCAGAAGGTAAGCTGCGCGAGACTGAGTCACGTACCGAGGTATGTGATTGTCCATTTCGTGTTCTCCCCTCATGCCCGAATTAAGGCCATGCCGTCTTCTTCCACCGCGACGATCATGGTCTTGTAGATATCCACATCCCAGCCTTCGCCAATGCGCATGCGAACGGTTTCGCCTCCCTCTTTGAGAAGCTTTCCACGCAGGGGGACCTTGATATCCCCAAGTGCAACCTGCAGAACCACGGCGTGGCCGAGCCAAGCGTTGAACCCCGCTTCCATGGGTGCCCCTCAAAGAAGAATTGGACGCATTGTGCAGGTATAGAATCGGGTTTGCGGGTGTGTCTCGCAATGGTACAGCGAGGTTAAGCGGCTAGTATTTAAGTACTGCCGGGGGTCTGGAAGTGGCTGTGGGGACAGGATTTGGGCCGGTACTTTAGTACCGCATTTTCGGGACGCGGCGCCCATCGCCCCGTCGCGGGCCAACTGTCATTCTTAACCCCGTGAAAAAGCGCTTCTATGCGTCCTCTCTTATAGCGCCCCCGTCCGCGCCGCTGCTTGGAGTCAGCCTTGCGCTGGGCGGAGGGTTTGCGCGAGGCTACGCCCATCTCGGGGTGCTGCAGGTGTTCCAAGAGAACGCGATTCCGGTCACTTCGATCGCCGGCAGCAGTATTGGCAGCATTCTCGGAGCTGCGTACGCGAGCGGGGCAGACTTGCCCTGCATCATTAAAAAGTGCCGTGAAATCCGGTTTCGGGATTTCGCGAAATGGCGGGTATCGCGCTTCGGGCTGGCAAGCAATGAGCGACTGGGTGCCCTGGTGCAAAAGCTATTTGGAACCCGACAATTTGAGGATTTGAACTTGCCGCTGGCGGTGGTGGCAACAGATCTGGGCTCTGGCGATCCAGTCGTGTTCCGGCAAGGGAACCTGGCGGAAGCGATTCGGGCAAGTTGCGCGTTCCCCGGGTTGTTTGAGCCGATACAGATTGGGACACGATGCCTGGCGGACGGTGGGCTGGTGGCTCCGGTGCCGACACGCGCGGCGCGGGAAATGGGCGCCGAAATCGTGGTGGGAGTGTCGGTTGGGCTTCACGACGGACAGCGCGGCGCGCCAACTAATATTTTCCAAGTGGTGAGCCGGGCACTGAGCGCGGCCCAGAAGCATCAACTGGAAGGGTGGGAGCGCTTTGCGAATCTTGTGCTGCGACCCTCTGTGCAAGCGCTGGCCTGGGATGATTTTGAGCGCATTGACGAAGCGATCGAGGCAGGGGCAATTGTGGCGCGGGCGGCGCTTCCGCGGGTCCGGCGTTTTCTGGAACTGCAAAGCGACGCGCAATCCTCATTTGGAAAGCAAGGCGAACTTCTGTTGGCGGAGTCCCTGCAATGATCTGTGGGGCGTGGTGGTTGACTTTTCTTTCGGCACTCCTGTGCCTGTGGGAAGAGACCGGGCAGAATCCTGCGTTGTTCGGCTGCCGTTTGGGTGCGGGCGCATGCAGCGGACTAGTGACGAAGACACGTGTGCTGGTATCCTTGGGAAAGCGAACCAACTTTGACGGGATAAGGAAACGCTTCGCGTGCTCGACGCCATCCTCCATTTCTTCCACGCACTATTCAACCCTGAAGGACTCAAGGAACTAATCCGGGCCGGCGGGCCGCCGCTGATTTGCGGCATTGTGTTTGTGGAAACGGGCTTTTTTGTTGGTTTTTTCCTGCCCGGTGATTCCCTGCTGGTGACGGCGGGCATTCTTTCGGCTGGCGAGGTGATTCCACTCAAGTGGTTGCTGCTGCCTGTAATGCTGTGCGCGATCGTGGGCGACCAGTTTGGGTATTGGATTGGCCGGGCGGCGGGGTCAGCGCTCTATAAGAAAGAAGATTCGTTTTTCTTCCGGCGCAGCCATTTGCAGCGGGCGCACGATTTCTACGAGAAATACGGTGGGCGGGCCGTGATCCTGGCGCGATTTGTCCCGATTATCCGCACGTTCTGTCCGCCGGTGGCCGGCGCCGCGCGGATGTCGTACGCAAGATATCTGATCTATGACATCTTCGGAGGGATCTTCTGGGTAGGGACGATGATTCTGGGCGGCTATTCTCTTGGCCGCACGATTCCCAATATCAGCCAGCGGATTCACGTGGTGATTCTGGTGGTGATTTTCCTTTCGCTACTCCCGGCCATCATCAGCATATTAAAGGCCAAGCGAGCCGGGAGCGCTACAGCAGCAGCTCGTTCGGCCACTCCTGAGGAACCATAGTTTCATGGCGAAATTGCGTGCAGTAATTTTCGATATTGGCCGGGTGCTGGTTCGCGTTGACATCCGTGGCGCGAAAGCGGCGTTAGCGGAAGGGCTTCCCCTGGGCCCCGAAGAGTTGTGGTCTGCGATTGAAAAAGACCCGCGATGGCCGGACTGGCAAGAAGGCCGGGTTGCACCGCGGGACTGGCATCTGCACTTGTGCAAGCGATTCAACATGACGATGCGTTTTGAAGAGTTTACCGCGGCATGGAATTCGGCGCTGGATCCGAAGCCGATTCACGAGGCCTCGCTCTTCGCAGAACTCTCGAGAAACTACCGGCTGGGGTTGCTTTCGAACACGGATCCGATTCACGTGGCGAAGCTCGAATCGACTTACAGTTTTTACGAGTATTTTCCGAAGGCGGTGCGAACGTATTCGTGCAGCGTGGGGGTGAGCAAGCCGAACCCGCTGATCTTCCGGGAAGCGCTGAAGGCATGCAAAGTGAAAGCCGAAGAAGCGGTGTACATTGACGACATCGCAGCGTATGTGGAAGCGGCCAAGCGACTGGGATGTACCGGGATTCAATTTCGGTCGCCGGAGCAGTTGCGCAAGGATTTGGGAGAAGCGGGCATAAAAGTGGAAAAACCCTGCACTACGTAGGAATTCACCGATGATGTTCACAAACGCGTAAAGATTGCAGGAACTAGTACTCCCCGGCCGATCGGGCAGGTCTGCTAACTGGCCATTGGACAAGTATTTAGCACGGGGGACTGCGGGCCAACGCGCGGCCTCTGGCTTGCAACGCCACACTGGGTAGAGACCCTAGGCAGCCGCAAAAGGCTGCCCAACCGAGACAAGATAACTTGATTTACCCGTAAGGGTAAGGAGAAGAAACGCATTATGTCTGAGACCCCTGAGACCTATACGAATGTCGAGAGCAAGAGCGGTTCGGCCTGGCAATTGCCAGCGATTGCCATTCTGGCTCTCCTCGCCCTAGGCGGCCTTTTCTATGGCTGGTCCAACTCTGCCAAGGTGGACGCCGCCAAGCAGGCCGTTGCGGATCAACTGAAGACCGCGCAACAGACCGAGCAGCAGGACATGGGCGCCGTGAAGGACCGCGTGGCACAGTTGGAAAAGACCAATACCGATCTTCAGGGCGACCTGAAGGTGGTGACCGACAAGCTGAAGATCACCCAGGGCCAGTTGAAGAAGGCACGGACGGAAGCGGCCGAAGCCAACACGGAGACCACGCAGAAGCTGACCGCGCTGGATACTTCGATGCACAACGAACTGGCGACCAAGGCGACCACGGATGACGTGAAGACGGTGGACACAAAGGTAACCACGGTTAGCGACAGCCTGGCAAAGACGAACAACGACCTGAACATGGCGCGCAGCGAGCTGGGAACGCTGATTGCCAAGAACCACGATGAGATCGACTACCTCCGCCGCTTGGGCGAGCGCGACTACATCGAATTCACGATCACCGGAAAGAACCAGCCCCAGAAGGTCGGCAATCTGACCGTGGAGCTGAAGGGCGTGAACGAGAAGAAGAACCGCGCGAACGTGAACGTGGTTATGGAAGACAAGAAGGTAGAAGAGAAGAACCGGAACATCAATTCGCCGATTATTCTCTACCCGAGTGGCCAGCGGCAGGCGGAGGAACTGGTGATCAACAAGATCGGAAAGAACACGATCACCGGTTATCTGAGTGTGCCGAAGGCTGGTGTGACGCCGGCGACGTCCGCTTCGACCTCCAAGTCTGGCAACTAAAGCATAACCATTTCGATGGAGTGAAAAGGCGGGAAGCGAGGCTTCCCGCCTTTTTTCTTTTTTGTGCGGAGGAGTTGATATAGTTTGCGAGGAGACTCTGCGGCTGAAAATCGCGGGGGATCTCGCGGAGCATTCGCTTGCGCTCGACGACATTGGTTTTCTGCGCGATTGACAATCTGATTGGCGCGACGAACAAGGCGCTTACAGGCTTTCCGGAATTTCTGGAAGGGCTGCATGAGGAAGGCATTCCTTTCGTGGCCGTGAGCGCGCGCGGACGGTTGGAGCTGGACGCGGCGATTCGCAAGTTCGCATTGGGGCATCCATTTATTGCGGAAGGCGGATGCGGGGTATATTTGCCGGAGGATTATTTCCACCTGAAACCATCACGCAGTCTGCGGCTGGGGCGGTTTACGTGCATACCAGAGGCTGCACCGCAACCAGCCGCAGCGGAGATGCTTGAATCCCTGGCGGAGGAGACCGGGATTGAAGTGGTGGCGTTGCGCGGATTGTCTCCTCGGGAATTGGCGCTAAATACCGGGTTGCCGCAGCGCGAAGCAGAGATGCTCAAGCAACGCGACTTCGATGAGATGTTCTTTTTCGCGGGAGCGTCAGATGCGGATGTGAAGCGCTTTGTACAAGCGGCGGCACAAGAAAAGGCACAAGTGAGACCGCGCGGGGCGCTTTGGTCCTTGGCTGTGGGGGCGAATCTCGCTGCGTGCGTGAAGAACCTCTCGCAACTTTATCAGCGATCGCTGCGAGCCAATCCGCTGCGGGTCGGTATTGCTACTTCCGATGAAGCCGCGGAGCTCTTCCCTGCCTGCGACCGGTGCTTGTGGCTTGCAGAACGTAATGCGCAGGCTCGTGCCGCTGTCGCGAAATGCAAGAGCTTGCCGCTGTTTTCTGCTCCGACGTGGAGTCTGGCACTTGAAGCCATTTGTAGCCGGCAACTCTAGGTGGAAGCGCCTCTTCGAAGGGACGTTTACGGCCCAAGGCGAGGGGAATTACAAGGGACAAACTGTGCGGAAATTTGCACACTGTATAGTGCCGCTGCGGATGTCCAGCGGAGAGAATGAAGAAAAGCCGGGCAAATCCTAGGGTAATGAGGGTACCAGGACCCGGTTTGGGAATTGGCAGATGGATTGCTGATTATCAGTGCGTCAAGTTTGCCAGTTCGCCCTTGGGAGCCGCCATGGACCGTCTGCGCCGCTTTTTTGTGATGCCCGCTTCAGAGACTCAGATGGGATTGGTGCTGGCACTGTGCATCTTCACCATGAGCCTGATGTCCATCGCTTTGGTGTGGCAGGCACAAGTGATTGCCAAGCAGAACGCCGTGATCCACATGATGGAGTCGAAATTCGGCGGCTGAGTGGCATCGTTTCTTCTTTCGAAACCAAAGGTGCAGCTTCCTTTTTCTTTCTCCTGACAACCCATTTGCTGTGTGGTTGAATGTTCCCTGCAGGGGTACTTTAGGGAGATTCCAGTGAAGCGTTTCTTATTCGTTGTAGCAGCAGCACTCAGCTTGGCCGTGGTCTCCGCGGGGCAGCAGCCCACGCCGGAACCTTCAGGTAATCCGTCCACACGGCACGCATCGAAACATCACCACCATCATCACCATTCCGCACACCATGGAAAGCACCACAATTCACCGCATTCGCCAAAGAGCTAGTGCGATGGGGCAGGCTGTTTACTTGGACGAGGCGGGAACGTCGGACCGCTGCAATCGGAATTAAGTGAGCTGAAAAATAGAGAGGGCCCTCCATGAGGGCCCTCTTTTTCTTTTGCTGCGTCGCTTGACGAGCAGACGGAACAACATTCCGTTCGTGCGCGACTCGCACCGCGAGAGCGGTGTGTTCAGCAGTGTTGCGCTGTTAAGCCCGGTGGAGTCATCCATTCCTCCGGAGCTTGGCTAGCTCACAACCCACCTATACGCCCGGGGGAAACGGGACGCAAGAGAAAAGACGAGAAAATCAGAAGGGCGGTATCTCCTGCCTTCTCATGGCATTGGCCTGTGGATTTTCTAATTTACTTGATGAAAAGGGTCTCGCGAAGCTGATCGCGGCTGATAAAAGTCTTCATACTGCGAAAACGCCCGAAGAGTTCCTGAATTTCGCGATTTTGATAGATCTTTTGCGCAGGGAAAATCGGCTTGGCCGACAAAACCTGGAGCGTGTTAGTGTCCGCAACACGATAACGTTGGAAACCCTCGGGCTTCTTGCTGTGGAACATGGCAAAGACGGCAGCGCCGGGGCGCAGAAGATCGGTGATTTGCGAGACCATCAGCTTGGCAAGCGTGGGCTCGAGATAATCGAGGACATCCCAGAGGAGCAAAGCGTCAAAGGACGAAACTGGATATTGGAGATTGCTTTCCAGGAAGCGCTTGGCACGCGCTTCGGGAGTATGCTCCGCGTAGGATTCTGGAGTTGGATTTTCCTTGGCTTTGGCTTGTTCTTCGCTGAGGAACTGGGACCAGTCGCGGAGGATATCATCGGAGGTGACGCGGAATCCTCGCTCGATGAAGAAGGTGAGCGTAGTTTGCCAAGCGGGACCGAGATCGAGAAGCGTGCCGCGGCCGAGCCCGTCGAGATTCCAGAGGAATTCCTTCAGGCCGTTGGAAAGGCGCGAAGTTTCCTGCAGTTCCGGAGGGCGATTAGTGCCGACGGCAATGGAGGCGCCATTCGGCTTGTGCGCGTTGCGTTGCGCGGGAAGAGTGGAAGAAGAACCTGAAGTGATCTGTGCGCCGATACCAATGCCCAACTTGTTTAAAAATCCCATGTCCTCAGTCTGCTCCTGCCACGGCTGCGCCCGGCGCGGATTGCCCCGCTTCGGACTCCGCTAGTTTGGGTTTCGAAGTATCGGTCTTCTTGGAAGCCGGCGCATCTGCGGTGCGCGTGGGCGCTTTGCCCGCTTCCATTTTGCCGTGAATTTCCGCGCCTTCTTCAATGGACACGCGGTCGGCACGAATGTCGCCATCGACGCGGGCGGAACTCCAGAGTTGGACGCGGTCCGCGCCTTCAAGTTTGCCATGCACCCGGCCCCGCACGACGATTTCGCGAGCGGTGATATCAGCTTTGACGGTGGCGTTGGGACCGACCGTCAGAACGGAATTTTGGAAATTGACTTTGCCCTCGACCGTGCCATCAATGAAAAGATCTTCGCCACCCGTGATTTCGCCTTTGATCCGTATGCCCTGACTGAGGCAGGCGACAGCATTGGGAGAAATTTGAGTCGAAGCTGTCCTCGGAGCTTGTGCGACCGGAGTTGAAGCAGTTGTAGAAGTCACAGGACCTGTGGAAATTTCATTTGCATTAGGCTGCCGCCCGTCCTCTTTACGCCACATAACAACACCTCAACGCCGAGTGGATTCTCCAAAGTCGCGAATCGAGGGCTGGAGGCTTACTGCGACTCAGAAAGAGAAAGATATTACAGCACTTATGGGAAGTAAAGAGCAAGGTCTCAAAATAAGTCAGGGAATGTGACGGAAAGGTTTACAGGTTGGTCAACGAACGAGACGGGAATTGATACGATTCTCTTCTCTTATTATTCGCCCCGCGGCGCAGAGTGGAGATCCCACATGGCCACCAGCATGCCGGCTAGTTCGTGGACAAACAACTTTTCGGATTTGCGCTTTTCCCACCAACGTTCGGGATCGAAATCGCCGTCGCGCGCGCTGGCGACGGAGACCGAGATGGACGAAGGAAAGGTCTTTTCGAAGATGTAACGGGCGCGGCGGGTGTGGTAGTTCGAAGTGACGAGGATAACACCGCGAAAGTGGCGCTCGAGGCAGAATTTGGAAAGAATGGCTGCCTCTTCCTCGGTGTTATCGGCGTCCTGCTGGAGAGGCAGGATTTTTTCTTTGGGGACGCCCCGCTCGATCAGGTCGTGCTGCATGAGTTCGACAATGCCCGCGCTGGGGCGCAGGCGGCGGCCGCTGGCGACGACGACCGGAGCAGCGCCCTGCCGGATGAGCTCCGCAGCGCGCGTGGCCCGGTCGGCATAAAAGTTGTCGTCGCCCAGGAGAAGAATGGCGTCGGCATGGGCGGCGGGGGCATCCACGATCCAGGATTCTGCGGCGTAGCGCATGATCGGATGGCGCGCCCAATAGAGCAGAAGGCAAAATACACCCAAAAAAAGAAGGGCGATCAGGGTGCCAACGATGCCCCCGCGTTCCGAAGTACGGCGTTGCAATCGGCTCATGAATTCGGATCAACGGAGCGCAACTGTTCAGCAGCGAGCTCTGGAAGCAAGGAGTTGAAATAAACTTCCTTGATGCTGTAGGACTTACTGCGCTTTTCGAGAATGGGCATGATCTCGATGTGCCAGTGGTAGTCCTCGGAGAGCGTTTTCCAGTAGCCGGAAAGTTCGCCCTTTTTGTTGCGCGTGTTGGGAGCGGTGTGCACAACCAGGTGAAACGAAGGAGCGATTTTCTCCAAGCGTCGGAGCACGCGGCCGAGAAGGGCGGCGAGTTGCCGGCGATTGGAGCCTGGCCGAGGCTGTTCGAAGAGATGATTGTGGCGGCGGTGCAAAATCCAGGTCTCGAAGGGGACGCGCGAGGCGTAAGGGCAGAGCGCGTAATAGTCGCCCTGCACATCCACTATGCGTTTTCCCAGCTTTTCTTCCTGGCGAACGATGTCGCAGAAAACACAGCGCTCTTTCACCTTGTACCAGTCGTGAGCGGAGGCGAGTTCGTACTTGATGCGGCGAGGAACAAAAATGGTAGCGGTGACCTGGGAATGCGAATGTGCCCACTCCTGGCCGGCCTGGGCGCCCTCATTTTTGAAGACGGTAATGTACTTGAAGCGCGCGTCTTTCTTCAAATCGGCAATGCGGGAACCCCAAACGGACAGCACCGCGTCGATCTCATCATCCCCGAGTTGAGAGAGACGCTTGTCGTGTTGAGGTGTTTCCACAACGACTTCGTGGGCCCCGAGGGGACCCATTTTGTCGTAAATGCCTTCGGCGGCGCGCCCCGGATCAATCTCGACGCGGTACAAAGGTTCCGGATGAGGAACAACCCGAACCCGCCACGGTCCCTCAGCGGGAGAAGAGAGAATTGTCTTCATGTGATCGATGACAGGGGGCTCGAACGGGCACGACGCCTCGCCCTCGAAGGTGCGTTCGCGCTGGCCGGATACAACCCAACTTTGTGTGACCGGATCTCGGCGGATTTCCATGGGGCCTCTAGCGCGTATAGCGTGTGGGCGTAGGACCTTCTTCGAGGCGGTGACGGTCCCAGATGGCCCCCTCGCGCGAATAGTAGGCCATTTCAAAATCCTGCGTGAGCTCCAAGGCATCGGTGGGGCAGGCATCTTCACAGAGGCCACAGAACATGCAACGCGAAGTGTCGTAGGTGAAGGTGGTGAGGACTTTGCGGCGGGTGGCATCGTCACGTTCCCAGCCAACGACGATGAGATTTTCCGGGCACGCCAAAGCGCAGAGATTGCAGCCAATGCAAAGAGTTTCTCCGGTTTCGGGGTGATTGTTCAGGCGCGGCGCGCCGCGATAGCGCTCCGCGATCATGGGGCGTTCGAGGGGGTATTGCTCGGTGTAGATATTTTTCGGGTTCTGGGTGCGAAAGGTGACGCCCATGCCTTTGAGCACGTCCAGTTGGAGAATCCTTTCGACGAGTTCTTTCATGCTGACAGTCTCTTTGCGGCGGGAGCGGATGTCAAGGATTCTTGGGTTGAACGGGACGACGCGAAGGGAGACGACGCGAGGCGTGTTATTCTCTGCCAGACACTTATGAGCGATTTGGAATTCATGCAGATGGCGCTGGAGGAGGCCCGGGCCTGCACGGCGGCGGGGGAAGTGCCGATTGGGGCCGTGCTGGTGCGTGGCCAGGAAGTGCTGGCGCGCGGTGGGAATCGCACGATCCGCGATTGCGACCCAACGGCGCATGCCGAGATTGTCGTATTGCGGCAGGCCGCGCGCCAAATCGGGAACTATCGGCTGCTGGACGCGACGCTCTATGTGACGCTGGAGCCCTGCGCGATGTGCGCTGGTGCAATTGTACAGGCGCGGGTGCCGCGCGTGGTCTACGGGGCGGACGACCCCAAGGGTGGCGCGTTTCGAACATGTTTTGAATTGCTGACCAGCCCAAAATTGAATCACCAGGTGGAAGTGACGCCCGGAGTTCTGGGTGAAGAGGCCACTTCCCTGCTGCAATCATTTTTTGAAGCCAGACGCTGAATACATCGGCGCGAGTAATTGCCGGCAGTATAATGGTGCGAAAACACAGCGTAGCCCGGACGCCAAAGTCTCTGTTAAAATACGAGCAACGGCCGCGGAGAGGTGACTGAGCGGTTGAAAGTACTCGCCTCGAAAGCGAGCGTACGGGAAACCGTACCGTGGGTTCGAATCCCACCCTCTCCGCCATTCCTTTGCTAGCCCCTGCTCATCAATTCCATCGAATGGAGCCTTTTTCTAGGCGTCTATACGCGGTGCGTCGTTTCCTAACGCAAGAAGCCGCGCACCGCTGGATCACGGGAGTCTCGAAATTCCGGTCCCGTTCTTCGGTTGCCGCCGAATCGCGCCACAGCCACTGCAGAAAACAGGCATGAGCCTAGCGACCTCTGACGGTGGGTAATGGCAAGCAACCGATTATCGAACACCTGATGCCTCCCAATCTGCAACAGACCAAAGAAACAGTCGAAAATGATTGCTGAAGGCTGGCACGTTCCGTGTACTGAACGAGTGTAACTGTCCTGGTTGATGCCGCTGGGCCGGAAGAGACTGGGCGCCAAGCGGAATCCGAGCCCGGTCCGAAGGAGGACGGCCATGCAAGAAAGAAACCTCGAGGATCTGCTGCAAGCTGCCGGCAATCCGGTGAACTTGCTGCGCAATTCGCAGATCGGAGCCTATGTTTATCCAGTTGTTCCCACGGAGTACTCCAATTGGCGCGACGAGCAACGCGCCTGGCGTGAAACCGCGGTCCTCTTCGACCAGACGCACCACATGGCCAACGTCTATGTGGAAGGTCCGGACGCCCTGAAAATGCTTTCCTACCTGGCGACCAATAGCTTCGCGAATTTCCCGGTGAACCGCGCCAAGCACTTCTCTCCGTGTAGCTACGATGGCTACGTAATCGGCGACGGCATTCTTTTCCATCTCGAGGAGAATCGCCTCGTCTACGTCGGCCGCACGCCCGCCGCGAATTGGGTTCAGTTTCACGGGGAAACCGGGGGATTCCGCGTCAAAATCGAAAAAGACGACCGCTCCCCTTCCGACCCCAAAGGCAAAGCCGTGGTCCGGAGTTGCTACCGTTTTCAGATTCAAGGTCCGAATGCCACGCAAATCCTCGAAAAGATCAACGGCGGGCCGGTTCCGGAGATCAAATTCTTCCACATGGGAGTGATCCACATCGCGGGCCGCAAAGTCCGCGCCCTGCGCCATGGAATGGCCGGCGCCCCGGGATTGGAGGTCTGGGGACCTTACGAGGATCGCGAAGAAATTCGCGCCGCGATCGTCGAAGCAGCAAGGGATTTCGGCCTGCGGCAAGTTGGCAACCGGGCTTACGCTACAAACACGCTGGAATCCGGCTGGATCCCCTCGCCACTGCCCGCGGTTTATACCGGCGAGAAAATGAAGGCCTATCGCCAGTGGCTGCCGGCAGCGGGCTACGAAGGAAGTGGCTCAATAGGTGGCAGCTTCGATTCCGCTAACATCGAGGACTACTACATGACGCCGTACGCTTTGGGCTACGGCTCTTTCGTCAAATTCGACCATGACTTCGTCGGGCGGGAAGCGCTCGAAAAGATGGCCGGAAATCCCCATCGCAAGAAAGTCACCTTCGCCTGGAACTCCGAGGACGTCATTAAGGGGTTCGCCTCCCTGTTCGAACCAGGCGACATCTACAAATACATGGATTTGCCGCTCTCCAATTACACTTCGGCGTCCTACGATGAAGTGACCCTCGGCGGAAGAACCATCGGCCTTTCGATGTTCAGCGGCTACAGCTACAACGAACGCTCGATGCTGTCGCTGGGCGTGGTGGACGCCGATGTGGAAATCGGCACGGAAGTCAAACTCGTCTGGGGTGAACCGGGCGGCGGTTCGCGGAAGCCCACCGTGGAGCGCCACCGGCAACTGGAAATTCGTGCGGTCGTGAGTCCCGTGCCCTATTCGAAGGTTGCGCGGGAAACCTACGCGAAAGGCTGGCGCACGGCGCAAGTGTGACGCAAGCGCGGACTACTGCCGTCGGTGAGCGTTAATCCAATCCACCGTTCTATTGAACCCACCAAAAACAAAAAAGTGCAGTCCTGCGACTCCTGGGGGAAGCGGGGGTGTATGCCCGCTATCTGAAGAAGCGGCGATACCTCGAATAATTGGTTCGGGACCCTTTTCGGTAAGAAGCCTGGCAAACGAAGGGTTCTCAGTAAGTACATGCAAGGAATTGCCGATTCCACAGTGCAGTGCATAGCGCGTCAAGGTCATCAACCCCGCGGGGCCCGCAAATCCCACGCGCACCGGCGCATCGATCCCCTTGGCGCGAAGACGCGCCAGCCAATCCACAATCGGCTCCGATTTGAAGCAAAACTGCGTGACAATCGAGAGTTGTAATCCCGTCTCTCGCGCGAACTTCACCTTGGCCGCGAGCGCCGCGTCCAAAATGTGCTCAGGAATGTGGGGATTGCCTTCCGGAAAGCCCGCAACGGCAATTCGGACGATGCCTGCTTTCTGAAACACGCCCGCCTGCATCACGGTGAGGCTGCTATCGTAGGGTCCGGCGGGTTTTGGGCGGTCACCGCCGATAATCAAAATGCGGTCCACCCCGGCTTCCCCCGCAAAACGCGCAGCCAACTCCTGGAGCTGAGCCGCGCTCTCGACATGACGCGCACCCACGTGAGGAACCGGAACCAGGCCCGACTGGCACAATCTTGCGGCGGCTACGACCATGTCCATGGGGTTTGTACCAGGAATCCAGGTGAGGAAAACTTCTGTACCCCGATCAAGGCGTTCGCCAGCTTCGTTTACAACCTTTGTCTCGCCCGGATGAACCTCAATCGAATAGCCGTTCAGCATTGTGGCGATGCCGTGCGCAGCAGTGGAGATTTCGGTCATGCGAGCATGTCTCCTCGAGCCGGAAATCTATGTTCAGTATACTGAACTATGGGTCCCATATCTCCCTTTCCGAGCTGATACAAGAGCGATATTCGAACGCAAGACGAGCCTTTCCACATGCTTTTGTTGATCAATTAGCATCGCTCCTCAACGGACCCACTCCGAGCGTAGTTCCACGAAAATGGCTTTGCTTGACACGCATGTTTAAAAGTGAGAGGTATTCTTGAGTGTACTCAACCTGAGCCGGAGAGAGATTGGATGTGAGCCGACGCCGGACGTGGGTCAACAGCTCGGAGGCCACTCAAGTCCCCTTCGGTGATGAACGCCATTGAGAAAAATAGCCGCAGAGGTGCCTATGCAGACGGAACCGATTCTGGATGTCGCGCATCTCGGCCATCTGGAAGTGCTTACGCCCAAGCTCGAGGAAAGCGTTCGGTTTTTTGTGAATGTGATGGGGATGACCGAAACCGGCCGGGAAGGCAATTCGGTCTATTTGCATGCCTACGACGATTACGAGCGCCACTCGCTGAAGTTAACCGCTTCCAAATTGCCGGGGCTGGGCCATGTTGCCTACCGCATGCGCAGCCCGCAGGCACTGGATCGCCGGGTGGCGGCGCTCAAAGGTTCGGGTTTTGACGTCGGCTGGACAAACGGCGACCTGGCGCACGGGCCGGCCTTTGTTTGCAAGGACCCGGACGGGCACAAGATCGAACTCTATTACGAAACGCAGTGGTATGAAGCGCCGCCGGAACTTCGGCCGGCGCTCAAGAACCAGGCGGAGCGCTTTCCTGCACGGGGCATCAACGTGCGCCGGCTCGACCATTGGAACGGCTTGGCCGTTGATATCAAGGCCAATCGTGAATTTTTCGAAAACTATCTGGGATTCCGTTTGACCGAGCAGATCGTGCTGGACGACGGCTCGGAAGCCGCTATGTGGATGACCTGCACGAACAAAAGCTATGACTTCGCCTACACGCGCGACCACACCGGCACGCGCGGCCGCTTTCACCATATCACGTATGCGGTCAACAGCCGGGAAGAGGTCCTGCTGGCCGCGGACATTTGCCTGGAGAACGGCGTGTATATCGAGACCGGCCCGCACAAGCATGCGATTCAGCAGACCTTCTTTCTTTATGTGTATGAGCCGGGCGGCAACCGGGTGGAAGTCGCCAATGCCGGCGCGCGGCTGATCCTGGCGCCGGACTGGAAACCCATACGCTGGAGCGAAGCGGAAAGAAAGAAAGGCCAGGCCTGGGGCCTCAAGACCATCGAGTCATTCCACACGTACGGCACGCCTCCGGTTGAAGTGAA
>Ga0335085_10003144_pt1 | contig 29255 bp, 27 predicted proteins | sample Lox_Sample_45_FD_206712 | JGI IMG/M metagenome (GOLD analysis project Ga0335085, IMG submission 206712) | Soil microbial communities from Loxahatchee National Wildlife Refuge, Florida, United States - Lox_Sample_4.5 | ecosystem: Environmental > Terrestrial > Soil > Wetlands | place: USA... | reverse complement strand
ATTGGTGTCCAGGATCGCCGAGAACCGCCGGTGCGGGACGATGATCGCCCGCACCGGGCCGATGGCCTTGATGGTGGCCGTCCGGTAGCCGGTCACCTCGCCTGCCACTTCCCCCACGACGTCCCCGTTGCCGCGCAGGGCCAGCACGGTCTGCTGGCCCGCGCCGGTGACCGAGAGGACCTTGGCCCACCCGCTGACCAGAATGAAGACGTGGGTCGCCGGGTCGCCCTGTACGCAGATGGTGGCGGCGGGAGGGAAATCACGGGTGCGGCCGGCGGTGCGGAGCAGTTTCTTTTCCCGTTCGGGGAGCTGCCCCCAGAACCCCCCCGCCGGTGTACCCGCTCTACCCATGTGCCCGTAATCGGTCGCTCGTCAGTCCCGCCACTTCCGGGCCGCCGGGCCGGGTGGCGCGTTCCTGCTTCCCACGATGGACCACCGCGGCGTGGTTAACAATTGGCATGGTTCGTTCGGCTTGATGCACTTTCCCGGTGATCTGGCCGCCTCGGCCCGCCGCCGAGCCGGGTCACCGGGTGAAAAGGAGGGCGGCCGAGCAGGCCAGGAAGGCGACACCGGTGATCAGCGTCCAGTTCATCGCGTGCTGAATGCGTTCGTACCGGAACCGCGCCTGCCCGACCATCAGGTGCGCGTGAGCCCAGGTCCATCCCCCGTCCGTCCATGGTGGGGCGCTGGCCCACGGCGCCCGGGGGTCCAGCGGCGCGCCCGTGTGCGCGCGCAGCCGGCCCAGCGCGTGCCCCAGCGGCACGCCGGACAGCAGGAACAGGGCGGACGCGCGCAGCCAGCACGCGGCCGCGATCGCGAACAGGCCGGCGCACGCCCAGATCGCGGCGGCAGGCCGGGAGAGCACCGAAAAGGCCGTGACCTCCACGGCCAGGCCCGCCGTCATCGCCGCCAGCGCCGCCACCCCGGCCAGCAGCCCGGGCCTGCTGTCCCGGAGCAGCACGGCCATCTCATCCAGGAGTTCCCGAGCGGACCAGTCGGCCGGTTCGGCGGCCGTGCCGGGCCGGCCGCCCCGGGGTGTGTCGGTAGATTGACCGTCCAGGAGCGTCGTCATGATGACCGCCTCCATCGTCATTGCCGGATATGTCCAGCCAACGGGACGCGCGCGGCCTGCGCTGCCGCAGATGAGACGGCCCGGCCGTCTCATCTGACGCAGGCACCGGCGCCCGCCACCCGCGGCCACCCGGTGGAACCGCAGGCGGGGGAGCGGCGTCCAATCCCCGACACGGCCAGCGAGGGGGAACTTCCGTAGGTGCCCCTGGCCGGGAAACGGAGAAGGCAGATGCTCGTGCCGCGCCAGCGCACGTCACCCGGGGGCAGGCGGCCGGCGCGCCGCCCGGCCGCCGTCGCCGTCCCCGCCGCGGCGGCCGTCCCCGCCGCGGCGCTGGCCGCGGCCGCCGTCGCCGTCCTGGCGGCCTGCGGGAGCGGTGCCGCCCCCGCCGCCTCGCCCCGCCCGTCGGCGAGCACCGGGAACCTGGCCGCGAACGGCTCGGGGCTGTGCGCGGCGGCGGCGCAGGTCGACAGCCTGACCGTGCAGCGGACGAGCGCCCTGCCGGGCAACCACCCCCGGTTCACCTTCCCCGCCACCGAGACGGTGCGCAACGCCCCCGAGGTGCGGTCCGTCGCGCAGGGCCTGTGCGCACTGCCGTCCGGGGTGCACAGGCAGATCGCCTGCCCCGCCGACTTCGGCATCACCTACCGGCTCACCTTCGCGGCCGGCGCACAGCGGTTCACTCCGGTCACGCTGAACGCGGCGGGCTGTGAGCTGGTACACGGCCTGGGCACGACGCGCACCATCACCACGTCGAACGTCGTCTGGCGGCGGCTCGGGGTGGCGATCGGCATCCCGCATCCCAGCCAGGCGTCGTTCGCCGGCACCAGCGCCAGCTCCTGACCGGCCGCGCTCCTGGCCGCGCGGGGCTCCTGGCCGGGGCGGGTCAGGCCAGGCGGGTGACCTCCACGGTCACCTTCATCGCGACGCTCGGCGCACCGCTGTAGATGCCCCGCAGCGGGGTGACGTCCGCGTAGTCGCGCCCGCGGCCGAGTACCACGTGCCGCTCGCCGACCGGCGCCAGGCTGGTCGGGTCGCACGGGACCCATTCACCGGTCCAGTACTCGGCCCAGGCGTGGCTCTGCCCGGCGACCGCGTGCCCCGGCTCCGCCTTGGGGTCGGGATGCAGGTACCCGGAAACGTACCGGGCCGGCAGCCCCGCGGCCCGCAGCAGCGCCACGCTGATGTGCGCCATGTCCTGGCAGACGCCCGACCGGGCGTCCCACGCCTCCTGCGCGCTGGTCTGCACCCCCGTCGCCCCGGGCTCGTAGGACACCCGGCTGTTGACCAGCTTGATGATCTCGCGGGCGGCCTCTTCCGGTCCCGCGCCGACGACCCACCCGGTGACCGAGGCGGCGACCTCGGGGTTCATCGTGGTGCGCGGGGTCTCGGCCAGGAATTCCAGGACGTAGCTGCGGGCCGCCTGCTCGCGCAGTTCCGGCCAGGGCAGCGCCGGCCTGGCCGCCTGCGCGACGCTGGTCTGCACGGTCGCACTGGCCTGCACGAGCAGCTCGTGGTGCGGCTCCTGGATGTCGAAGGAGCTGACGGTCGTGCCCCAGTAATCGCGGTAGCTCCAGATCGGCACGCCCGCCCCGGTGCGGACCGTGGCCGCGAGCGCGGTCTGCCGGGCCATGGTCGGCGGGGTCATCCGGGCCTCGTTGTAGGAGGCGCGCGCCTCGCCGCTGTAGCTGACCCGCGTGGTGTGCACGATCCCGATCCGCCAGCCGGTCATAACCCCTCCTGCGCCCACGCCACCGGGGCGGTGAAGGAGAAATAGCGCTCGGCGATCGCCTTGTTGGCCTGCAGGCATACCGCCTGCGCGGAGCTGACCAGCTCGGGCAGATCGGCCTCGAGCTGCTTGGGGTCGGCGTACTCGAGCCGGGTCCGCAGCTGCCCGATCGGCCGCCGGGCCGGGTCACCGATGCCGGACCGGACCGCGTCGTCGGGATCCAGTGCCAGCAGGCACTGCTCGGCGGTGGACAGCGCGTGCAGCACCGACCGGGGGAACAGCCGGTCCAGCATCAGGAACTCGGCCACGTCGACCGGCTCGCTGGCCCACCCGTGGGTCCGGATGAACGATTCGTGCGCCCCGCAGGCGTGCAGCACGGTGAGCCAGCCCAGCTGGTGCCGCGACGACATCCGCGCCAGCAGCAGGCGCGCGGTCATGTCGACCCGCTCCAGGCTCCGGCCCAGGATGAGGAACCGCCACGCGTCGTCATGGCTCATGGTGGAATCGGCCAGGCCGAAGAACAGCGCCGCACGCTCGCGCACGAACCGGAAGTAGATGTGCGGGCCGAGCCGCTCGGCGGACCGCCGCTGTGCGGTCAGCCCGAGGCCGGTGACGTTCAGGCATTCCCACATCTCGCTCGAGACGACGTCCCGTACGCTGCGCCCGCCCGCGCGCGCGGCCAGGATCGCGCCCGCGATCGCGCTCGGGTTCTTCCGGTCATAGGCCAGCCGGGCCAGCGCCATGCCGATGTCCATCGGGCCGTCGTCGGTCGCGGTCACGCCGAGGATGGCCAGCATGGCGCGGCAGTCGGAGTCCTCGTCCGCCTCGGGGTCTTCGAGCATGTGGTGCACGTACACATCCAGGGTGCGCGCCGTGTCGTCGGCCCGCTCCACGTAGCGGCCGGTCCAGTACAGCGTCTCCGCGATCCGGCTGAGCAGCCCGTCGTCAGTCATTTACTGCCTCCCCTCGCGGGCGCTTCGCCTGGCCATGCCGAACGCGCGCAATAGGGCGCAGCGGGAGGCTGGTCCGCGGCGCCGGGACACCGCAGCGGCCGCCGGCGGTGCGTCGTGCCGGAGGCACGCCGGGCAGCACTGTGCGGCGTTCGGCCCGGCAGCTGCGGCTCAGTCATTGGTCCTGGCCCTGGAACGGGTCGCTCTGGCGGTCGGCGAGCATGCCGCTGGGGGCGATGGCGGCCGGAGTGAAGTCGTCGGGGACGTCGGGCCGTTCGGCGAACTGCCCTTCGCCGGACATCACCCAGGTGTCCTTCGAGCCGCCGCCCTGGCTGGAGTTCACCACGAGCGCTCCCTGGGGCAGCGCCACCCGGGTCAGGCCGCCTGGCAGCAGCCAGACATCGTTGCCGTCGTTCACGGCGAACGGCCGCAGGTCGATGTGGCGCGGTTCGAGCCGTTCCCCGATCAGCACCGGCGACGTCGACAGGCTCACCGGCCGCTGCGCGATCCAGCCCCGGGGATTGGCGGCCACGTGGCCGTGCAGCTCGGTCAGGGTCTGCTCGTCGGCGTGCGGCCCGATGACGATGCCCTTGCCGCCGGCCCCGTCCACCGGCTTGAGCACCAGCCGGTCCAGCTGGGCCAGCACCCAGGTGCGCACGTCCGGGTCGTCCAGCCGGTACGACTCGACGTTGGGCAGCACCGGTTCCTCGTTGAAGTAGTAGCGGATCAGGTCGGGGACGTAGGTGTAGATGAGCTTGTCGTCGGCGACGCCGTTGCCGACCGCGTTCGCGATGGTCACGTGCCCGGACCGGGCGGCGTTGATGAGGCCGGCGCAGCCGATGACCGAGTCGTTCCGGAACAGCACCGGGTCCAGGAACTCGTCGTCGATGCGGCGGTAGATCACGTCGACCAGGCGCCGCCCGTGGGTGGTGCGCAGGTAGACCCGGTTGCCGGTGCAGAACAGGTCGCGGCCCTCGACCAGTTCGGCCCCCATGAGCCGGGCGAGCAGGGCGTGCTCGAAGTAGGCCGCGTTGTTCACGCCGGGGGTGAGGACGACGACCACAGGATCGTCGGCGTCCGCCGGCGCGGCGGCCCGCAGCGCGGCGAGCAGCCGCGCCGGGTACTCATCCACCGACGTCACCCGCTGCTCGGCGAACAGGCCGGGGAACGTCCGCGTCATGGCCAGCCGGTTCTCGATCACGTAGCTGACCCCGGACGGGACCCGGACGTTGTCCTCCAGGACCCGCAGCGCCCCGTACTCGTCCCGGATCAGGTCGATGCCCGCGACATGCACCCGGACGCCGTTGGGCGGGACGAGCCCGGCGACTTCGCGGTGGAAGCCCGAGGAGGTCAGCAGCACCCGCCAGGGCACGACCCCGTCGGCGAAGACCTGCCGGCCGGAGTAGACGTCGGCCAGGAACGCCTCCAGCACCCGGACCCGCTGCCGGACACCGCGCACGATCAGGTCCCATTCCAGCGCGTCGATGACCCGGGGGACCAGGTCGAGCGGGAACGGCCGCTCCTCACCGCCCAGGTCGAAGGTGACCCCGCGGTCGGTGAACACCCGCGCGAGCTGGTCGGCGCGAAAGCGCAGCTCCGCCGGGTCCATCGGCTGCAGGGCGCTGATCAGCCCGTCGTAGGCGGGGCGCGGCTCCCCGGGTCCCGAGAACATCTCATCCCAGGCCTCCGCGGGCTGATACCCGTCGAAGATGTCCGCCACGACCCCAACGTACTGTCCGGATGTTCCGCGTCGATTACGGGGGATAGCAGAACTGTTTCGCTGCCATTTCGTCGGTCCTCCCGGCTGGCCGCGGTTTCGCCGACGGGGACCGCCGCCCGCAGGCAGGACTGGCCGCGGGCTAACCGCAGCCGCACGCGCCGCCGCAGCAGCCGCCGCCGGACGGGCCGGCCGGGCCCGGTCCGGCGGGTCCCGCGCTGGCACTGCGGCCGCCCACGGCCACGGCGGACAGGAGCTTCACCGTGTCATCGTGGCCGTCCGGGCAGGAACACGGCGCCGAGGACTCGCTCATCGGGCGGGTCACCTCGAACGTGGAACCGCAGGCGCGGCAGCGGTACTCATAACGCGGCATAACCGCAGCCTAAGCTATTCGCGCCGGCCGCGGGAGGGCGGCGCCGCCGGATCGCCGGCGTTGCCGTGCCCGGTGGCCGCGCCGCTGTTCCCGGTGGCCGCGCCGCTGTCCGAGCGGGTGGGGGCCGCTGCCCGAGGATGGCGGCTGGGGAAATGTATGCGATTGAGGCGGTGACCTGACCATCGAACGGGCGGCTACTCAATGATCTCGGTCAGCTGCCTTCGATGGTCTTGAACCCCAGGAAGTGGCCGTTGAGTACCTGTCCGGCTTGTCCCAGTAGCTCGGCCTCCGAGAACGGCTTCTCGACGAGGGCCACGTTCGGGTCGAGCCTGCCCTGGGAGGCGAGGACGGGCCGGGCATAGCCGGACATGAAGAGCACTTCGATACCGGGCTTGATCGCCCGCATCTTCTCCGCGATTTCCTTGCCGAGCATGCGCGGCATGACCACGTCGGTTACGAGCAGGTGGATCTCGCCTGGGTGCGTGCTGGCGATGTCAAGGGCTTCCAGGCCGTTCGCGGCGGTGATCACGTGGTAGCCGTTGCGGGTGAAGATCCGCTTGGTTACCTGGCGCAGGGCTTCTTCGTCTTCGACGACCAGGACGGTCTCTCCTTTGGGCGACCGCTGGTAGAGCACGGGTTCTGCCATCGGGACCAGTGCCTCTGTGGTGACCGGAAGCGTGATGCTGAAGGTCGTGCCGGTGCCCGGTTCGGAGTAGATCTGGATGTGCCCCTCGGCCTGGGCGAGGATCCCGTAGACGGTGGCCAGGCCGAGCCCTGTGCCGGCGCCCTCGGCTTTGGTGGTGAAGAACGGCTCGAATACGTGCTCGATTAGGTCTGCGGTCATGCCGGTGCCGGTGTCGCTGACCCGCATCCGTACGTTCTTGCCCAGCCGTGCCTTGGATCCCCCGGCTACGGTGTCGGCGTCCACGGTGATGTTGCTGGTGTCGATGGTCAGCGTGCCGCCGCCGGGCATGGCGTCGCGGGCGTTGACCGCGAGGTTCACCAGCACCTGCTCCAGCTGGCCTGGGTCGGCCAGGACCGGCCATAGGTCACCGGCGAGGGTAGTGACCAGCTCGACGTGCTCACCGAGGGTGCGGCGCAGCATCTCCTGCACCGCGGTGATGACGTGGTCAAGGTCGAGGACCTGCGGCCGGGCCACTTCCCGGCGGGCGAAGGCGAGCAGCTGGCGCGTGAGGCTCGCCGCTCGTTCGGCTGCCAGCGTGATCTGCCCGACGTCGCTGCGGGCTGACCTCAGGCGCTCGGGCCAGCCGGGTTCGGATGGGTCGGCGAGTTCCTGCGAGACGAAGGATGCGTAGCTGAGGATCACGGCGAGGAGGTTGTTGAAGTCGTGCGCGACCCCGCCCGCGAGCTGGCCGAGGCTTTCCAGGCGCTGGGCCTGCTGCAACTGCGCCTGCTGTCGGTCTGCCCGTTCTTGAGATTCCCGCTCTTCGTGGCGCTCGGCGCCTGAGTCGGCCATATGAAGTCATCCCCGGTGCTGCCTAGAAGGCGCTTGCGGTGCGGCGGGCCACCATGCAAGCGCGCCTCAGCCGCATCACTAAGAGTGATGATATCACACGCTTAGTAGCTTCGGATCGCTCGCGCCCAGCGGACGCCCCGGCTATGCGCGCGCTGAATAAGTCCGCTTTCCCATGATCAATATCACAAAGCAGCAGGTCAGCTGCTTGCTCCTTGATCGCACACAGGGTTATTCAGTGGCCTCCTATCCGCGCCGGCCGTGGGAGGGCGGCGCCGCCGGATCGCCGTCGTCGCTGCGTCCCGGGGCCGCGGCGCCGTTCCCGTTAGCCGCGGCGGCGTTGGGGGCCGTCCCATTTCCGCTGGCGGCGGTGACGCTCGCCCCGTTGGCCCCGTTGGCCCCGTTGGCCCCGTTGGCCCCGGCCGGGCCCGCTGCGGCGGGCAGGGCGGCGGCCGAGACGGCGGCAGTGGCCGCGGTCCCGGAGCGCGGGTCGTCGTAGAAGAACTGCTTGCCGCGCAGCAGCGACACCAGGGCGCCAATGAACGACATAACGGCCGCGGCGGTGAACACGATCACCAGGCCGTGGTGGAACGGGCCCGAGATGACGTGGGGGAAGAACTGCTTGCCGGTCAGCACGCCCACCTGCTGCGGGGACAGCCTGCTCAGCACGCCGGTCGGGTCGAGCAGGTTGTGGATCGGGTTGTAGCCGAGCAGCGCCGCGAACAGCGTGCTGACCGGCGGCAGGTGCGCCACCTTCGACGCGATGGCCAGCGGCACGCCCTGGCTGTGCAGGCCCGCGGTCAGCGTGCGCGGCAGCGTGCTGGCCAGGCCGGCCACCATCAGCGAGAAGAAGATGCCGATCGACAGGGACATGCCCGAGTTCTGGAAGGTGGACCGCATGCCGGAGGCGGAGCCCCGCTGGTGCGCCGGGACGCTGCTCATGATGGCGGACGTGTTCGGCGAGGCGAACAGTCCCGATCCGACCCCGTTCAGGAAGATCAGCGTCCCGAAGATCCAGTACGGGAACACGATGGGCAGCAGCATCAGGCCGACGAACGCGCACGTGGCCACGAGCAGGCCGGTCGTCGCGAACAGGCGCTGGCCGTAGCGGTCGGACAGCCACCCGGAGACCGGCCCCGCGATCAGGAACCCGGCGGTCAGCGGCAGCATATAGATGCCGGCCCACAGCGGGGTGTCGACGTAGTTGTAGCCGTGCAGCGGCAGCCAGATGCCGGCCAGCCAGATGACCAGCATGAACTGCAGGCCGCCGCGGGCGATCGCGCCGAGCAGCGAGGCCAGGTTCCCGGCCGCGAAGGCCCGGATGCGGAAGAGCCGCATCTGGAACATCGGCTCGGGGATCTTGGTCTCGATATAGCAGAACAGGACCAGCAGCACGAGGCCGGCGGCCAGGCCGCCGAGGACCCACGGGTTCGTCCAGCCGGTGGGGCTGCCGCCGTGCGGCTGGATCCCGTAGGTGATCGCGACCAGCAGCAGCCCGGCGCCCAGGGCGAACGTGACGTTGCCCAGCCAGTCGATCCTGGCGCGCCGGGTCGTGGCGATCTCGTGCAGGCTCAGGTACGCCCAGACCGTGCCGAACACGCCGATCGGGACGTTGATCCAGAACACCGCGCGCCAGTCCCACGCGGCCAGCAGACCGCCCAGCAGCAGCCCGACGAACTGGCCCGAGATGCCGGCGATCTGGTTGATGCCCAGGGCCATGCCGCGCTGGTTGGCCGGGAAGGCGTCGGTCAGGATGGCGGCGGAGTTCGCCATCAGCATCGCGCCGCCGAACGCCTGCACGATCCGCCAGCCGATCAGCCACAGCGCGCCGCCGCCGCCCAGCAGCGGGTCGAGCGACAGCGCGATGGACGCGACCGTGAACACGACGAAGCCCAGGTTGTAGATCTTCACCCGGCCGAACATGTCCCCCAGCCGGCCCAGCGTCACCACGAGGACGGCCTGCACCAGCAGGTACCCGATGATCATCCACAGCAGGTAGCTGATGTTGCCCGGCGAGAGCGGATTGAGGTGGATGCCGCGGAAGATGGCCGGCATCGCGATGATCACAATCGAGGCGTCGATGGTGGCCATCGTCATGCTGAGCGTGGTGTTGGACAGCGTGACCCACTTGTAGCTGCCGCTCTTCAGGCGGCCGCCGCCGCCGGTCCCGCCACCCGCATGGGCGCGGCCCGGGTCGTCACCGCCCGTGTGGCCCGCACCGCCCTGGTGCCCGTCGCCTGCCGTCGCGTGCCCCTCTTCCGCCGGTTTCCGCACGTCTCCCAAGCATAGCCGTCAAAGGTTGTTAGAGCACAACTATTTGCCAGGCGAACGGCCTTGCGGGCCGTTCGGCGGTTCTAGCGGACGGCCAGGCGGACGCGGTAGGTCCACCACCAGGGCACCGGCCCGGGGATGCGGCGCCCGGCGACCTCGCGCAGCCGGGTCAGCCCGAGCTCGTCTTCGGACACGTCCTGCTCCAGCAGGGCGACCGTCCCGCCCTGGCTGAGAGCGATCGCCACGAACCGTTCGGCATCCCCGTGCTCCTGGCTGTGCACGGCGATCTCGGTCACGTAGCGGAACAGGCCGCTGCCGCGCATCCGCTCCGCGTGGCCATCCTTCCCCGCATACGGCGGCCGCAGCCCGCGCGCGATCTCCAGCCCGGTGCGGTGCGCCTCGTACGCCGCGTAGACGGCGTCGAGCTGCCAGTCCACGGCCGGCGGCCAGTCACAGTCATAGGCGGCCAGGACCCCACCCGGGCGCAGGATCCGGGCGATCTCCGGGAGCGCCCGGTCCGGGTCGAACCAGTGCATCGCCTGGCTGGCCGTGACGACATCCGCGCACTGGCCCGGCAGGCCGGTACGTTCCGCCGACGCGTCGACGAGGGTGAAGGCGGGCGCGTCGGGCAGGGCAGCGATCCGGCGCGCGGCCACCTGCCGCATCGGGCCGGACGGTTCGACGGCGGTGACCCGGCGGGCCCGCCCGGACCACGGCAGCAGGGAAAGGCCGCTGCCCGCGCCGAGGTCCACCACCTCGGGGTCGGGCGTGCCCGCCCACTGGCTGATCACCTGAGCCAGGACGGCCGGGGGATGCGGCCGGGCCTGGTCGTAGGCGCCGGCGAAGCCGGAGAACCTCGCCGCCGCGTCTGCCATCACCCTCCGCTCCTGGGGAGATGCATCATCTGTTCGGGTCCATGTCACGGTATCGCGGGGGCGGGCGGTGGCTGGCTGTCCCCTCGCTCCGCCGCTACCGGCGCCTGTCCGGTACCAGCACCTGCTGGAGGGCGTCGAAGTCCTCGACGCATTTGCCCGTGCCGAGCACGACCGATTCCAGCGGATTATCGGCCAGCTGGATCGGCATCCCTGTCTCTTCGCGCAGCCGCTCATCGAGGCCGCGCAACAGCGCGCCACCGCCGGTGAGCGCGATACCGCGGTCCATGACGTCGCCGGCCAGCTCGGCCGGGCACTTGTCGAGCGTGGTCTTGACGATGTCCACGACCGTGCTGACGGGTCCCCCGATCGCGTTCCGGACCTCCTCGGCACCAATCACGATGGTCTTCGGCAGGCCGCTGACCAGGTCGCGGCCGCGGATCTCGGTGTGCGGTTCATCCGGCGACGGGTAGGCCGACCCGATCGCCATCTTGATCTCCTCGGCGGTCCGCTCGCCCAGCATGAGCGAGTACTCCTTCTTGGCGAAGGCGATGATCGCCTTGTCCATTTCGTCGCCGCCGACCCGGATGGACTCGGAGGTCACGATGCCGCCGAGCGAGATCACTGCGACCTCGGTGGTCCCGCCGCCGACGTCGACGACCATGTTTCCGGTGGGCTCGTACACTGGCAGCCCGGCCCCGATCGCGGCCGCCATCGGCTCTTCGATGATGTAAACGCGCCGGGCACCGGCCTGGTGCCCGGCTTCCTTCACCGCGCTTTGCTCCACGCCGGTGGTCCCGCTGGGCACGGCCACCACCAGCCGCGGCTTGGCAAGGTGGCGGCGGCGGTGGACCTTCTGGATGAAATAGTGCAGCATCCGCTCGGTGATATCGAAGTCGGCGATGACACCGTCCCTGAGCGGCCGGATCGCCACGATGTTGCCGGGCGTCCGGCCGATCATCCGTTTGGCCTGGGCGCCGACCGCGACGATCTGGCCGTTGCTGGTGTTGAGTGCCACCACCGAGGGCTCGTTGAGCACAATCCCCCGCCTGCGCACGTACACCAGGGTGTTCGCGGTGCCGAGGTCGATCGCCATGTCACGGCCGAGGAGCGCCAGCATATTCATGAGAAACGAGCCTTCTAACGAAACTATCTTCTGATGACGTTGACATGCGGGTACCGGCTGCGGCGCCGGTGGCACCATGTCATTGGCCGGCCGGCGCGAAAGGGTAACGAGCTCCGGGAGAAGATCTTGATCTGCGGCTCGCCTGGCCCAGTGGGCCGGGGGCGGGCACGATGGCGTACGTGACTCCAACGTATAGTCACCGCGGATCGTGCCCGGCGTGGCCGGGTGAGCATCTCCGGGTGCGGCGGCCGGGGCCGCGGCTGGCTTTCAGTGGGCACAGCAAAGCCTTCGTGCGAGCTCCCCGGATGTACCGGCGAGAGCGCGTCGGCGGCTTCCGCGCGACGCGCTGCGGGCCGGGGAGGCCCGCGTCGCGGTGATCGCGGCCGGTGATCTACGCCGCGGTCTGGCGTTCGTCGAGGAACTGCCACCATGCGCGGGCTCCGTCCGCTACCGCGCTGGTCACCTGCGCGGGGCTGGCGGCGGTGGCGGCCAGCGCGCTGGCCGTCCAGTCGGCGTGGTCGGCTTCCAGGCCGGCGTGCACATCCCAGAACGCCGCACCGGGGCCGTCGATGCCGTAGTGGCGGCGCAACCCGGCGGCTTTCGTGGCGGCGACGGCGGCGGCCTGGGTCTCGTAGGAGGCGAGCACGCCGAGCCCCCGGACCGGGTCGCTGGCCGCCGATGACAGCTGCAACGCGGCAAGGGACCGCGTTGCCGGGGCCGGCGGCGCGCCAGGCCGTGCCCCGGCCGCGGCGGCGAAGGTGTCGAACAGTTCCAGGTGCGGCGCTGGCCGGCCGAGCTCGTCGGACAGGTTGGCGTTCACCGCAGCCCGGGCCGGGCCATCCGGCAGGTTCGACGCGACCCGGCGCAGGACCTCCGGCAACGCGGCCTCGATGTGCCGGTACTGCTCGGCGTAGGCGGCCAGCTCGCCCCTGGCCAGCGTCCCCGCCTCCCAGCGGCGGTAAAATGGGTGATCGAGCAGGCGCTTGCCGCCGATCCCCGCCCAGATAAGACCAGCGGCCTGCGCAACATGCAATGGCATGGCTGTAACGCTAGCATCCGCGGCCCCCAGCACCAGGGGCGCGCCCCCGCACATGGGCCTGCGCGTGCGAGCGGGTATCGGCGTGCCGGTAGATGGGTGGCCGCCCCGGCGGGGCAGCGGGGTCAGGGGCGGGGCGGTGCTGTCGCGCAGGACCAGGCCGGCGGCTGACCGGAAGGGCCGGTAACCGGGCCCGGATCACGTCCGAGGCGAGCAGGCCGGACAGCGCCTGGCAGTACGCCGCCCGCTGCGCGTCCGGGACGTGCGCCGCGACCGCGGCGGCGGCGCTGGGGAAATCGCCCAGCGTCTCGACCACCTTGACCAGCGCGGGGGCCTTGAGGAAGACCAGGCGGCGGTTGCCGTAGTGATAGGCGAGCGCACCGAAGCTCTCCGGCCGGATCGCCACCTGCGGGTGCTTCTCGTACGGCCGGCCGGGGTCGAACGGGGCCCGTGCGTTCCCCGGCATCCCGGTGTCCGCTGAAGGTCCGGCGTCCCCGCTGGTCATGCTCCTATGGTTGCATTCATGTCACCCGCATCGCCGCCAGGGCCGGCTACCGACGGCCTGCGGCTGCGCCCGGACCCGGGGCTGCGGTCGCTGGACGGCGGGACGGTCCTGCTGGGCGGGTCGCCGTACCGGATGCTGCGGCTCGGCCCGGCCGGGGCCCGGCACGTGGCGGGCTGGTGGGACGGCGAACCGGTGGCCGGAACGCCCGGGGCGCAGGCGCTGGCGCGCCGGCTGCTGTGGGCCGGCATCGCGCATCCGGTCCCGGCGGGCGGCCCGGGGCCGGAGGACGTCACGGTGGTCATCCCGGTCCGCGACCGGACCGCCGAGCTGGCCCTGTGCCTCGCCGGGCTGGGGGAATACCGCGTGATCGTGGTCGACGACGGTTCCCGCGATCCGGCCGCGGTGGCCGCGCTGGCCGCAGCGGCTGGGGCACGCTGCGTGCACCGCGCGGTGAACGGCGGCCCGGCGGCGGCGCGGAACACCGGCCTGGCCGCGGTGGGCACCCCGCTGGCGGCCTTCCTCGACTCCGACTGCGTGCCGGCGCCCGGCTGGCTCAGCCCGCTGCTGCCGCACTTCGCCGACCCGGCGGTGGCGGCGGTGGCGCCGCGGATCGTGCCGCACGCGCCGGCGCCCGTTCCGGCGGGTGCCGCCGCCGACGCGGCCCGAGCGGCCGGCCCGGGCGGGTCGGCGGGCTGGCTGGCGCGGTACGAGGGCTTCAGCTCGACCCTGGACATGGGGGCGGTGCCGAGCATCGTGCGGCCGGGCGCCAAGGTGGCGTACGTGCCGGGGGCAGCCCTCGTCGTCCGCGCAGCGGCGGCCGGGGACGGGTTCGCCGAGCACATGCCGCTGGGGGAGGACGTCGACTTCGTCTGGCGGCTGGCCGCGGCCGGCTGGCACGTCCGGTACGAGCCGGCGGCCACGGTCGCGCACCAGCACCGGGTCCGGCTGCGCGGCTGGTTCACCCGGCGGATGCAGTACGGGACCTCGGCCGCGCCGCTGGAACTGCGGCACCCGGGCACGCTCCCGGCGGTGGCCATGTCCGGGTGGAGCGCCGCCGCGTGGGCCGCCGCCGCGCTCGGCCATCCCGGCGCCGGCGCCGGGATCACCGCCGCCGCGACCGCGCTGCTGGCCCGGCGGCTCGCCCCGGTCACCGGCGACCCGTGGCCGGTGGCCGCCCGGCTGGCGGCGGGCGGGACGGTGGCCGCGGGCCGGCTGCTGGGCAGCACGCTGTCGCGGGCGTGGTGGCCGGTGGCGCTGCCCGCCGCGATCGCGGTGCCGCGGCTGCGGCTGCCGCTGGCCGCGCTGGTCCTCGCCCCGCCCGTGCTCGGCTGGCGGGAGCGGCGCCCGCCGATGGATCCCGCCCGTTACGTCTCCGCCCGGCTGCTGGACGACGTCGCGTACAGCATCGGCGTGTGGCAGGGCTGCCTGCGGCACCGCACCGCCCGGCCGCTGCTGCCCCGGCTGACCTGGCGGGCCGGCCGCGGGCCGCACGGAGCCGGCCGCGGCTGGGCGCGGTTACGCCGGGCCGGTGCAGGGCGAAGATCCCGCCCTGCACCGGCCCGGCCTGGAAGCCGGCATCGCCGTGCGCTGGTGGCCAGGGGGTGGCCCTGCGGCGCCGGTTTAGCCTCTCAGCTCAGCCTGGCCAGCAGGGCGGTGGCGGATGGGGAGCCGAGGCCCGTGCAGGCGTCCCAGCCGGGGCCTGCCGAGTAGGCGCCGTTGCTGCCGGTGGTGATGTCGTTGAGCCCGGCGACGCCGGTGCCGGGGGCCGCGCCGCTGTAGAGAGCCGGCTGCAGGAGGCCGAACTGATGCCCCAGGGCCTGCGCGAGCCGGGCGATCAGGCCGGCCCAGAGGGGGGCGACCGCGCTGGTGCCGCCGTAGACCGCCTCGTCGCCGTCGACCAGCACCTGGTAGCCGGTCTGCGGGTCGGCGTTGCCCGCGACGTCGGGCACGCCCCGGCCGCCCGGGGCGGACGCGGCCGGCACTCCGGCGCTGGCCTGCCAGGGCGGCGCACCGTACAGGGCGCTGACGCCCCCGCCGGTCGCCCCGGCGGCGGGGGCGTCGTTCCACACCGTCTCGGCGCTGATGGCACCGGTGCTGGGGTCTGCCTCCAGCCGGGTCCCGCCGCAGGCCAGCGCGTACGGGCTGGACGCCGGGTAGTCGCAGTGGCTGGTGCCGTCGGTTACGCCGTCGCTGCTGCCGTTGTCCCCGGACGCGGCCGTCACGGTGATGCCGAGCGCCGCCGCGTCGGACAGTGCCTGGTCGATGGCGCTGCGTGACTGCGCCGGCCAGGACTCTTCCGGGGCGCCCCAGCTGATGCTGATCACGGCCGGGACGGGTGTGGCGTGGGCGGCGTCGCTGATCGCGTCGACGAATGCCTGGTCGGTGTTGGGCGCGAAGTACACCACCTGCGCCGCGCCGGGGGCCACCGAGCCGGCCACCTCGATGTCGAGGAGCACCTCACCGTCGGCCCCGCCCGGGTCCGAGCCGGGGGCGTTGGCCGCGCCGTCGACGCTGGCCGCGGTGATCGGCGGCACCGCAAGGCCGAGGCCGGAAAAATAGGACCGAAGGTCGGCGGCGGAAAAACCGCCGCCGAATTCGAGGATGGCGATCGTCTGGCCGGTCCCGTCCGTCCCCTCCGGGAACTGATAGGCCCGCGCGACCTGCGGCGGCGTATACGAGGACGGGACCGCGGCCTTTGCGGCCAGCCGGAAATGGGGGCTGACCTGGGGCCGGTCGTCCAGCCCCAGCACCGCGAGCACGATCTCCCCGAGGCCGGCCGGCACCACCAGGCGGCCCTCGCGGTAGCGGTGCTCCACCCGGCCCGCCCCGGCCGGGCCGGGGCTGGAAACGCGGCGCAGGGTCGTGCCGAACGCCCGGGCCAGCTGTGCCGCGGTACCGGCCACCTTGACCCGGCGCGAACCGGGATGGGTGCCGGTGACCTCCAGGCCGTACCCGGCCAGGACCTCCCGTACCCGGCCGATGTCGGCCGGATCGGTGCCGTAGGAACCCGCCAGCTCCTCGGTGGATATCGTGGCCGGCCCGGTTACCAGTTCGGCGGGCAGCCCGGCCCGGCGCCGGGTAATCAGGGTCACCTCGATCCGTTCGCCCTCGTCGACCGGCCCAATGTCGTGGACGCCGGAAATCGTCTCGCGTTCGCTGCCCGGCAGCGCTACGAACGAACCTTCAGTCATTTCCATCTCCCTCGCTGATGACGCAGCCCGATCCTGTCTACTCCCGCACTTGTACGGAGCGCAGGCTTGCGGCACTGATACGTGCTGTGGCTGGACGCGTTCAATTGGGATCGGGCCCACATCTCGTGCCGGCCCCGGCCACGCGCGCTGCTCCCTGCGCAAGACCGTGTCCGCCAACTCGGTCATCGTCACCGGCCGCTGAACCCCGTGTCGCCAGGGTCGGCCCCTAGGTTTGACCCTAGGTTCGACCCTGGCCGTGTCCGGGTTCCCGATGAGCAGCCACCTCGACGTTCCCCCTGAGCAGCCACCTCGACGGCCATACGGGCTCAGCTGCTGAGTGCGACGTCCGGAGGTTGTGCCATCCGGGTTCCGTCCCGCGCGGTCCCCGCCTCGCCCGGTACCGCCCGGCTGCCGCCCTCGCTGGGTCCCGTCCCGCCAAGGTCCGTTCGGCTGGCCCGCCGGCGCTCACCTCGGCTTGCGGGCGTGCGGCGGCGTGCGAGACTGGACAGAACGGAACCAGACTCGTCCAGACGGGGTGCGTGGTGATGGCGAAGGCTAACGGCACGCGGCCAGCGAAGAAAACGGCACGGCTCCCGCGCGATGCCTACGAGAAGGAGCTGTACCGGCTGCAGGCCGAGCTGGTCAAAATGCAGGAGTGGATGCGGGTCGAGGGCGCCCGCATCGTGGTCATCTTCGAGGGGCGCGACGCGGCCGGCAAGGGCAGCACGATCAAGCGGGTCGCCGAATACCTCAATCCCCGCGTCGCCCGCATCGTGGCCCTGCCCGCGCCGACCGAACGTGAGCGGACCGAGTGGTACTTCCAGCGCTACGTCAGCCATCTGCCCGCCAACGGGGAACTGATCCTGTTCGACCGGAGCTGGTACAACCGCGCGGGCGTCGAGCACGTCATGGGCTTTTGCAGCAAGGAGGAGTACAGCCGGTTCCTGCACCAGTGCCCCATCTTCGAGCGGCTGCTGGTCGAGGAGGGCATTCTGCTCCGCAAATACTGGTTCTCGGTCAGCGACGAGGAGCAGCAGCGCCGGTTCAAGTCCCGGCTGGACGACCCGATGCGCCGGTGGAAGCTGTCGCCGATGGATTTTGAGTCCATCACCCGGTGGGAGGACTACTCGCGGGCCAAGGACGAGATGTTCGTGCACACCGACATCCCGGAGGCACCGTGGAATGTGGTGGAAAGTGACGACAAACGGCGCGCACGGATCAACATGATCGCGCACCTGCTCAGCTCGATCCCCTACCACGACGTGAAGCTCGCGCCGCTGCACCTTCCGTCCCGCCCGCCGTCCAAGGGTTATGTCCGCCCGGCGCGGGACATGCAGGCGTACGTGCCCGATCACGCCGCCAAGCTGGACCCGCGCGCCGTCAGCTGACCGGGAGCGCCTGGCCAGGCAGCACACCGCGTGCACGCCCCGGACGCCGGGTGCCCGAATATGGCCAGGCGGCATGGGTGATCAAGCCACTGTAGGCGAGGCGCTACGGATATAGACCGCTGCCGCGCACGGTCACCGGAAGCAGGCCGCGGCCCTCGCGTGATCGCCCGCACCTCGGCCGGCCACCGGGGCCCCCGCATGCCGCCTCATCCGCTGACGACCCCCTTGGACCGTCGGCCATCCTCCAGGTAGACGAGCCCGCGGCCCGCGCACGCCGCGCGGACCCGGCGCCGGATCGGGCCCCGGAGCAGGGGGAGGGCGTCGGCCAGGTCCACCAGCCGGTGCTCGGCGATCTCCTCCGGCTGCAGCACGATGGCCCTCAGGCGGCTGCGGCCGAACGCGCCGCAGTCGAACAGGAACCGGACGCCGCCCGGCCGGCCGGGGCGGGGGCGGCGGAAGTCCATGCAGGCCAGCCTGCCGCGGCTCACCTCCAGGCCGCACTCCTCGCGCACCTCACGCCGGCACGCCTCCCAGGGCGTCTCCCCGTCCGCTTCCATCACCCCGCCCGGGATCGTCCAGCCTGGCTTGTAGGTCGGCTTGAGGATGAGCAGGCGGCCCTCGCGGTCGAAGATGAGCGCCCCGGCCGACACCGGGATGGCCGGCAGCGGGCCCTGGCCGCCCGCCGGTTCGCCGTCCCCGGTGTCTGCCGGTTCGCCGTCCCGCCCGGCCCGTTCGCTGTCCAGGGCGGCCCGTTCGCCGTTGCTGCGCACGACGGCCACGTTACGGCGCCCCGGGCCGTAGGAGAAACGTGACATTTGCTGCCCGAAGTTGACCTACGCCGCCCGCCGCCGGCGGCGCGCGGCGGCCCCGGCGGGTGTATAAGAAAATCTGTGGGCCTGCTGCGAGCATCGGTGACGGTCCCCGGCTCGGCCGGGGCGGCGCACACGGTCGTGGTGCTGACCGGCGAGGTGGACGCGACGAACAGCGAGGAGCTGTACGGCGTGCTGGAATCGGTCCTGCTGCAGCACCCTCACCTGCTCGTCGTGGACCTGTCCGAGCTGAGCTTCATGGATTCCACCGGGCTGCGCATGCTGCTGCGGTCCAGCAGGGAACTGGATCAGCAGGGCGGCGTGCTCGCGCTGGCGTCACCTCAGGTGTCGGTGGCCCGGGTCCTCCAGCTGACCAGGGCCGATCAGCTGATCCCGGTCTACGCCTCCGTCGCGGACGCGATCGCCGAGGCCTGACGCCGCCGCTTCGCCGGGAACTGCCCCCCGCTTCGCCGGGGCCTGACGCTCGCTTCGGGTGACCGCATCGTCGCGGATGCCGCACACTGATAGTTGTGCCCACTGACAACCGTGCGGTACGGCGGCACCCTGCGGGTGCTTCCGCCCCGCCCGACACAGACGCCACCAGACGCGACATCGCACGGCTGCTGATCTCCTGCCCGGACCGGCCGGGAATCGTCGCGGCGGTATCGGGTTTCCTGTTCAAGGCGGGAGCCAACATCCTGGAGTCCCAGCAGCATTCGACGGACCCGCCGGGCGGGACGTTCTACCTGCTGGTCGTGTTTCACCTGCCCGATCTCGCCGGGCGCTTCGCCGACGTGACGGAACGCTTCACCCGGCTGGCCGACTCATTCGGCATGCGCTGGAAGATGACCCGGGCCGCGGAGCTCAAGCGGGTCGCGGTATTCGTCTCCAAGGCCGACCACGCCCTGCAGGAACTGCTCTGGCGCGCCCACTCAGGCGAGCTCAACGCCGATATCAGGATGGTCATTTCCAACCACCCCGACCTGGCGGAAACGGTCGCCAGCTGGGGCATCCCGTTCCACCACGTCCCGGTGTCCCGGGAAACCAGGGACGAAGCCGAGACGGCCCAGCTGAAGCTGCTGGCCGCCGACGCGGTGGACGTGGTCGTGCTCGCCCGGTACATGCAGATCCTGTCGGCCCGTTTCCTCGACGAGTGCCCGGGGCCGGTCATCAACATCCACCACAGCTTCCTGCCGGCGTTCGCCGGCGCCAACCCGTATCAGGCCGCGGCCGACCGGGGCGTGAAGCTCATCGGCGCCACCGCCCATTACGTGACCGCCGAACTGGACGCGGGGCCGATCATCGAGCAGGACACGGTCCGCGTCGATCACCGTTACACGGTGGAAGAGCTGCGGAAACTCGGGCGGCACGTGGAACGGTCCGTGCTGGCCCGGGCGGTCGCTTGGCACCTGGACGACCGGGTCATCGTCCACCAGGACAAGACGATCGTCTTCGACTGAGCAGGACCGCCGCCGCCCGAGCAGGACCGCCGGGACCGAGGTGAGGTGAATTGCGGGCCCGTCCGCCGCCGACCTGCTCGTTCCGCAGCTTCGATGACGACGTGGCCATCCTCGTGGTCCGCGTCGCCGGCGTGCCGGACTGAGCCCCCGTGAATCCTTGCCCGGACCAGTGGGCGAGCTTTACCCGTAGAGGTGCCATCGCGGGTCTCCCCGTGTCCGCTGCCAAATGGGAAACATGGTCTTGGGTGGCGGGTGCGGGGGTCTGCGCTGGTGTGGCCTGGCCGGTGCGGGGGTCGGTGAGCAGGCCGGTGATGGCCTGGGGGGTAGCGTCGGTGAGGGTGGCGTGGATGGTGACCTGGTGCAGGTCGTTGCTGTAGACGGCCTGGATGCTGAAGGCGTCGAGGAGCTGTTCGATCAGGCGGGTGGGGGCGCCGGTGAGGACGTCTCCGAGGAGCGGCAGGGTGTCGAGCAGGGTGGGGTCGTTGTCCTGGGTGGTCGCTGCGTGCAGGGCGGCTAGTTCGGTTTCGATCTTGGTCCGTTCGGTGTAGAGCTGGGTGAAGCGGGCGCGGATCCGGTTGCGGAGGGCCTGGGCGGCCGGGTCGCCCGGTGAGCGGGTGCCTCCAGTTCGGTGATGAGCGCATTTTCGGCGGTGTCGATCTTCGCGAGCTGGCGGCGGAGCGCGGCGGCCTTGTCCTGCCGCTGGGTGGCCTGGCCTTCGGCGCTGGCGGGGAGCTGGGCGGCGAGCATGGCGGCGCGGTCGGGGCCGAACACGCGCTCGCTGAAGAAGCTGGTGAGGGCGGTCATGAGGTCGTCTTCGCGGACGGTGACGGAGGGGTGGCCGGGGTGGGCGGCGGCGTGGCGGGGGATGGATTTGTCGTGCGGGCAGCGGTAGTAGGTGTAGGTGGCGCGGTTGGGGCCGGTGCGGGTGGCGCCGCGCATCCGGTGGCGGCAGATTTTGCACCAGAGGCGGGAGCGGAGCTGGTAGCGGCGGCCGGGCCGGGTGGTGGGGGTTTCGGTGTCGCGGCTGGTGCCGTGGTCGGCGCCGGCCCGCTGGGCGGCGTCCCAGGTGGCCTTGTCCACCAGCGCGTCATGGGTGGGCTGCGCGGACCAGATCCACTGGTCCGGGGGCATCGGCCGGGCTTTGTTCTTGTGGCGGCGGGTGCGGCCGAGCACCATGTACCCGGTGTATTTGGGGTTGGCCAGGATCCGGGCCACGGTGATGGCGGTCCACCCGCTGTCGGGGCTGGGGGCGGGGTAACGGTCCGGGTCGGCGTTCAGCCGGGCCGCGATCGTCGGAGTGCCCACATGATGGGTCACCCGCCACTGGTAGATCAGCGTCACGATGGGGCCGCGTGCCGGGTCGGGAATGAGCCGGGTTTTGGTGCGGCCTTCGGCGGCTTTGGCGGGGATGGGGTGCGGGACACGCTGGCCGGTGTACCCGTAGGGGACGGGGCCGAGGTTCCAGCCGTCCAGGGAGTGTTCTTTGAGTCCTTTCCAGACTTTGTCTTTGAGCTGGATCCGGTACCATTCCGCGATGCCCTGCTTAATGCGGCGGACCAGCACCGAGGTGGCGTTGATCCCCTCAATCTGGGCGGGCTCGTCGGTGGCGAATAGGGGGATGCCCTGGGCGTCGAGTTCTTTTTCCAGTTTCAGTGCGCTGAACATATCCCGCGCGGACCGCTCAATATCTTCACACACCACCGCGGCGAACGGCGGCGCGGGCGATTTGGCTTCGTGGATCAGGTCCGCGATTCCCCCGTCCCGGGGGATCCCCGCCTCGGCGAACGGCCGCCAGGCGTCCCCGTGGCCGCGCCGGTCCAGGTCGATCCCGCCCGATTCCACGTCCCAGTAGCACGCGGTGACCTGCCACCCGGCGGGCAGCCATTCGGTGCAGGAGCGGATCTGGCGGCGCAGGGACGCCATGGGGTCCTGCAGCAGCAGGGTGGAGGTGCGGGCCAGGATCGCCACCGGGACCGGCTCGGCCGGCCCGCGGTCGCGGGGCCGGCCTGGGCTAGGTGGAGGTCTGGTGCTGTCGCTGGTGTGCCCATATCAGTAGCTCCCTGATCGCGGCGGCCTGGCGGGCGTCGGTTTCCCTGGCTTTCCGCCCGGACTCTACCTTTACCTTGAACCGGACCTTCAAGCCGCCCGGCCTTTCTCCTTCCCTTAAATTGTAGCTGATAATGTACGGTCCTTTAAGGTCCCCGGGTGAATTACCCGGCTGCATTTCTGGCCCTTCTTGCTGTCCGCTGGCCATTTGTTGCGGTCCTTTCCCCCGGGGTGGCCGGTCATATTCGGGCGGTGGGGAGTGGGGGGTGATTGTTTGGCCGGTGTCCTGCCGGTGGAGGGCTTCGTGCGGGGGGCGGGAGGCCATAGCCTGGCCCGGGCGGACCGGGCAGCCTGCTGCTGCCCTTGATGTGCGCGGTCTGGCCTCCCGAGGGGTTCCCCGCGCGAAGCCCGGAGCCGGGAGGTGGCTAAAAAATCACCCCCCGCGTCACGGGGCACGGTGCTCACCGTCCCGGTGGCGGGGCCAGGTCCCCCCGCGCGGTCAGGGCGAACCAGGTGACCACGGCGGGACCGGATGGCTGTGCCGGGATCGCGTGCAGGACGAGCAGGGACAGCACGGCGGCGGTCAGGGCACGGAGCAGCAGGCGCCAGTGCCGTCCGTGCCGGATGCGGGCCGGGACCAGCCGGAGGGCGCGGGCAATGCTGGCACCGGGCGCGACCGGCAGTGATGCGGCCGGGGCGGGAATGTACGGCTGACCGGCGGTCAGGTCGGCGTAGGCCTCACTGCGGCCCCAGGGGGTGCGGAGCTGGGTGTAGGCGGTCACGGCGGCGGCGTACCGGGCCGGGTTCCCGCCGCCGGGCCGGTCCGGGTGGGTGGCGGCGGCGATGGTGCGCCAGGCGGCGCGGACCTGCTCGTCGGTCAGGTGCGGGTCGGTGGGCAGGCCCAGGACGGTGAACGGGTTCACGGGCGGGCTCCGGGGCCGAGGACGTCATCGAGGCTCACCGGCCCCGGCGGCGGGACCTCGTCGTCTGGTGGCGGCGCGGGCGGGGGGATGATCACGGTGGGTGAGCGGCGGCGGGCCGCGGGGAGGCTCAGCGGGGATGGTTTCGGGCGGGCGACCTGCACGAACGTGGCCCCGCCGCGGTGGATGTAACACGCCTGCCCGGTGTTCAGGGCGCGGATGAGGTCGGGGTCAGCGATCCAGGCGTGCTGCATCCGGGTGGTGCCTTCCTGCCCCCAGGTCGCGCCGATCAGTTTGTGCGCGGACTCCAGCACCCGCCTTGTGCCGGCGAGCTGGACGATGGGTTCGGGGTGGGGGGTGTTCATCAGCCAGATGCCGCCGTCGGCGGTGGCGGCGATCCGGTACCGTTCGTCCTCATCCCGGCCGAGGCCGTGCCAGGACTGGGCGGACACCTGCACGCCGAGGCCGAGGGACCGGCCCCGCTCATACAGGTTGGAGACCGGGACCCGGCGGGAGACGGCGGAATAGTCGTCGGCGGCCAGCAGCATCTCCCGCCGTTCTCTGCCGGGGCCGGGGCCGGTGGCGGCGTGCGCCACGAGTTCGGTCAGGGCCATGGCCTGGGCTTCGGCGACGGATGGTTCGCGGGTGCCTTCCAGGATGCAGTACCAGGCATCCGCCCCGTCGAGTGCGCCGGGGCCGTCCAGGGCGGGGCCGAGCCGGCCCAGCAGGGTGGCGTACCGCAACTGGATGTCGCCGATGTGCGGGCGGGCGGCGCGGATCCGGGACAGGGCGGCGGCGTGCAGGCCGTCGTCGTAGGCGGTCTCCAGCCAGCCCGCATCCAGCCGGTCCAGGAAACTCGCCGCATTAGACGGCGGGTGTCCGGTGACACGGTTCTTGGCCCGGTGGGGCGGCTCTGAGCTGGGCGGGCCTTTTTAAGTGGCAGAGAGCGAGTCTGCGGTTTGCCATCCAGCTTGGCCCGGTGGTGGTTCCGGGAGTGGTTTTGTCGTTGATTCTGGCCCGGTGGGTGGTGGCCCGGCTGCTGCTTTCGTGGCGGTCCGGCGGCTGACGACGTAGGTGCGGAGGGTGTAGTAGGCAACGGTGGCGTGATGCTCGTCGGCGAGGCGGTGCCAGATGGCGGCGGTGGCGATCTTGGGGTCCGCGTCGATCATGGTGTCGATGTAGCCGTGGAGGCCGTTCAGGGCTGCGGGCTCGCTGTTGATCCTCTTCCGCTCGGGTGGCTCGGCGGAGGCGAGTGCCTTGACGATGGTGCGGCGGCCGACGTGGTGCCTGCGCTGGATGGCCCGCTCGGACATGCCAGTTCCGGCGTCCCGGCGAATTGCGGCGTACTTCTCTCGCTTGGCTGCGTGGTTGCGCCGTATGTCTTCTTGCGTGTAGCGCCGTGCGGGCGGTCTGGTGGCGGGGGCCAGCTCGGGCAGGGCCAGAAGGATGGCGGGCAGCTCGCGGCCCGCCAGCGCGGCGAGCCTGCGGGGGTCGACGGGACCGTAGCTGCCCTGGGGCCTGGCGAGGTAACGGCGGAGGTAGGTGAAGCGCAGGTGGTTGGCGGCGGCGAGGCGGCGCACGTAGGAGCCGGCGGTCTCGCCGCGGCGGGGACGGGGACCGATGGGAAGGGGAGGGGGCTGGCCGGCGGTCATTCTCCCTGGCCAGGGATGCCTGCCCGGAGGCGCATCATATAGTCCCGGACCGTCGCATAGGAGACGCCTGCGTCATGCTCGTCCAGTAGCCGTTCCCAGACCTGCCGGATGGGCATGCCTGGCTCGGCGGTGAGCATGCCCATGATCGGCTCGTGCAGCCGGTCGAGGGCCGAGGTTCTCTGCGGGGTCTTGCGCGGCGGCGGCACCGGGCCGGCCAGGGCCTGGCGGATCGTGCGGCGGTGCACCCGGTGCCGCGCCGCGAGAGCGCGGATGGAGTGCCCGTCTTGTGCGTCGCGCCGGATCGCAGCGAACAGGCCCGGCTTGTCCGCAGCCCGGGTCACGTGGCGGGACGGCTGGCCGGGGGCGTCGCGGCCGGGCCGGGCCAAGCCTGCGAGAGTGCGTTCCAGGCCGGCGACCGTGCGGCCGGACAGGATGGCGAGCCGCTCAGGGCTGATGGCGCGCAGGTAGTCCGGCGGCCCGGCGAGGCAGCCGTGCAGGTAGCTGGGCCGCAGGTGATTGGCGCGGGCCAGCCGCCGGACGTAGGAGCTGACAGGCTCCCCGGCGGCCGGCCGGGGCCGGATGGGCAGGGCCGCGAGCTGGCTGGCGTCATGACAGGTCATGGCCTGGGGTGCCTGCCCGGGCTGGCGGCTTGCGAGGCGATGTCGACCGGGATGGCGTCCATGGCCTTCCTGGTGACCTGCTCGGTGCCATCCATGACGGCCTGGATCGCGGCGCTGCGGATGAGCCAGAGCAGGCTGCCGATCATCCCGCCAGTCCGCTGGTGGAGGTAGGAAGCGAGGCCGGGGAGGCTCCCCGGCTTGTGCCGGTGCAGGCGGAGGCTTCCCTCGAGCGCAGCGATCAGCGTGGCCCATTGCCCGTCGCGGGGGAAGGAGCCGGTGCGGACCATGGAGTACCGGCCGGCGATCTGCTCGCCGCGGGTGCCGGACAGCAGCCCGGCTCGTTCGACGTTGATCCCGGCGAGCACGAAGGTGGCGGGGATGCGCTCGGAGAAGTACTTCAGGGTGTCGGATGCCTCGGCGCCGGCCCGGGTGGCGATGTTGAGGTTGTGGATCTCATCCACGCAGATGACGCTGGTCTTCGTGTCGGTGCAGACGCCGCAGACCGCCTCGATGATGTCGGTGATGTTGGCCCGGCGGGTCACCGGCAGGCCGAGGAACCGGGCGAACTCGGCCGCGATCATCTTCGGCGTGGCCGCAGGCGGCACTGTGATGTAGACGACCGGGATGTCATCGCCGCAGCGGGGATGACGGCGGTGGTGGAACACCTCGATGGTCTTGCCGAGCTGGGTGATCGCGGTGGTCTTCCCGGTGCGGGCGGGGCCGGAGACGATCAGGCCGGACCGGCCGTAATGAGCGGAGCGGTTGAGGTGGGCCAGCCGGCGGCCGGTGGTGACGACGCCGCGGACGGCCGGGGTCTGCACGATCAGCAGCCGGGAGTGGTGGGCGATCCGGTCATCGTCATAGGCCGCCCGCTTGCCCGGGTCCAGGCCCTGCCAGACCTTGCTGTCGAGCAGCTCCGGCGCTGCAGGCATCTCGCTGGCGAACTGGCGCCAGCCTGCCAGCGTGGTCAGGGCCCTGAGCTGGGGGTCTTCGCCGGGTTCCGGGACGGGAGTCACCACGGCTTGTCGGCCTCGGCGAAGGGATCGAAGATCGGCATCGGAATCAATTTCGCCAGCGGCGCGTCCGCCTCGGCCTGCTCCGTGACTGCGCCCGGCGGCACGGGATCGCCGGGTTCAGCCTGGTCCTGCTTCCCTTCCTGCGGGGCGGCCGCCCTGGTGCGGGCGGCGACCCGGCGGTCCCGCTTGCTCATGGCGGGCTTCGCCTGTCCTTCAGGCCCGTGGCTGGCACGGCGGAGCAGCGCCGCGACCGCGCCGGCGACCTGCTCCTCGGTGGCCTCGCGGCCGAGGCTGCGGCGGGCGTGGTCCCAGGCGAGCTCGCCGAACGGCACGGGTGCCCGGTCCAGGTGCTTCCAGAACGCGGTGATCCACCCGTCCGGGCCTCGGACATGGATGCGGGAGATGTCGTAGGGGTCGTGGCGGACCTCCCACAGGTTCTTGCGCTCCTTGACGCCGGACGGCTGCAGCCGCAGCGGGCCGAGCTCGTCGCAGTCGTAGGTGCGCCAGTTCAGCTTGATGCCGTAGGCGCTGACCGCGCGCCAGGAGGCGGGCAGCAGCTCGACGTAGTCGTCCGGGCCGAGCGCGACCGGGACATACCCGGCCGCCTCCACCAGGGCGGCGTACTTCTCGTTCGGGGTGAACGCCCGGCCGGGGTGCTCGGGGTCGCGGAGCCCATCATGGGGCTTGTTCAGCCAGAGGACAAGCCACTCATCGAGGAGTTCCTGCAGCTCGGCCATCGACCACAGCGGCTGGTCCTCGACGTGGCGGCCGCGGCGGTCCGGGCTGCGCCCGGCATAGCCGGAGGCGAACTGGGAGAACAGCGACGCGACTGACCCGAAGTGCCGCTCGATGTGCCCTTTCTCCGCTCCGCTGCCCAGGTGGGCGGGCTGGATGGAGATGCCCAGCTGCCGGCAGGCGGACCGGAACGCGGCCGAGACAAACACGCTGCCGTGGTCGATCACGATGGTGTCCGGGACGATGACCGGCCTGGCCGCAGCGTGCTCCAGTCGCTCGTCGATCGCGAGCAGCCGCTCATAGGGCAGCACCGACCGGGCCATCCTCAGTGCCTCGGGCCAGCCCGGCCGCACCGGCTCCGGGGTCAGGGCGCGGGCCAGCAGCACGTTCGCGTCGACCGATTTCGTCGTGGGGCGCAGCACCGCGGCGGGCACCACCCTGGTGGCGACGTCGATCATCCCGGTCAGCTCCACCCGGCCGGGAACCCCGTCGTCCAGCAGCACCAGCACGTCCAGCGGGGTGGAGTCGATCTGCACCACCTCGCCGGGCGCTGCCGCCGGCAGTGCCCCGAACATTCCCTCCGGCCGGCCAGCCAGCGACCGGCGGGTCGAGGCCGATCCCGTCACGTGCCGGCCGTGCGACAGCGTGCCGAACAGCCGGTAGAACGTCCGGCCCGACGGCACGGGGCCGTCATAGCCGGCCCCGGCGAGGATCTCCCTCGCCCGCCAGATCACGAATCCCGTCGTCCGGGAGGACGCCTCCGTCGCCTCCCCGATCGCCTGCCGCATCGCCTCGACGACCCGCTCGTCAGCACGGCCGGCGGGCCGCATCCGCCGGGCCGACCGGCGGTCGACGAGCCCGGCCAGGCCGTGCGCCTCCCACCGCTGGCGGCGGTGCTTGACCGTGCTGACCGGGACTGGCCTGCCAGCCGCGGACAGCTCCGCCGCCTTAGCCCTTTCCCGCTCGGTCAGGCTGGCGCGCTCCGGGTCGTACTGCGGCCTGGGGCGCGTCCCGGCGGGTGCGTCCGGCCGCAGCCCGTAGACGACCTCGGCGATGTGCGCCTCCCACCATGACGCCTCCTCCACGGCGGCAGCGGGCAGGCCCTCCAGCCCGATACCCGGCCTCGTCCCCCTGGACGGGGCGGCGGCCGGGATCTCGAACTGCGGGTCGGTGACCAGCTCGGCCACCGTGACCGTGCGGACCGTGCCCTCCTCGTCAGCCATCCGGACCCGCGTCCCGGCCACGCTGATCACGACGCTCGGCCTGCCACCGGCCAGGATCCGGTCGCCGATCCCGACCTGCCGCCGGCGTGCGCCGCTCACAGGGCCCCGCCCGCGCGCACGACGGTCGACATGCCCAGCGGAACCGTCAGGTCAGCGGCCAGCTGCCGCTGCCACATCAGGTGGAACAGCACCGGCAGCACCCGCAGCCGCTCCCCGGCCAGCTCAGCCCCCTCGAACAGGCCCCGCCCGCCGGCGAAGGCCTCCAGCAGGACCGCCGCGACCTCCGGCACCAGGCAGCGCCGGTGCCGGTAGCGCGACAGCCACCGCACGTTCGCGACCAGCACCGGGTCAAGGCCCCCGGCCCGCCGGTACTCCCAGCCCGCGGCCTCGCACGCCTCCGCCGTCACCGCGAACGTCTCCGCGTCCCTGGCCGGAACCCGGTCATCCGGCCGGACGTCGATGACCACCCCGGTCCCGTCGGCCCTGCGGGCGAAGAAGTCCGGCGCATGCCGCCGGGACCGGCCCTTCCCATCGCGCCACCGAAGCCAGAACGGCTGTGACGACACCGCTCGCACGCCGGGATCGAAGTCCAGCAGCATCAGGTGATCGCGTTCCAGCCAGGACTCGAACCCGACATGGGCACCCGTCGTGGCGAAGTACCACCAGCCGGCGAAGCTCCGCCGGCCTTTCTCGAACCGGAACGGCCGGGCAGGCAGCGCCTCCTCGAACCGCGTTCCGTGGCACGACGACAACGGCTCGCGCTGCCAGGAACCGCCAGCGACCTGGAACTCCAGCGCAAACCGTTCATACACGGCATCCGCCGCCACGGCAGCAGCACCCGTCATCCGCCCGCCCAGCCGTCACAAGAACCACTCCAGGAACGGGCCAACCCTACTGACAAACCAGGGAACGGGCCGTCTTTATTGACAAAGAGCGAACTTAACTGTCACAGGACAGCGGGCTGGCTATGTCGCCTTCATTTGGATCTGGATCTGACCCGCATTTCGTGACGGTAACGTGCCCCCTGCGGGCCGCAGCTCCGGCAATCCGTAACGATCCGTATCGTTACCACG
>Ga0335085_10003143_pt1 | contig 29298 bp, 32 predicted proteins | sample Lox_Sample_45_FD_206712 | JGI IMG/M metagenome (GOLD analysis project Ga0335085, IMG submission 206712) | Soil microbial communities from Loxahatchee National Wildlife Refuge, Florida, United States - Lox_Sample_4.5 | ecosystem: Environmental > Terrestrial > Soil > Wetlands | place: USA... | reverse complement strand
CCGGTTTCGACGACGCCCCGATTGCGCGCACGGTTTGGCCGGCGCTCACCACCTGCCGCCAGAAGATGGAGCTGACCGGCTACACGGCGGTGGACTTCATCATGAACCCGCCCTCCTCTGCCGAGGCGCGCAAGCGGCCGCAGCAGCACGAGCTCGTGATCCGCGAGTCGACGGCGCGGCTGAAGGCCTGACTCTCCGCTCAACAAGTCCCGCTCGCCGGCTAAGATGCGCGCCTACGAGGTTGCCACGATGGTCTGGGAAGAACTGGCGCGCGCGATCCTGCCGGGCGGCGACGTTCTCACGCTGCGCCGTCGCGGCGGCGATTTCGAGATTCGCTGCAATCTCCTCGAATTGATGTCGAGCCGCAATCCGGCCTCGGAGCGGACGATGGCCAGGCTCGCCTGCGCCCGCGTCGCGCGCGAGACCGCGCACGTCCTCATCGGCGGGCTCGGCATGGGCTACACCGTCAGAGCGGTGCTCGGCGAAATCGGGCCCGAAGGGCGCATTACGGTCGCCGAGCTGGTGCCGCAGGTCGTCGCGTGGAATCGCGGGCCCCTTGCCGCTCTCGCCGCCCGCCCGCTCGAGGACCGGCGCGTGACGGTGCACCAAGGCGACGTCGCCCGGCTGATACGCGCCAATCCCGGCGCGTTCGACGCCATCCTGATCGACGTCGACAACGGACCCGGCGCCGTGCTGTTCGAGGCCAACCGCTTCCTTTATTCGGCGGACGGCGTGAAGCTCATCGCCTCGGGGCTTGCGCCCGGCGGAGTGTTTGCGCTGTGGGCGGCCGATCCGTCGCCGGATTTCGAACGCGCGATCGCCGCGGGCGGATTCAAGTCCGAACGCGTCGACATCGACGTGCGGGGCAAGAACGGCCCCCAGCACAGCATTTATGTCGTCCAGGCTGGGTGACCAACGACAAGGGCCGGGATCGCTCCCGGCCCCTCGTATCTCCATCCAAACGGATGATCAGTGGAAGGTCGCCAGCGTCGCCAGCAGAAGCAGCGCGACGATGTTGGTGATCTTGATCATCGGGTTCACGGCCGGACCCGCGGTGTCTTTGTAGGGGTCGCCGACGGTGTCGCCGGTAACGGCCGCCTTGTGGGCGTCACTGCCCTTGCCACCGTAGTGACCGTCTTCGATGTACTTCTTGGCGTTGTCCCAGGCGCCGCCGCCCGAGGTCATCGAGATGGCGACGAACAGGCCGGTCACGATCACGCCGAGCAGCATCGCGCCCAGCGCGTTGAACGCATCCGACTTGCCGGAGATGAAGTAGACGATGGTGAAGAGCGCCACGGGCGACAGCACCGGCAACAGCGACGGGATCTGCATTTCCTTGATCGCCGCCTTGGTCAGCATGTCCACGGCCCTGCCGTAGTCGGGCTTCTGCGTGCCCTTCATGATGCCGGGCATTTCCTTGAACTGCCGGCGGACTTCCTCGACCACCGCGCCCGCCGCGCGCCCCACCGCCGTCATGGCGATGCCGCCGAACAGGTAGGGAAGCAGGCCGCCGATGAACAGGCCCACGACCACCCACGGGTTGTCGAGGTTGAACTTCGGCGCTTCCAGGCCCTGGAAGTAGGCGAAGGTGTCGGAATGGTCGATGAAGTAGCGCAGGTCCTGCGTATAGGCCGCGAACAGCACCAGCGCGCCCAGACCCGCCGAACCGATGGCATAGCCCTTGGTGACGGCCTTGGTGGTGTTGCCCACCGCGTCGAGCGCATCAGTCGTCTTGCGCACGTCGCCTTCCAGGCCCGCCATCTCGGCGATGCCGCCCGCGTTGTCGGTCACCGGGCCGAAAGCGTCGAGCGCCACGATCATGCCCGCCAGCGACAGCATGGTGGAAACCGCGATGGCGATGCCGAACAGGCCGGCCAGCATGTAGGTGATGACGATGCCGATGCAGATCACGACGGCCGGCAAGGCGGTCGATTCCATCGAAACCGCCAGTCCCTGGATCACGTTGGTGCCGTGGCCGGTGACCGAGGCCTTGGCGATGACGTTCACGGGGCGCTTGCCCGTGCCGGTGTAGTACTCGGTGATCACGATCAGCGCGAAGGTCACGGCCAGGCCGACGACGCCGCACATGAACAGGTCGTTGCCGGTGAAGCTGGGGCCGTTGGTGATCTGCAGCATGGTCGACATGCCGCCCGGGATCAGCCAGCTCATCAGGAACCACAGTCCGATCAGCGACAGCACGCCGGTGGCGATCACGCCCTTGTAGAGCGCGCCCATGATATTCTGGCTGGGGCCGAGGCGGACGAAGAAGGTGCCCACGATCGAGGTCAGGATGGCCATGCCGTTGATGCCGAGCGGCAGCAGCATGAGCGCCGATTTCTGGTCGCCCGAGAAGTAGATGGAGGCGAGAACCATGGTGGCCACCGTCGTCACCGCATAGGTCTCGAACAAGTCGGCGGCCATGCCGGCGCAGTCGCCGACGTTGTCACCCACGTTGTCGGCGATCGTGGCCGGATTACGCGGATCGTCTTCCGGAATGCCGGCTTCCACTTTGCCCACCATATCGCCGCCGACATCGGCCCCCTTGGTGAAGATGCCGCCGCCGAGACGGGCGAAGATGGAGATCAGCGAAGCCCCGAAGCCGAGCGCCACGAGCGCGTTCTGGATGGTGCGCGCCTGCACCTCGTCGGTGAGACTCAATCCGAGGCCCTGGGTCAGGAACAGGTAGTAGCCGGCCACTGCGATCAGACCGAGCCCGACCACCAGCAGGCCCGTCACCGCGCCCGAGCGGAACGCGAGGCTGAGGCCCGCAGCCAGTCCCTTGCGGGCCGCTTCGGCGGTGCGCACGTTGGCGCGGACCGAGACGTTCATCCCGATGAAGCCGGCGGCGCCCGAAAGCGTCGCGCCGAGGAGGAAGCCGACACCGGCCAGGATGCCGAGGAACCACCACGCCAGCGCGAAGATCACCACGCCGACGATGGCGATGGTGGTGTACTGGCGGCTCAGGTAGGCGCGCGCGCCTTCCTGGATCGCGGCCGAGATTTCCTGCATGCGGTCGCTGCCGGCGCTCTTCGAGAGCACGGAACGCACGGTCAGTCCGCCGTAGACGAGCGCGGCCAAGCCGCATGCCAAAACGATATAAAGTTCCATGGTTTCCCCTTGCTTCCGAATTCTGGACCGACCGGAGCGAGGTCGGCACCGATTCCAGGACAGGCCGGAAACCGGTCGGGCGCGGGGCTTATGCCAAATGGCTAACGAGGACGCAACTTAATGGGCCTGCCCGCTTGCAGGTTTCGATGTCGCGGCGGGCGATGCGGCGGGCCTTTGCGGTGTTGCGGTGGAGCCGGGCTTCGCCGTCGCGCCTGCCATGTCGGCCGCGGCCAGGGCATCGGCCTTGTCCTGCGGCGAGAGCATGTTCAGCGTTGATTCCGACGGGTGCAGCGGAGCGAACTGGACCTCCACCAGATCAACTCGAACGATCATTGCGCCGCCCACGATGCGCCGGGCGTTGTCGGCGAGCCTGAGGGCGAGCGCGCCTTCGTCGACCTTCATGGGATCATCGGCGACGGCCACCGCATGCGCATTTACATCGCGCACATTGGCGTCCTGGATGAAGGCCAGCTTCTCGCGCGCGGCCACCGTGGCCGACCCCGACGAGCACACCAGCTTTGAGGAAATGTAGGCATATCCAAGCAGTTTGCCGCCATTGCTCATCGGCGCGATAAGGAATGGCATCTCCACGCTGGTGCCAGGCGGGGCGGGCTTGGCGCCGTCGGCCGTGGCCGGTACGGCGATCAGGGCCGCGATCAGGAAGGAAATTGCCGGCAGGCGCATCATGCCGCCAGAGTGGAGCATCACGGCTAACAGACGGTTACGTCCACGCCGCAGTCGCCACATCTTTGCCGCAATTGGGCATCTGCCAATTCAGAAATGTGAATACCCCGGCCGGGAGATGGGTATTTCGCGGCCCGCGGCGTCGATCATGACGGCGCCCTTGCCGGATTCGACGCGGCCGATTCTCGTAACCGGCACCCCAGCCCGCAGTCCGGCCTCCAGAGCGTCGCGTTCCGAGGCCGCCGTGAACGCAATTTCGTAATCGTCTCCCGCAGTGGCCGCGCGAACGATCGTATCGAGGCCCGAGCCCCGCAGCCCGCGTAGTGCGCCCGACAGCGGAACGCGCTCGGCGTCGATACTGATTCGCACCTCTGACACCTCGGCGATATGGCCCAGATCGGCCAGCAGTCCGTCGGACACGTCTATGGCGGCCGTTGCCGCGCCCCTCAACGCCACGCCCAGGCCAAGGCGCGGTGTCGGCAGGCGGTAGCGTCCGACGAGAAACTGCGCTTCCGGGCCTTCTCCGGCCTCGTCTTTGATCAGCTCCAGGCCGGAGCCGGCGTCGCCGATCGTGCCGCTTACGAACACCGCCTCGCCCGGCCGGGCGCCGCTGCGCCGTATCATCGCGCCCCTGGGCACGCGCCCCATCGCCGTGACGGCCAGGGTGACCGGTCCGGGCGTGGCGGTGGTGTCACCGCCCAGAAGCGATATGGCAAACGTGCGTTGATCATCTGCAAGACCGGCGGCAAATGCCTCGAGCCATGCCTCGTCCACCTGCCGCGGCAGCGCAAGCGCCAGCAGATAGCCCAAAGGCCGGGCGCCCTTTGCCGCCAGATCAGACAGATTCACACGCAGCGCCTTGCGAGCGATTAAATTTGCAGGATCGCGATTCAGGAAATGGACACCCTCTATCAACGCATCGGTTGTCACCGCGAGGTCACAAGTCGCATTTTCTTCAATTAGGCAGGCATCGTCCGTAAGGGAAAGCGCCCCGGAATCGGTCGCCAACGGCGCAAAGAACCTCGAAATGAGCGCAAATTCGGCTAGCGGCATGATCCTTGAAACCTCGCTTTGCGCACCTAAATTCCGTGCAGCCGGGAGCTTCGTTGATGAATGGACGATGAACCGCAGATTCAAGGCACGTTCAAGGCAGTTCTGCCACGTTCTAGCCCACTGAGCACGGCATTGGGTACGTAACAACCACGGAGTTGAGAGCTGCTTCAAAGCGGACAACTAGACGAGAATTTGGAGAGACTGCCATGTACCGCCGGACCCTGATGACACGCACACCGAACCGAGGCAGCGCCCTGCGTACCATCATCGTGAGCGCGGTAGGACTTCTCCCGGTTGGCCTGGTGTCCGGCATGATGCTCATGCAGATCCTCGGAGTGTGGGCGTACTGAGAGACTCGCGAGCCCCAGCCCCTTAGAAAAGATCACCCGCAACGGACCCGCCGAACTCGGTGGGTCTTTTTTTGTGCGCCAGACTGTCGAGGGCGGCGTTGACGAACGGCGCCTCGTCTTCCGCGAAGAAATCGTGCGCCAGCTCCACGTATTCGTCGATCACCACCCTGGCCGGCACGTCGGGGCGAGCGATCAGTTCGTAGGCACCTGCGCGCAGGATGGCCCGCACGATCGAATCCACCCGCGACAGCCGCCAGTCCTTGGCCAGGCATGCCGCGATCTCCGCGTCGATCTCCTCTTGGCGCTGCGGTACGCCGTGCACGATGTCCGAGAAAAACGGCTGGTCGGGATGGCCCGGCGAAATCTCGGGCTCGCGCCCGAAGCGGAAAGCCGAGAACTCCTCCTCGACGCTGTCGGCGTCGATGCCCGCAATCTCCATCTCGTAGAGCGCCTGCACGGCCGCCAGGCGCGCCGAGCTGCGGGCAAGCACGTCCATCATCGCCGCACGCCGAGGCGATGGCGCAGCTCGACCAGCGCAAGGCAGGCCCGCGCCGCGTCGCCGCCCTTGTCGCCGCGTTCCCGGTCGGCCCGCGCCAGCGCCTGTTCCTCGTTCTCCACCGTCAGGATGCCGTTGCCGATGCACAGCCCGTACTGGATCGAAAGATCGGTCAGCGCCCGGCCCGATTGCCCCGCCACGATCTCGAAATGATAGGTCTCGCCGCGGATGACGCAGCCGAGCGCGACATACCCGTCATAGCTCTTGCCGCCGTGCTCGCCGCCCTTCATGGCGAAGTAGATCGCGGGCGGGATTTCGAGGGCCCCCGGCACCGCCACGCTGTCGAAATAGGCGCCGCCCCGCTCCAGCGCCGCCGTGCAGCCGTCGAGCAGTAGCCGCGAAATCTCGGGATAGAACGTGGCCTCTACGATCAGGATGTTGGGCTTCATGCTAGTCCCTCCCGCGGATAGGGTGCGTGCCGACGACATTGAGTCCGTATCCGTCCAGAGCCACGACCTTCTTTTCCGGCGTATCGGTCAGCAGAATCATGTCCTTGACCCCGAGATCGAGCAGGATCTGCGCGCCGACGCCGGATTCCTTGACGCGCCGGCGATCCTCGTCGGACAGGCGCTTGAGCACCATGTCGGTGACGAAGGTGGGCCGCGCCTGGCGCAGCAGCACCACCACGCCCCTGCCCTGGTGCGCCACGATGCGCATGGATTCGGCCAGCCGGTCGCGCGCGCTGTGCGCTTCGGCGAGCATGTCGGTCAAAACGTTGATGGCGTGCATACGCACATAGACGGGCTCGGGGGTCGAGATGTCGCCTTTGACGAGCGCAATGTGCTCGGCGTATTCCAGCGTGTTGACGTAGATGATCATGCGCCAGTCGCCGCCGTAGTGGCTGCGGAAGACGGTTTCGGCGCTGCGCTGCACGAAGTGGTCATACTGGCGGCGGTGCTGGATCAGATCCGAGATGGTCCCGATCTTCATGCCGTGGAGCTGCGCGAACTGCACGAGGTCGGGCAGCCGCGCCATCGTGCCGTCGTCGTTCATGATCTCGCAGATGACGCCCGCGGGGTTCAGGCCGGCGAGCCGCGCGATGTCGACGGCGGCTTCGGTGTGGCCCGCGCGCACCAGCGTGCCGCCTTCACGCGCCACCAGCGGGAAGACGTGCCCCGGCATGACGATGTCGGTCGGCCCCTTGGTCGGGTCGATCGCCACTGCGACCGTGTGGGCGCGGTCGTGCGCCGAGATGCCCGTGGAAACGCCCTCGCGCGCCTCGATCGACACCGTGAAGGCGGTGCGGTGCGGCGTGGCGTTGAACTGCGTCATCATCGGGATCTGCAGTTCGTCGGCGCGATCCTGCGTCATCGCGAGGCAGATCAGCCCGCGGCCGTATTTGGCCATGAAATTGATGTGCTCGGGCGTGCACATCTGGGCGGGAACAAAAAGGTCGCCCTCGTTCTCGCGCTCCTCGGCGTCGACCAGGATGACCATCTTGCCGTTGCGCGCGGTTTCGATGATTTCTTCGACGGATGAGATGTACTCGCGATACATGCGGCTAACCCTTGGTGAGACGCGCGACGTAACGGGCGATAGTGTCGATTTCCAGATTGACCTTCATGCCCGGCTTGAGCTGCCCGAAGGTCGTGACCTTCAGGGTGTGGGGAATGATGTTGATGCCGAAACGCGCATCCTCCACTTCGTTGACGGTCAGCGAAATGCCGTCGAGGGCCACCGAGCCCTTCTCCGCGATGTAGCGCGCGAGCGCCTTGGGCGCCTCGAACGTCATGCGCGTGGATTCGCCCTCCGGCGCCAGCCGGAGCAGCTCGGCCAGCCCGTCGACGTGACCGCTGACGATATGCCCGCCGAGTTCGTCGCCGACGCGCAGGGGCAGCTCCAGATTGACCGGCGTACCGGCCTTCCAGTGGCCGATCGTGGTCTTCGACAGCGTCTCGCCCGAAGCGGTGACCGCGAACCAGGGGTCTGCGTTGCCGCCCTTGTCGATCACGGTCAGACACGCCCCCGAACAGGCGATCGAGCCGCCCATCGCGATCTTGTCCATGTCATAATGCGTGGCGATGACGATGTGCGTGTCGCCGCGCTTTTCGATTTGCCGGACCCGGCCGACGTCGGTAACGATTCCCGTGAACATGGCTTCTATCTAGTCTCCACGGCGATAGCTTACCAGAAGGTCCGGCCCCAGGCTGCGCCGGGCGGTTGGCACGAAGCGCGGCGCCTCGCCCAGAGTCAATGCGGCCAGGGATTCGACGGCGCCCTGCCCCGCCGCTCCCAGCAGCATGGGGGCCGTGAACACCTCCAGCCGGTCGGCCAGGCCGCGGTCGAGGAACGCCGCGTGCACGCTGGCGCCGCCCTCCACCAAAAGGCGCGTGATGCCGCGCGCGCCCAGCGCGGCCAACACAGCTTCCAGCTTGGGCCGGCCCCGCAAGTTCCGCTCGACCCGCACGATCTCGACGCCGCAGGTTTCCAAGGCCCCGCCGCCGTCGCCGCGGGCGGTGAAGACCATGGTGGGCACCTCGCGCGCCGTCTGCGCCAGCTTGCTCCATTCGTTGAGGCGCAGCCGCGTGTCGAGCACGATGCGCACCGGCGAGCGGTCTTCCAGCCCGGGCAGGCGGCAGGTGAGCGCCGGGTCGTCGGCCAGCGCGGTTCCCACGCCAACGAGGATGGCATCGTGCTTGGCCCGCAACAGATGGCCGAAGGCGCGTGCCGCCTCGCCCGTGATCCACTTGCTGTCGCCCGCGGCGGCCGCGGTGCGTCCGTCGATGCTTTGAGCGATCTTGAGCGTCACCAGCGGCCTGCCTTCGCGCACCTTCAGGAAGAATCCGGCATTGAGCGCCTGGGCTTCCTCCGAACAGATGCCCGTCTCCACATCGATGCCGGCCTCGTAGAGCCGCGCCAGACCCCTGCCGCTGACGCGTGGGTCGGGGTCCACCACGGCGGCAATCACCCGCGCCACGCCCGCCTGCACCAGCGCTTCGGCACACGGCGGCGTCGCGCCGTGATGGGCGCAGGGTTCAAGCGTGACGTAGACCGTGGCCCCGCGCGCCGCATCGCCGGCCTCGGCCAGCGCGACGGTCTCGGCATGCGGGCGTCCGCCGCGCGCCGTCCGGCCCCGCCCTGCGACCACGCCGTCTTTTGTGACGATGACGCAACCCACCGCCGGATTGGGCGCGGTCTGCCCCAAGGCGCGCCCGGCAAGGCGCAAGGCATGGGCCATGTGGCGAAGCTCATCGTTCATGGCAAAGCCAATACCCGCGTTCCGCGTAAGGCACAATTCCGCCCCGCCGCGTCAGGATGACGGCGGGCCCTTCGAGATCAGTTTGGCAGGAACGTCTGCATGACCACGATGCAATTATAACCGACGTGAACGGCGAAGCTCGTCCACAGCGAACCGGTGCGCACCACCCAGACGCCCATCACCACGCCCACCGCGAAGATCTCGCCCGTCGTGATCCAGCCGGAGGCGCCGGGATGAAGCAGCATGAAGAAGTGCACCAGGCCGAACGTCGCCGCGCTGACGAGAACGGACGGCATGATGCCCATGTGCTGACGCAGCCACTGCAGCAGAAAGCCCCGGAAATAGATCTCCTCGGCGAACGGCCCGATAAAGCCCATGACGGCGACGGCGATCGCAAGCTGGACCGGTGTGGAGGGAAGCAGCGCCCGCTCGGCGGCGGTGAGCTCGAACGAAATCCCGAATACGCTCGAAAGCAGCGCCTCCAGCCCCATGCACGCGAACGAAACCGCCACCCCCGTTGCCAGGGCGAGCAGCACGATGCGGCTACTCACTGCCTTGAAGAAACGCACGGCGGGGGCCGGCGTCAGCTTGCCGGCGGCGTGCCAGAGAAACGCGATGGTCGGAAGATAGACAACCGCGATGATCGCCATGTTGGCGTCGAAGCTGCTCTGCAGGGCGCCGGCGGCGGCCCCCACGTTCAGCCGCATTCCGCTCAGGGCGTACATCATCCAGCCGGTGGTGACAGCGATCGCGAGCGCCAAGCCGACGGCCGAGCCAAGCAACGGCGCCCAGATGAGCTGCCGCAATCCGATCGGGCTCGGCGTCATTGTGTGCTGCCCGGCTTCACCATTCATGTTTTCACGGCGTTCGACGTTGAGATGTTGTGTAACCACACGCGATTGTCATTCCCGGCAGAGCGACCGCAGGGAGCGAAGGAAAAGGAACCCAGATGCCGGCATGGATCGATTCCCAAGTGAGCGAAGAACGTGTGCAATGCCAGGCAACTTGCGGGTCGGACCTTCTGGATCCGCTTCCCTCCGCGTCGCTCACGCGACGCTCGGGCCGGGATGACAGGTTGGTTTGGCTCCGCGCCTCCGCGTGAATACTCCTACTCCTTTTCCTCGCCCTGCAGTTCGCCGAGCAGCGCCTCGAAATCCTTGGTTTCGCGGAAATTCTTGTAGACCGAGGCGAACCGCACATAGGCGACCTTGTCCAGACTCGACAGCGCCTGCATGACGAGCTCGCCGATCATCTGCGACGGCACCTCGTTCTCGCCCATGCTCTCCAGGCGGCGCACGATGCCGGTGATCATGCGGTCGACGCGTTCGCGCTCGACCGGGCGCTTGCGCAGCGCGTGATTGATTGAGCGTTCCAGCTTGTCGCGGTCGAACGGCTCGCGCCGGCCGCTCTTCTTCACCACGATCAGCTCGCGAAGCTGCACGCGCTCGAAGGTGGTGAAGCGGCCGCCGCATTCCGGGCAGTGGCGGCGGCGGCGGATGGCCGAGTTATCTTCGGAAGGCCGGCTGTCTTTGACCTGGGTGTCGTCGTGACCGCAGAAGGGGCAGCGCATGGGAGACCTATTGGTAGATAGGGAAGAAGCTGCACAGCTCACGCACGCGAGCGCGCACCTTGCTTTCGACTTCGGGATCGCCCTCCTCGCCCTTCTTGCCGAGCGCGTCGACGACCTCGATGATCAGATTGCCGACTTCCTTGAACTCGACGGGGCCGAAACCGCGCGTCGTTCCCGCGGGCGAGCCCAAGCGGACGCCGGACGTGACGGCGGGCTTCTCGGTGTCGAACGGAACGGCGTTCTTGTTGCAGGTGATGTAGGCCCGGTCGAGCGCCTTTTCCGCAGCGCGGCCCGTGGTCTTCTTGGGACGCAGGTCGACCAGCATCAGATGGGTGTCGGTTCCGCCCGAGACGATGTCGAGCCCGCCCGCGTACAGCGTTTCCGCCAGCACTTTCGCGTTCTCGACCACGCTGTGCGCGTAGGCCTTGAACTCGGGCTTGAGCGCCTCGCCGAAGGCCACCGCCTTGGCCGCGATGACGTGCATCAACGGCCCGCCCTGCAAGAGGGGGAACACCGCCGAGTTGATCTTCTTGCCCATTTCCGCATCGCGCGTGAGGATCATGCCGCCGCGCGGACCGCGCAGCGTTTTGTGCGTCGTCGTGGTCACGACATGGGCATGATCGAGCGGATTGGGATGGACGCCGCCCGCCACTAGGCCCGCGAAGTGCGCCATGTCGACCATGAAATGCGCGCCGATCTCGTCGGCGATCCGGCGGAAGGCGGCGAAATCGATGAAGCGCGGATAGGCCGAGCCGCCTGCGATGATGAGCTTGGGCCGATGCTCCCTGGCTACTTTCTCCACCTCTTCCATGTCGATGCGGTGGTCCTGGCGGCGCACTTTGTAGGACACCGGCTTGAACCACTTGCCCGACAGGTTCACCGGCGAGCCGTGGGTCAGGTGCCCGCCGCAGGCCAGATCGAGGCCCATGAAGGTGTCGCCCGGCTGCAGCAGCGCGTAGAACACCGCCTGGTTGGCCTGCGCGCCGGAATGCGGCTGCACGTTGGCGAAGCTGCAGCCGAACAGCTTGCAGGCGCGCTCGATCGCCAGATTCTCGGCGATGTCGACGTATTCGCAGCCGCCGTAATAGCGCCGGCCGGGATAGCCTTCCGCGTATTTGTTGGTCAGGACCGAACCCTGCGCCTCCAGCACCGCTCGGCTCACGATGTTCTCGGAGGCGATCAGTTCGATCTTCTCCTGCTGGCGGCGAAGCTCCCCCGCCACCGCTTGGGCAAGTTCCGGGTCTGATTCGTCCAGTCTGCGATTAAAGAACTCGGTACTCCCGGCCACCTTGACCTCCCTGCAACCCTTGCCCACCGCCCCGCCACGCAACAACTGGCCGGCCACGGCACCTTCGGGGGTGGTACCCCTACCTCTTTACCAAATCTAGCGCCAGCAGTTCGACGTGGGACTCAGTCGCGGGCGTCTCCGCGCCAAAGTGCAACCGGAACTTGTGCAGAACGCCGGCAGAGATGGGTTCCGCGACAACCGATAAGCGAAATGCTGCATGATTCGGAAAATGAACTCATATAGATTTGCAAAAAAGAAATGCATGTGATTACTGTCCCTAGTCACGCCGTGATTTCGAATCGCGCGCCAGTGTGAGTGGAATGTCCGGAATGAGGCTATTCATCGTCAGGCGGACATTTGAGTCGCAATGCACATCAGCATCATGGAAAGTCATGTCATGGAAAATCCAAAGGGCAACGATCTTCTGAAACTCGCGACCGATATCGTCGCGGCCTACGTCAGCAATAATCCGGTTCCGGTCAGCGAGCTTCCTGCCATGATCAAGAGCGTGCATGCCACGCTCGGCGGACTTACCGGAGCTGCCGGAGGCGACATCGCCACCTCGCAGAAACCCGCCGTGCCGCTCAAGAAGTCGATCACGCCTGAATATCTGGTGTGCCTGGAGGACGGCAAAAAGCTGAAGATGCTGAAGCGCTACTTGCGCTCGCGCTACGGGCTTTCGCCCGACCAGTATCGCGCCAAATGGGGATTGCCGGCGGACTATCCGATGGTGGCTTCGAACTACGCCGCGCAGCGCTCCGAATTCGCCAAGAAGATCGGGCTGGGTCGCAGTGCGCCGGCGACCAAGAGCAGACGCCGGGGATAGGGAAAAGGGCGAGTTGCCAACAGCGCGCAGGGCAGGAAACCCGGTTCGTCGCTCCCTGTTCGCTTTCCGCTACGCCGCCCGTGCCAGGTGGTGCTGGTTCCACACCGCGTCCAGCGCCTCCATCAGCCGTTCCATCATCGCCCCCGTGTGCAGCGGCGACGGCGTGAAGCGCAACCGCTCCTTGCCGCGCGGCACGGTGGGATAGTTGATCGGCTGGACGTAGATGGAATGCTGCTGCAGCAGCGCATCCGCCACGCTCTTGCACAAGACCGGGTCGCTCACCTGGACGGGTACGATGTGACTGGGAGAGTTGACGACCGGGAGCCCCGCATTGCGCAGCATCGACTTGAGCCTGGCGGCGTTCTCGTGTAGCGCGTGGCGCTCGTTTTCGCTGTTCCTCAGGTGGCGGATCGACGCCAAGGCGCCGGCCGCGATCGCGGGCGCCAGCGAGGTGGTAAAGATGAATCCCGGCGCATAGGAGCGGATGCAGTCCACGATCTCGGCTTTGGCCGCGATATAACCGCCCATCACGCCGAACGCCTTGGCCAGCGTGCCCTCGAGGATATCGATGCGCCCCATGGCGTCGTCGCGCGCCGCCACGCCCGCGCCTTGCGGGCCGTACATGCCCACCGCGTGGACTTCGTCGAGATAGGTGATGGCGCCGTATTTCTCGGCCAGGTCGCAGATGGCCGCCGTCGGGCCGAAATCGCCGTCCATCGAATAGACCGATTCGAAGGCGATGACTTTCGGCGTCGCCAGGTTGATCGTCTGAAGCAGCTCCTCGAGATGCGCCAGGTCGTTGTGGCGGAAGACGTGCTTTTCGCCGCCGCCGTGGCGGATGCCCTGAATCATCGAAGCATGGTTGAGCTCGTCCGATAGGATGACGCAGCCGGGCAGCAGCTTGGTCAGCGTGGCCAGCGTGGTCTCGTTGGAATCGTAGCCCGAAGTGAACACCAGCGCGGCTTCCTTGCCGTGCAGGTCGGCCAGTTCCTTCTCCAGCTCGACGTGGAAATGGGTGGTGCCGGAGATATTGCGCGTGCCGCCGGCACCCGCGCCGACCTCGTCGATCGCGCGGTGCATGGCGGTGAGCACCTTGGGGTGCTGGCCCATGCCGAGATAGTCGTTGCTGCACCACACCGTGATCGGCTTCCTCGCCCCGTCCCGGCAAAGCTCCGCATTGGGAAACGACCCGCACCGGCGCAACAGGTCGGCGAAAACGCGATAGCGGCCCTCGCGCCGCAACTCGGCAAGCGCTTCCTGGAACCGGGCAAGATAGGGAAATGACATGCTTTTTCTCTCTGGAGCACGCGGACGGGGCGTCATATTCCCCGTACCGGGGCGTCGCCGCAACGGCAGACGGCGCGATTTTTGTCACATGATAGCGTTATCCACCAGAGCCGGCCCGATCCTAATGTCCGTTTGCGACGACGTTTACCACCAGCGCGATCAGCACCGTATTGAAAAAGAACGAGACGATCGAATGGCCGGTAACGGCTTTGCGCATGCCTCTCGTGCAGACCTGGACGTCGGAAACCTGTGCCGTCATGCCAATGACGAAAGAGAAATAGAGGAAGTCCCACAGATCGGGTTTGCTCGTTCCCGGGAAGACAAGCGCGCGGCCCGGTTCCGCGCTGCCCGGCGGATCGAAATAGTGCAGGTTGGCGTAGTGGAACGCCGATATCGTATGCAATACAAACCAACCCAGCGGCGCCGCGGCGATGATCAGCGCCATTTCGATTCCCGTCGGCGGGTGCTCGCGGTTGAGCGCGATGAAGATGGCTGTCACGTTGACTGCGATGATCACCAGAGCGATCGCCACCACAACAATGACCCCCTCATCCTCCCGCGCGGCGCGCTGCTTCAGGTTGGCGCTGGTCGCCTCCGCCAGAAAGACGGCGCTCAGCACCAGATATGAGACGAAGAAGGTGTCGCCCGCCCCTGCCAGCGGCGCCGGGCCGCCAAGCCAGCGCAGCATCGCGTAGGCGGCAAGGCCCATCGCGATGGCCGCATAGAACCGTCCGTGGTGGTAGAAGTGACCGAGCATGAACCGCGGGGGAGCGCCCTTTTCAAGCCGCCGCAATGCTCGCACGAGTCGGAAGCGGGCGCCAGAAACGACCAAGGCCCGCGGCGGGCGCGGGCCTTGGGGCAATCAGGACGCACGGACGGGCTAAAGCCGGAACCGTACCTGATCGATCCAGAATCGTTCAAGCCGGCGCAAGCTGGCATTCAGGCTGTCGAGATCGGAGGTGGCGACGTTTCCCACCGGCTCCAGCGAGCCGAGGTGGCGGCCGAACAGTTCGCGCAGCATGTCGCGCACCGCTTCGCCCTTTTGCGTCAGCCGAACCAGTACCGAGCGGCGGTCCACTTCGGAGCGGCAGTGATGGATGTAGCCCAAATCCACCAGCTTCTTCAGATTGTACGAGACGTTCGAGCCGAGGTAATGGCCGCGCGTGCGCAGCTCGCCCGCGGTCAGCTCCTGATCGCCGACGTTGAAGAGTAGCAGCGCCTGCACGCTGTTGATCTCGCGCTCGTCGCGCCGGTCGAGCTCGTCCTTGATCACGTCGAGAAGCTGGCGATGCAGCCGCTCCACGAGATTGAGAGTCTCGAGATAGGATTTCGCCTGTGCGCGGACGCCTTCGAGGGCCTCCGCCGTCTGCGGTTTTGCCAGTGCCGTCATCGTCTTCCCCCTGGTTTTCAGGGGCCCACCTATTATTGTGGGAGAAGACTAGGGCCTCAGGTCTTAAGGCCCGGTAAAATTAGCGCAGAAGGCCCCGCAAAAGCTGGATAATCCCTGAGAAGTCGGCGGCACCTTGTCCGTTCGCGGCAAACAAAGAGTAAAGCTGGGCGGCCTCGGCGCCGAGCGGCGTGGTTGCGCCCGCGCTTTGCGCCGCCTCCTGTGCCAGTTTGAGATCCTTCAGCATCAGCGCCGTCGCAAAGCCGCCCTTATAGCCGCGGTTTGATGGCGCAGACGGAACAGGACCGGGCACGGGGCAATAGGTCGTCAGCGACCAGCATTGTCCCGACGCCGCCGACATGATCTCGAACAGCTTCTGAGGATCGAGCCCCAGCTTCTCGCCCAGCACGAAGGCCTCGCAGGTTCCGATCATGCTGACGGCAAGCAACATGTTGTTGCAGATCTTGGCGGCCTGACCCGCGCCCGCCCCGCCCGCCAGCATGACGCGCTTTCCCATCTTCTCCAGCACGGGCCGGGCGCGATCGAAAGCGGCCGCGCTGCCGCCGCACATGAAGGTGAGGGTCGCCGCTTCCGCCCCGCCCACGCCGCCGGAAACCGGCGCATCGAGGAAATCAAAGCCTTTGCCGGCGGCCGCTTGGTGGACCGCGCGTGCGGTTGACACGTCGATGGTGGAGCAGTCGATCAGAAGCGCGTCCGGCCGCGCCGCGCCGAACAGCGAAGGCTCGTCGAGAAAAACGCTGCGCACGTGTGCGCCCGCGGGCAGCATGGTGATCGCGACTTCGGCGTCCTTCACGGCGTCGAGCGCGGTGTCGGCGCCCTGCCCGCCCGCCTCCACCACCGGGCGCATGGCCGCCGGGCTGATGTCGAAGGCGATGACGTTGGCGCCCGACTTGATCAGATTGCGCGCCATCGGCGCACCCATGTTGCCGACGCCGATGAAGCCGATCTTCATAGCGGAAGCTCCTTCTCCCCCAGCGGCGCGAAATAGGCCGCGATGTCCTCGTCCTTGACTTCTTCCAGAGTGGCGGGCCGCCACTTGGGCGCATTGTCCTTGTCGACAACGACGGCGCGCACGCCCTCGGCGAAATCGTGGCCCTTAAGGATGCGGTTGGCGATGCGGAATTCCATGCGCATGCATTCGTCGAAGGAAAGCGTGCTTCCGGCGCGGATTTCGCTATGGGCGAGCTTGAGCGACACGGGCGAGCGCGAGCGGATCGTGGCGGCGGTTTCACGCGCCCAGCCGGAACCGTCGAAATCGAGCATGAACAACACGTCCTCGACGGACGAGCCGACGAAAAGCTGGTCGATGCAGGCGCGGCGCTCCGACAGGGGCGCGTTCGGCAGTGACAGCTTGCCCATTTCGGCGATCACGTCGGCTGGCGTGTCGCCGTCGGCCAGCGCAGTGATCAGGTTTTCCCAATCGTCCGAGGGAATCCAGTGCGTCGCGAACTTGGCATAGAGCGCATCGCCCAGTTTGAGCCGCGCACCCGTCAGCGCCAGATACAGGCCAAGCTGGCCCGGCACGCGCGACAGGAAGTAGCTGCCGCCCACGTCCGGAAAGAAGCCGATGCCGGTCTCCGGCATGGCAAACAGCGCCGACGCGTCGGCGACGCGATAGGCTCCGTGCACCGAAACGCCGACGCCGCCGCCCATGCACACGCCATGGATCAGCGCGATGTACGGCTTGGGGTAATGCTTGATGGCGGCATTCAGCACGTATTCCTCGCGCCAGAAGTCGATCGCATAGCTGGTGCCGTCGAGCCCGGACTGGCGGCAGGCGCGGATGTCGCCGCCGGCGCAGAAGGCCCGCTCGCCCGCGCCGCGGATCACCACCGAAGTGACCGCTGCATCGTCCGCCCAGGCGTCGAGCCTCTGTTGCATGACGCGCACCATGTCGAGCGTCAGCGCATTCAGCGCCTTCGGCCGGTTCAGGATAATGATCCCGACGGGGCCGCGTTGATCGAAAAGAACTTCGTCCGCGCTCACGCTCACTGCCTCATCAGTTCCCTTGCGATGATCACGCGCATGATCTCGTTGGTGCCTTCCAGGATCTGGTGCGCGCGCAGGTCGCGCACGTTCCGCTCTGCCGGAAAATCCTTGAGATAGCCGTAGCCGCCGTGGAGCTGCAGCGCTTCGTTGGCGATTTCGAACGCGCTGTCGGTGGCAAATCGCTTGGCCATGGCCGCAAGCATGGTGGCGTCGTGGCTGTGGGCATCGAGCGCGGCCGCGGCGTGGCGGATCATCAGCCGCGAGGCTTCGAGCTTGGTCGCCATATCGGCGAGCTTGAACTGGGTGGCCTGGAAGTCGGCGATGCGCCTGCCGAACTGGTGGCGATCGCCCGCATAGGTCAAGGCTTCCTCCAGCGCCGCGCGCGCGGTGCCCACCGAGCAGGCGCCGATGTTGATGCGCCCGCCGTCGAGCCCGTTCATGGCGATGCGGAAACCGTCGCCCTCCGCGCCCAGCCGGTTTGCCACCGGCACGCGGCATTCATCGAAGATCAGCGAGGCGGTGGGCTGCGAGTTCCAGCCCATCTTCTTTTCCTTCTTGCCGAAATGGAGTCCGTCGGCGCCCTTCTCCACCACCAGCGCGGAAATGCCTTTCGGGCCGTCGACGCCGGTGCGCGCCATCACCACATAAACGTCCGACACGCCGCCGCCGGAGATGAACGCCTTGGTGCCGTTGAGCACATAGTGGTCGCCCTGTTTCTCGGCGCGTGTGCGCAAGGATGCAGCATCGGAGCCCGAACTCGGCTCAGTCAGGCAATAAGAGGCGAACTTCTCCATCGTGGTGAGCTTGGGCAGGAACAGATGCCGTTGCGCGTCGCTGCCGAAGCGGTCGATCATCGCCGAAGCCATGTTGTGGATCGACAGGAAGGCCGCCGTGGACGTGCAACCCGCCGCCAGTTCCTCGAATGCAATTGCGGCGTCCAGCCGCGACAGCTCGGATCCGCCGACGTCCGCTTTGATGTAAAGCGCGGCAAAGCCGAGCGCCGCCGCCTCGCGCAGCGCCTCCGCCGGAAAGGTCTCGTTCGCGTCCCACTCCGCTGCGAAGGGAGCGAACTTCTCGCGGGCAAAGCGACGCGCCGTCTCCTCGATCGCCCGTTGCTCCTCGCTGAGCTCGAAATTCATGGCGAGATCCCGTGCCTGCCCCGGCCTTCTAGCACGGCCGAGCCCGCGCACGGGACGCTGCCCATGCGGAAGTCTTTGCCGCTGCGGAACAGCCATGCGTCCGGCGCGGCTTCACAGCATGAAATTGACCCGCTTCTCCAGCGCCCGGATTTCGGCGGCGTGCGGCGCCACCAGCGGCTTGTCGGCCTTGAGCGCGGCGGCGATCGCTTTGGCACGCGCGATCTGCGCCGGTGTCGGTTTCGGTCCGCAGTCGCTGTCGCCGCATTCGCCCTGCATGCCCTCGCTCACAAGGATGATGCTCTCGACCTCGTTCTTGATCGCCTCATAGCGCTTCTGCACGCCGCGCTGCTTAGCGATCGTGACGTCAAAGCTCGCCAGTTGGCCCGCGTGACCGAGCAGTTGCGAGCGATGCTCCATCTGCGCCAGCCATTGCGGCGTCGGCTGTCCGTTCGGCGGTAGTGGCGGCGGTGGCGCGCTCTTGTTCTTCATAAAGAAGTCGTAGGCTTCCTTGTCGACGCCGGTCAGGTGCGCGTTGTGGTCGGCCGCAGCCTGCAGGATTCCCATGAACAGATCGAAATCCGCCTTGCTCAGCGGGGTCACGGCATAATCGGGAAAGGCCGGCTCGCCTGCGTTGGCGACAACGCCCAACACGGCCGCAGCCAGCGCGGCGATGAGAGTGTGGCGCATGGAATCTTCTCCCCGGAAAGCCTTAGGATGATCCCGCGCCGGTACGGAAGCAATTTGCCCGTCCTTGAATCCCGCGCCCGGAAAGGGCAAAAGACCCGCATGAACCCTGCTTTTCCAGCATTGAGAATGCGCCGCTTGCGCGCCAATCCGTGGTCGCGCGCGCTCGTCGCCGAGAATTCCTTGAGTCCCTCCGATTTCATCTGGCCGCTGTTCGTGGTGGACGGCGAGAACCGGCGCGTACCCGTGGCCAGCATGCCCGGCGTCGAGCGGCTCAGCGTCGATCTCGCCGCGGCCGCGGCAGAGGAAGCCGCCGCGCTCGGCATTCCCGTCGTCGCGCTGTTTCCCTACACCGACCCCGCCAAGAAGACGGCAAACGGACGCGAGGCGCTGAATCCCGACAATCTCGTCTGTCGCGCCGTGCGCGCGATCAAGAAGGCGGCGCCGCGCGTGGGCGTTCTGTGCGACGTGGCGCTCGATCCCTATACCAGCCACGGCCACGACGGCCTGATCGACAAGAACGGATATGTCGTGAACGACGAAACGCTGGAGGTGCTGGTCCAGCAGACCGTCGTCCAGGTGGAAGCAGGCTGCGATATCATCGCGCCGTCCGATATGATGGACGGGCGCATCGGCGCCATCCGTGCCGCGCTCGAAAAGGCCGGCCACAGGAACACGCTCTTGATGGCCTATGCCGCGAAATATGCCAGCGCTTTCTACGGCCCGTTCCGCGATGCGGTGGGCTCGGCCAAGGCGCTCGTCGGAGACAAGCGCACCTATCAGATGGACCCGGCCAACGGCGATGAAGCCATCCGCGAAGTGGCGCTCGACGTCGCCGAGGGCGCCGATATGGTGATGGTCAAACCCGGCATGCCGTACCTCGACATCGTCCGCCGCGTGAAGGAGGCGTTCCAGATGCCGACCTTCGTCTATCAGGTGTCGGGCGAGTACGCGATGCTGATGGCGGCGATCGAGAAAGGCTATCTCGACCGCGACCGGGTGATCCTGGAAGCTCTGCTCGGATTCAAGCGCGCCGGCGCCAGCGGCATTCTCACTTATTTCGCGCGCGACGCGGCGAAGATGCTGCGAGCTGGCTGAAGGGGGATGGTGTGGGTAACAGGTTGCGTCTGGCGGCGGCGATCGTTCTTCTGCTTCTTGCGGCGGGGTATGCCTACTACCTGTTCGTGCCGCGCGAACGGCCCGAGCCCGCAGGGCCTGAGACAATCGTGCACGCCCAGGTGCTGGCCGACGGTTCGGTGACGATCGGAAGCGAGCGTTTCGCCGATCCCGACAAGCTCAAGGTCAAGATCGCGCAACTGCAGCAGGCGCACCCGCACACCAGCTTCAATCTGCATGCCGCGCCCGACATGAACTTCGGGCCGATGGGCAAGGCGGCTTTGCTGTTTCAGCAGAGCGGCGCCTACAAAGTCGTGTTCGTTACCGCGCCGAAGAAAGCGCCACCGGAACGCGTATCGCCGCCGCAAAAGTTGCCGCAAGGCGCGCAAAGCCCGCCAGATGTGCAGCCCGGCGCGCCTCAAGCCACGCCGAACTGAGCGCGAATTTCATCTTCGATCGCCCCTGCAATTGAAAATCACGTTTGCGCACGGCGGCACCAACTCGTTGACGCGGTTGATATTTGCACGGAACGTCGCACTCCCCTTTGAACGGTAACGGTCGAATCCCGATTTCCATTGCATCCCCGCACGTGCATCCGGAAGCGGAATGCGTGCGGAAATCTCGCACTCGCATGAATGCGTATTCCGTCGCGTCATCTGGAACACTACGGATGGAAAGCGAAACCGGCGCGGAGAAAATCGTGTGGCGATGATGATGACCGCGGAGGCTTCAGTTGGTCTATCGTCTTCTGTTCAAGAACCACGCTGACGAGATCTACGGAACGGACTCCATCGAGGCCCATGACGATCGCAGCGCGGTCGAGAAAGCCAAGCGCATCTTCCGATGCGGCATCGGCGCGGGCTATGAAATCTGGCGGAACGGCGAACTGATCCATACCGAGCCGCCCAAGCCCTGAAACCCGCGCGGCACCCTGCCATCACAACCAAATGAAAAATCATGGCCTGCGACGCGCGGACCAAAACCGGCGGGCGCACGGACTCTGCCTTTCGTCGCCGCTGACGGACCGGCGCGGGCAAGTCGTCTTGAATGTCGCAGCCCCTTCGGCATCATGACCGAGCACTCCGAGATTCGACGGGGTCGCGGCCGAGTTGTCGGCTGTCCCAAGGTAAACAAGTGCACGCAGAGCTGGAGAAGATCATGCCGACCAGGAAGTCCCGCAAGACCACGAAGAAGAAAGCCGCGAAGAAACGCGCGGTGAAGCGCACGAAGCGCGTCGCCAAAAGGGCGAAGAAACCTGTTGCCAGGAAAGCCAAGCGGCGCATCGCGTCGGCCAAAAGAGCAGCGACGCGCGCGCTGTTGTGCCAGGAAACCCACCAGCGATGCAAAAGCCCATCCACCGACTCCTACTGTGACATGGACTCGGGGCATAGCGGCTCACATCACTGCAAGGAGTGCGGCAACACTTTCTAGTGTCGCGGTTTCGACGTTCGCACCATCACCGATATTGGCCGTTTGGCGAACTTCGAAACTACGACGCCAGGATTCAATGAGTTGCTGGTGTCCTTTCGATTCCGAAATTCGCAACAAGCCGATATCGAGATGTGGCGAATTTCGGAATCGGGACACCTGCGGCACCGCCGTCTCAGGCTTTTTGCACCGAGAACAGGCTTCGCAGCAGAATTTCCGCTCGCGAGGGCAGCACGTCCAGACCGGAGCGGCGCTGGCCGAGGTCGATCACGTTCTCCAGAACGAGCATGGCGAGCCCGTGCACGGCGGCCCAGACCGCCAGACCCAGCGCGGAGTCGTTCAGCGCCTTGCCGATCTCGTCACCGATTCCGTCCGCGGCTTCCGCTAAGGAAGGAAACGCCTCGCGGTTCGGGAGCTGCGGACCGAACATCAGACGCGCCAGCGCCGGCCGGCGCGCCACGAAGCGCATGTAAGCGGCGCCAAGATCGGCAATACGGTCCGTGTTTTCGCCTTGCGCCTGTGCCGCATCAGCCAGTTCGCCGCGCAGTTCGGCGAACCCTTCCGACGCCAGCTCGACCAGAAGCGCCTCGTGATTGGGAAAATGCCTGTAAGGTGCGGCGTGGCTCACGCCTGCCCGGCGGGCCACAGCCCGCAGGCTGAGGGCGCTGAGCGACTCCTCTTCCAGAATGGCGCGCGCGGCGTCGAGAAGCGCGTTGCGCAGGTCTCCATGGTGGTACGGCCGCTTGGGCCCGGCTTTCACATCCATGACACTATGCCTTGCCTCTGTCTCTGGCCTTCAAACGGGCGAATAAGCTGGATGTATCCCAGCGCCGGCCCCCCATCGCCTCGATTTCGGCATAAAACCCATCCACCTGCCGCGTCGTGGGGAGCGCAGCCCCGTTGCGCTCCGCCTCGTCGAAACAGATGGACAGATCCTTTCGCATCCACTCCACCGCAAATCCGTGCTCGAACTGTCCTGCCAGCATGGTTTTGTGACGGTTGTCCATCTGCCAGGATTGGGCCGCGCCCTTGCTGATAACGTCTACGACCGCCTGAGGGTCTAAGCCTGCCCTTACGGCAAAACAAAGGCCTTCCGACAGGCCCTCGATCAGCCCGGCCAGGCAAATTTGGTTGACCATCTTGGTAAGCTGGCCCGCGCCGGCCGGGCCCATCAACTGGCAGCGCCGCGCATAGGCCGCAATGACCGGCTCGACCTTGGCAAAATCGGCCTTCGAGCCGCCGCACATGACCGTGAGCTGACCGTTCCTGGCCCCCTGCTCGCCGCCGGAAACCGGAGCGTCCACGAACCCGAACCCGCCCTTGGCAGCGACGGATGCCAGCTCGCGCGCCAGCGTCGCCGAGGCGGTGGTGTGGTCCACAAACACGGCGCCCTTGCGCATGGCCGCAAACGCGCCATCGGCACCCAGCGTCACCGCACGGACGTCGTCGTCGCGCCCGACGCAGGCGCACACCACATCGGCCTGCGCCGCGGCTTCCGCCGGCGTTGCTGCCGTCGCCCCGCGAAACTCGGCCGTCCAGCGTTCCGCCTTGGCGGAGCTGCGGTTATAGACCACAACATCGTGGCCCGCGCGCGTCAGGTGTCCCGCAATGGGATAACCCATGACGCCAAGTCCGATGAACGCGGTGCGCATCATTCCACGGCCTCGACGGCCGGCCGTCCGCTCCCGCCGCTCGAGAACGCCGGCCGGCGCATCATCCAAATCAGCGGGTATGCTACCAGTGTTATGTAGAACATGAACAGGAAATCGTTGGAATAGGCGTCGATCGCCGCGCGCAGATTTATCGCGCCGTTGAGCATCTGCTGGCCGAACGGAATCTGCAGATCGAAAAGCACGGAGGGCGCGTTCACGCCGAGCGCACGGTTGAACGGCGTGGCGAAGCCCGTGAGACTGGCGCGGATCGCCTGAATGCTGTTCGAAAGCAGAGTCGTCGTGACGGATATGCCGATGGCGCTGCCGACGTTGCGCACCAGATTCATCAGCGCGGCTCCGTCGGTCCTGAGCTGGCCCGGCAAAGTGGCAAACGCGACCAGGTTGAGCGGCACGAACACCAGCCCCAGGCCGAACCCCTGAATGATGGTCACGATCAGCAGACTGCTGAATGCGATCGACGGGTTCCAGTGCGCCATCTGGTAGAGCGACCACGCCACCGCGGAGTTTCCGATGGTCATCAGGATGCGCGGATCGCTGTAGTTGGCGATGCGCCCGACCAGGATCATGGCCACGATCGTGCCGAGCCCGCGCGGACCCAGCAGAAGCCCGGTCTGCACCACGCTGTAGCCGCCCAGGTTCTGCAGATATGGCGGCATCAGGGCGGTTGAAGCCAACAGCACCGCGCCGACTACGAACATCACGACCTGCGAGGTCGCATAGTTGCGATCCTTGAACAGCCCCTTGGGCATGAACGTGTTTTCGGCCGTGAACATGTGGACGAGGAAGAGATAGAACCCAAGCCCGGTCAGCACCGCATAAAGGACGATCTCGCTCGATGAGAACCAGTCCTTGGTCTCGCCGCGATCCAGCATCAGCTGCAGCGCGCCCATGGCGAGCGCCATGTAACCGAAGCCGGACCAGTCGAACTTCAGCGCCGCGTTCCGCTTGGTGTCGCGGAACACCAGCCACAGGCCGAGGCTGGCGGCGATGCCGAACGGCGCGTTGACGTAGAACACCCAGCGCCAGGAATAGGCGTCGGTGAGATATCCGCCCAGCGTCGGTCCCAGGATGGGTCCCAGCATCACGCCCACGCCCCAGATCGCCATCACCTGCCCGCGCTTTTCGACCGGATACATGTCGATCATGACCGCCTGCGACAGCGGCGCCAGCGCCGCGCCGAACACGCCCTGCAAGAGCCGGAACAGCACGATCTCCGACAGGCTGGTGGCCGCGCCGCACATCATCGAGGTTACGGTGAAGCCGATCATCGAGACGAGCAGCACGTTCTTCTTGCCGAAGCGCGCCGCTATCCAGCCGACCGGCGCCGTCATCACCGCGGCGGCGACGATGTACGAGGTAAGCACCCAGGTGATCTGGTCGCGCGAGGCCGACAGCTCGCCCTGCATGTACGGCAGGGCGACGTTGGCGATCGTGGTGTCGAGGGCCTGCATCAGCGTGCCGGCCATCGAACACATCACGACGATGGCGATTTCGGTCCTGCTTTCGTAGTGCTCGTGCCCGTATCGCTCTTGGGAAGTGGACGCCATCCGCACCTACCGGCCGAACATGAGCCTGTGCCAGCGCCGCTGACCCGTGTCGATCGACACGACCGCGCTCATGCCAGCGCGCAGCGGCGGGTCGGTGGGCTTGATGTCGCAATTCACGCGCACCGGAATGCGCTGCACGACCTTGACCCAGTTGGAGCTGGCGTTCTCAGATGGCAGTGCCGAGAACGCGCTTTCCGACGCACGGCTGATTGCGGCCACGCGGCAGTTCCAGTCGTGGCCGGGATAGGTGTCGACCGTCACCGAAACCGGATCGCCGCGCTTCACATAGGTCAGATCGGTCTCTTTCATGTTGGCGTCGATCCACAGATCGCTGGTCGAGACCAGGCCGACCGCGCTGGTCGTGGAGAAGGAGGAAAGCGCCGAAATCACCAGGGTTCCCGGCTGCAGCGCATCCACTTCGGTGACGTCGCCTTCGAACGGCGCGCGCACGATGGAATGGTTGAGCTGGCGCTGCGCTTCGTCGAGCGCCGCCTTGGCCTGCTTGTACGAGGGCGCCTGCTCCACCGGAAGATCGGGATTGCCGAGCAGCTTGTCGAGCTGGGTCTGGGCGTTCTGCTGCAGCGAAGCGAACGTCGCCTGGGCCGAGGCGAGATTGCTGCGTGCCTGATCCAGCGTGATGGGCGCGATCGCGTTGGCCTTGGCGAGCGCGAGGTCGCGGTCGAACGTGGTCTGAGCCAGGTGAACCTGCGCCTGCTGGGCGGCGACCTGGGCGACAAGACCCTTGTAGGCGGCTTCCTGCGATTTCACGTCGAGGGCGGCCTGGGCCAGCGCGGCCTCGGCGTTGGCGACCGCTATTACGAACGGGTGCGGGTCAAGCGTGAACAGAACCTGGTCCTTCCTGACGTGCTGGCCTTCGCGGACGTCGACCGTCTTGACCAGTCCCGAAACGTCGGTCGTGACCATCAGCTTGGCGGCGTGAACATAGGCGTCGTCCGTGCCGTAGAAGCGGCCGCCGAAAAGGTAGAATCCCAGCGCAACCACGCCCAGTACCGCCCCGCCCCCAATCATCAACACGCGGCGCAGGCGCGCCTTGTCGGCTACGAGTTCCCCGACCCATTCGCGCGCGCGGTTGCGGCGCTGCACGGCGCCTTCGTAGAAATTGGCAGTCGATTGCGTGCTCGAGACCATGACTATTCTCCTGCCTCGGCGTGGGCGCGCGGCGAAACGTTTTCACGGGCGGATGACTCGAGGACGAGCTTCTCCTTTATGCGAAGTAGAACGTTAAGCGTCGTTTGCCACTCCGATTCCTGAATGCCTGTCTTGAAGTGGGCGATGGACTCGGCCCGATAGCGCTCGATTTCCTTCAGGATCGGGTCGGCGGCGGCCATGAGATGCAACCGGTGCATGCGTCGGTCCGAAGGATCGGGCCGCCGTTCGACCAAACCGTTGGCCTCCAACCGGTCGATCAGGCGGGCCACCGTGATGGGTTCCACCTCGATGAGCGAGGCGAGCTCGGTCTGGCTGAGGCCCGGCTGGTGGTTGAGCCATTTCAGGATGATGCACTGGGCGCGAGTCATGCCCCAGCTCCGCGCGCGCTGGTCGAATTTCGTGCGCGTCAGGCGCGCCACATCGTGAAGGACAAACAAAAGGTCGTTTTTCGTATCCATGGCCATTTCCGTGTTTGCAGGGAAATAAGCACCCTTATAATCACATTCAAGACCATAAGGCGCGATATTATCACGCCGGTGTTAAATTGCGGTCTTTTCTCATTCCTCTTGGGGCAGGAATGCCTTGCAAGGTTTTGTTCTGTCAAGAAAAAAGGGCGGCATTGCGGCCGCCCCCAATAGTCCATCGACATTAAATGGATAATATATATGCGCCTCGATCAGGCGGTCACGGCCAAGCGTGCAACTCGGAAGTCCAGGAAGCTTCGATTTGCTTTACCACGGAGTCCGGGAACGGCACGTAGTCCAATTTCCTTGAATCCACTTGGCCGTCCTTCAGCGCCCAGTCGAGGAACTCCAGCACGGCATGGTTGCGGGCCGCAGGATAGTCCTTCCGCATGAGCATGTAGGTGGCCGCCGTGATCGGCCAGCTGGCCTCGCCGGGCTGGTCGGTGAGGATCAGGTAGAAGTCCTGCACCTTGGCGAAGTCCGCGTTCGCCGCCGCGGTCTGAAACGCGTCCATGGTCGGGCTTACGCGCTTTCCCGATCTGTTGATCATGTCCATGTAGATCAGGTGGTTCTGCATGGCATAGGCGTATTCGACATAGCCGATCGAGCCGACGGTCTGCTTGACGTTGCCCGCCACACCCTCATTGCCCTTGCCGCCGATGCCGACAGGCCAGGCAACCGACGTGTCCGAGCCGACCGAACTCTTCCATTCCGGACTGACCTTGCCGAGGTAATTGGTGAAATTGAACGTCGTGCCCGATCCGTCGGAACGGTGGACGACGAGGATCGCCATGTTGGGCAGCGGCGCGCCGGGATTGAGCCGCTTGAGCGCCGGGTCGTTCCACCTGCTGATCTTGCCCAGGTAGATGTTGGCGAGCGTCGGGCCGTCAATCACGAGCTGGCCAGGCCTGATGCCCATGAGATGCACCACCGGAACGATCGAGATGATCACCTGGGGAAACTGCACGAGGTTGTTCTGGGCGAGGTCGCTGTGCATCAGCGGCTTGTCCGAATTGGCGAAGTCGACCGTCTTCGCCTTGATCTGGGCGATGCCGCCGCCCGAGCCGATCGACTGGTAATTGACCGCGGTGCCGGTCTTCTGGTTGTAGTGCTGGGCCCACAGCGACAGCACGGGATAGATCGCCGTGCCGCCTGCCCCGTTGAGCTGCGCGGCCAGCGCACTGCCCGCCATCACGGCGGCCGATGCCAGGCAGACCAACGCCGTCCTCAAAGTCGTATTCATGATTGTCCTTTCTCTGCTGCGCGACCGGCGAACCGGACGCGAGGTTCCCCCACTCCGAACCGTCCGCAAACATGCGGACGCCAACTTACCACTGGAAGTCGCCCCAAAGGCCGATCTCGGTGTCCTTGCCGTTGTTGCCCGGTGCATAAGCGCTGCCGCCGATCGTGCCGTTTGAGTCGGCGAAAAATCCGTTGCTGCCGGCGTCCTGCTTGAAGACAAGGGCGAAGTCCACGATCTTGACTGGGCGCCAATCGATGCCGACGTTGAAGTAATTGTTGTGGAAACCCGTGCGGGCAACGTCGGAATACGGCTTGACGTAATCGTACCGGCCGAACACCGCCCATTCGGGCGTGAACTGGTAGGAGGCGAACGGCGAATAGCCGGAGGCGTGCGAGGATGTCGTCGAGGTCACCTGCGTGAAGTTGCTGGCCGTGAAGTACTCGATGCCGACCTTCAGGTCCTGGAAAGTATAGGCGCCCATCGCGTCGAACCGTTCGGCCGTGTGATATGTCGTGGTGCCGTGCTGCGCGCCCAGGTGGCCGACGTAGCCGCCGACCGCCAGGTCGAGCCCGTCGTATTTCAGGCTGACCCGGCCTTCGTAGTCCGGCTGGTTGGTGCGGATGATCTTCTTGTAGCCCGCGCCGGTCACCGCCGAGAACTGATAGCTCAGCAAGCCGTCGCCGAAGCTGCCCAGCACATGGACGCCCCAGTCGGCCGAGGTGCCGAACTTGGTGCGGTCGGCCAGCGTGTTCTCGACGAAACGGTAGCCGTACACGCCTTCCGCGTATGGAATCCAGGGCAGGTCCGCGGAGCCGACGCGCACGGTGAACGCCGGGTCCACCTTGGCCTGGACGTACGCCTTCTTGATGTAGATCTGGCTGGCGCCCACGCTCGAATCGTAGGTCACGTCGGTCGTCACGTTCGCCGAGAAAACGTCGTCGAACTTGTGGTCGATGCCGATATAGAAACGCTTGATGTCGAAGCTGAAGCCGTTGCTGCTCGATGGCTTGCCGTTGTTCTTGTTGTTGAGGTTGGTGATGTCCCAATACATGCGGCCGCTGATCGAGGTGTTGTCCCACCAGCCGCTCATCGGCTTCCAGGAATCGACCTTGTCGTGATCCTGGGCCTGGCGCACTTCCGACGCCTGCAGTTCCTCCTCCAGGGCGTCGACGCGCTGCGAAAGCTCGTCATAGCGCGCATCGGTCTGTGAGGACGCCTGCGCGTCCACCGGCGCGGCGTATCCTGCGTTCATACAAACTGTCGCCGCCAAGGCCGCGACGCCGGCCATCCATACTGTCTTCCCCTGCATGGTACCCTCTCGTTTCTGGGGGAGGACTGCTCGCCTACGGAGAAACATAGCGTTGGAATGGTGCCGCTTTCGCGTAGCGCTCAGTCTGCCCGTAAGGAGCATTCGCAAGCAGGCGAGACAGACATGTGACGGTTCGGCGAACCATCTATGACGTTCCACAAGCGTGGCAGCGCGAGCCCGCGAGAAGTTCCGCGAGCGAGCCGTGGA
>Ga0335085_10003142_pt1 | contig 29310 bp, 21 predicted proteins | sample Lox_Sample_45_FD_206712 | JGI IMG/M metagenome (GOLD analysis project Ga0335085, IMG submission 206712) | Soil microbial communities from Loxahatchee National Wildlife Refuge, Florida, United States - Lox_Sample_4.5 | ecosystem: Environmental > Terrestrial > Soil > Wetlands | place: USA... | reverse complement strand
TACTGGCTGACCCCGCAGTGCGAGCAGCGCGCCGGCGAGCCGGGCCGGCGGGCCTACAACGGGCGCCGCTACGCGACCCGCAAGGTTTTCCATGTTTCCCCGTTCTTGGAACTGGGACTGGACTACACCTGGGTTTTCACGCCGCCGGGTGAGCGGCTGGTGGCGCACACCGCCACCAACGACCGCGAGGGCCTGCTCTTCGACGCCACCCTCACCCTCGCCCGGCGGCCCTGGACCGCAGCCGCGCTGCGCCGCACCCTCGCCCAATTTCCCTGGGTGACCGCCAAGGTGATCGCGGCCATTTACTGGCAAGCGTTGCGCCTGCGTGGGAAGGGCGCACCGTACGTTCCCCATCCCGGCGCGGCCAGCGAAGGCTCACCACGGAGGACCCTCTGGAAATATGTCTAGCGGCAGGCCATTTTCGTCGGGAGGGCGGCGGCGCTGGGACGCACCGCTGGCCTGGTATTTCGCGCGCAAGACGCTGGAGAGTTTTCGCTCCGGCCGGCTGGAATTGGTGTGCGGCAGCCGGACCTATACCGGAGGAGATGCCGCCGGCGGTATTTCCGCCACCATCCTTGTGCATGACGAGCGTTTCTTCTCCCGTGTGCTCTGGCGCGAGGAAATCGGCATGGGGGAAAGTTTTATGGACGGCGACTGGTCTTCGCCGGATCTGGTGGCCGTGGCGCGCTTCGCCATCCGCAACCTGGCGGAGCTGAATCGCCGCAACCGTTTTGCCTCGCTGGCCAGCCGCTGGCGGACCCGGTTGCGCCATGCCCTGCGAAGCAATTCCGTGCGCGGCAGCCGGCGCAACATCCGCTGCCATTACGACCTGTCCACGGAGTTCTTCCGGCTTTTCCTGGATTCGAGCCTGGCTTACTCCTGCGCATATTTCGCCGATCCCCAGGATTCGCTCGAGGCCGCGCAGAAACAGAAGTTCGACCTGATCTGCCGGAAACTGAAGCTCGCGCCGGAGGACCGCCTGCTGGAGATCGGCACAGGGTGGGGCGGGCTGGCGCTCCATGCGGCGAAGCATTACGGCTGCCGCGTGACCACCACCACCATCAGCAGCGAACAATTCGCGGCCGCGCGTGAACTCTTCCGCCGCGCGGGTCCGGCGGGAGGCCGGATCGAGTTGCTCTCGGAGGACTACCGCAACCTGCGCGGGCAGTTCGACAAACTGGTGAGCGTCGAGATGTTTGAGGCGGTGGGCTTCTCCCGTTACGACCAGTTCTTCTCCAACTGCGACCGGCTGCTCGTGCCCGGCGGCCTGATGCTCCTCCAGACCATTACGGTGCAGGACCGGAACTTTGCGGAATACCGCCGCTATGCCGACTGGATTCAGACCTATATCTTTCCCGGTTCCGAGCTTTCCTCGGTATGCGAAATCCTGAAGTCGCTCAGCCGCTCCACACAGCTTGCGCTGTGCCATGCGGAGGAAATCGGCCTGCACTATGCGCGCACGCTGGCCATCTGGCGGGAGCGGTTCCTGTCAGCGTTGCCGCGGGTGCGCGCCCTTGGTTTTGACCAGCGCTTCCTCCGCATGTGGGAATATTACCTGGCGATCTGTGAAGCTTCGTTCCTGGAACGCAATACCGGAAACGTGCAACTCCTGCTGGAAAAATCGGCGTTGCGGCCGTCTCCTGCCGCGGTACCACGGTTCCCGGCGGAACAGAAGATCGCCGCGGAGTCTTCCACCCCGGCAGGGCGCCGGGCCTGGCGCGCCCCCTCATTTCCCCCCGCCGAATCGAGATTTCCCTCCAGCGCGGCTCCCGCCGTGCGGCGGCCACCGCATGGGTCGTGCACGAGTTGACGCTGACCGCCCGTTTCTGCTATGGATGCGGATAAGAGGCGGGTTGTCGGATGCTCCGCACAGTGCCATCGGCGAAGGAAACGATCCGGAAATTACTGGCGGCGGCGGATGTGCAGATCAACGGAGAAAGAGCCTGGGATATCCGTGTGCGCGACGAGCACTTCTATCAGCGGGTGCTCGCCGGCGGCTCCTTGGCTCTCGGCGAATCCTATATGGATGGCTGGTGGGAAACGGAAGCCCTGGATCAGTGCATTTTTCGAATCGTCCGCGCCGGCCTGAAAAAGCGTGTCGTCCCCAGGCTCTCCACCGTCATTGCATACCTGAAGTCCACGCTCCTCAACCTGCAATCGAAAAACCGCGCTCGAGAAAACGTGCACCGTCACTATGACCAGAGCGCGAAGCTTTACCTCTCGTTCCTCGATCCCTACAACCAATACACCTGCGGCTACTTTCAGAGCGTGGACGATCTCAACCGCGCCCAGGAGCAGAAGCTCGACCTCATCTGCAAGAAGCTCCGGATCACCGGCGCGGACGAGGTACTGGACATTGGCTGTGGCTGGGGAGGATTTGCCAAACTCGCCAGCGAGCGCTACCGGTGCCGGGTGACTGGAATCACCATTTCCGACCAACAGTTCGAATACGCAAGAAACTACACCCAGGGCCTTCCCGTAACCATTCTGAAGAAGGATTACCGCGACCTCTCCGGCAAGTTCGACAAGATTCTGATTTGCGGAATGATGGAGCACGTGGGATTCAAGAACCACCGCGCATTGATGCGCGTGGTCCACCACTCGCTGAGGGACGACGGCCTGTTCTTGCTGCAGACCATCGGCGCCAGGGAAACATCCAGATTCATCGATCCCTGGCTCGGAACCTATATTTTCCCAAACACCCTGCTGCCTTCCATCAAACAGATCGCCGAAGCCATCGAGGGGTTATTCGTGGTCGAGGATTGGCAAAACTTCGGAGCGTTTTACGATCAGACCCTGCTCGCCTGGTTCCGCAATTTCGACGCAAACTGGGAAAAACTCCGCGCGGAGTTTGACGAGCGTTTCTACCGCATGTGGAAATATTACCTGCTGGCCTGTGCCGGTCTTTTTCGCGCCCGAGAAACGCAACTCTGGCAGGTGGTCCTCTCCAAAAACGGCCTTCTGGGTGGATATCAGCCCGTGCGCTAAACCGGCGGCCCCACTCCTGTGCCCCCGTGCGGGCGCGTTAGCCTGGATCTTCTGCGGAAAAGCAGTGCTTGCGGCGCTAGTCTGTTTCCGGGAAAGGCTCGCTTTCGGGCGCCACCCAGCCCGCGGGCTTCAGCAGGCCATTCAGCCAGTAAACCACCAGGCCCGAAACAATGAGCAGAATTCCAACGGTGAGGGCGGATACCCCCAGAACGGACTCCCTCTGCCCGTGCGCGGCCGCAATCCCCAGCAGCAAGAGCGGAAAAACTCCAGCCAGCCATGCTCCGGCTAGACCGCCCGGAACGCGGAAGGGCCGCGCCAGTTCCGGCTCGCGATAGCGCAGCGCAACCAGCGCCGCAAATTCAAGCAGCACGCTGGCGCCGGAGAGCAGGATGTCGATGGTCACCAGTCGCTCGAAATCCAGGCCCAGGCACACCGCCCAGCCCAGCGCGCACACCAGGATCGCCACCCAGGGCGCGCGCGTCCGCGGGTGCAGCCTGGCAAACACACCGGGGAGCATCCCATCCTGCGCCATAGCCAGCGGCAGCCGTGAATAGCTCATCACCAGCGCATTCATCATCCCAAAGGCGCTGAACATTCCCCCGAAGACCAGCGCCACCCGCAGCCAGTTTCCGCCGAGCATGCCGGCGATCTCTGCCCAGGATCCTGTCTCCCAGGCGCGCGGGGAGAGGCCGGTGAGCGCCATGGCCGCGACCGGCAGGAGATAGGTGAGCGCGACGATCAGCACGGCGAGGAAAATGGCGCGGGGATAGGTGTGCTGCGGGCGGTCCACTTCCGTCGCAATGGTGGAGGCATTGTCCCAGCCCATGTAATTCCACATGGCGATCAGGATTCCGCCAACGATCCCTACCGTGGATGCGGAGGGGGGCGCAGCCGCGGCCAGCGTGCCATGGCGAAAGGGAGCCAGGATGCAAATGACCGCGAACGGCGCGGAGAGCGCCGCAAACAGCCACAGGGAGGTGCCCGCCACCGCCCGTACCCCGGCGAGATTCAGCAGCGTACACACTGCTACCACCGCCAATGCCACCATCACTCCGCGGCCGTGCGGCGCAAACCACGGGATCAGGTGCTTCAGGTAGGCCACGAACAGTGCGGGGTAGATGGCCATGTCGAAAATGCTGGCCATCAGCGAGAGCCAGGCTTCCTGAAATCCCCAGAATTTGCCGCAGCCCCGGCGCACCCAGGCGTAATATCCGCCCTCGGCCGGAATCGCGCTGGAAAGCTCTCCGATCATGTAGGCCGTGGGCAGGCACCACAAAATCGGGGTGATCAACAGAATCAGCATGCCGCGGCCGTAGCCCGCGCCGTGCACGATGTCCTCGGTGCCATACGTGCCGCCCGAAACCATAAAGAAGGTGGCGGCCACCAGCGGCCAGAGGGTTAGCTTCGTGGTTCGGGAGCTCGAAGAAGAATTTCCGGCAAACACGCCGCGGGCAGGACTCAAGTCTTCCGTCAATTCCGTGCTGCGCCTCCCCCTGTAAAGCTCTCCGGTGGCCTTTCCTTCCCGCGGCGAGCAATTGATTCAGAGAATACAGCGATTGTTGCGAGGCGCAAGAAAATTCTCCGTGTTCGTCGGTGCGAATGCGGAAAGAAAAAGTGAAACGCAAAGTCGCGGCGAAGCTTCCGGTGGAACGGAATGGATCGAGCAGGGGAACGGCATGCCGTGCCCCTGCGAATCCCGCGCCCCATGAACGATTCGATCGGTACAGACGGCCGTCAACGATCTGATTTGGAACAGCGTTCCGCGACCGCCTGAAACTCGTCGTGGCGGTCAGACCGCGTGGTACGCCTGCCGCATGTTCATCACATCGGCCAGGGCGTGCTCCACCAGCGTGCCCATCTCCGTTGTGGTCACACGCCGCGCGCCGTAGGTGGGAATTCCAGCCTGGCCCGCTCCGCGCAGGATGTCGGAGGTGCGCCAGCCTTCCGCCAGGACCAGCTCGATGGCGCGCTCGATATCCGCGGCCTCGCTTTCGAGGCCCAGTGCGTAGCGCAGCAGCAACGCAACCGTAGCGATCGCGCCGAGCGGGTTGGCGGCGCCGGTGCCGGCAAGATCCGGCGCGGAGCCGTGCACCGGCTCGAATAGGTCCACCTTCCCCCCGACGGTCGCGGAGCCCAGCATCCCCAGGGAGCCGGAGAGCACGGCGGCCTCATCCGACAGAATGTCACCGAACAGGTTTTCGGTAAGCACTACGTCGTAACGTAGTGGATTGGTGATCAGCAGCATGGCGAAGGAATCCACGTAGCAGTGTTCGAGAAGGATGTCCGGAAACTCTCGCCCCACGCGCGTCACCACTTCCCGCCACAGCCGGGAGGTTTCCAGCACGTTGGCCTTGTCCACAGAGGTCACGCGGCGCCGCCGGGAGCGCGCCGCCTGGAAGGCCACGCGCGCTACGCGTTCGACCTCCGGGGCGGTGTAGCGCATGGTGTTGTACGCCGCGTCGCCCGGCTGGTAAGCGCGTGGCTCGCTGAAATACAGCCCGCCCAGCAGCTCGCGAACGATCAGCACGTTGGTACCGCGCACCGCCTCCGGCCGCAGCGGAGTGCAGGCGGCCAGCGCCTCATGGGCCACCACGGGCCGCAGGTTGGCGAATCCGCCCAGCGCCTGGCGCAGCGCCAGCAGACCCGCTTCCGGCCGCAAGTGTGCGGGCGCGGAATCAAACTCCGGCGAGCCGACTGCGCCCAGCAGCACGGCATCGGCTTCCAGCGCCGCGTCCAGGGTGGCCGGCGGGAGCGGGCTGCCGCTGGCGCGCACCGCCGCGGCCCCGATGGGCCGCTCCGTGATTTGAAACTCGTGACCGCAAAGCTCGCCGGCGGCATGCAGAATGCGCAGCGCTTCGCGGGTTACCTCCGGCCCAATCCCATCGCCGGGCAATACGGTGATCCGGTACCTCATACCATCCTCCGAGCTTCCTTCTCCGGCCTTTGGAATGCTCGTAGCGCGCAGGGAAAGGCGGGAGAAGTGGAAAGCCCTGCGGGAGATTGCGGAGCGTCTACCGCGCGCCCGCAGCCGCCGGGGTGGAACGCAGTCGCTCCGGGTCCGCAGGCGCGGCACGCAACTCCGCGGGGAGCAGTCCGAGCAGGTCCAGGTCGTACAGGCGCTTCTTCCGGTCGGAGAGCGCGGTGAAGCGCTGATAGGCGGCGTCGAGTTGTTCCCGCGTGAGCGGGTAGCCCAGTTCCGCGTAACGCCGCGCCAGCGCGTGGCGTCCGGAGTGTTTTCCCAGCACGATGCGGTTGGTCTCCAGGCCCACGGATTCCGGGGTCATGATTTCGTAGCACAGCGGATTGCTGAGCACGCCGTGCTGGTGGATTCCGGCCTCGTGCGCAAAGGCGTTGGCGCCCACGATGGCTTTATTGGGCTGCACGGAGAAGCCGATCAGTTCGGAGAGCACCCGGCTGGAGGGCACGATCTCCTGCGCGGCGATGCGCGTCTGGTAGGGCAGGCGGTCCCCCCGGACTCGCAGGGCCATCACCACTTCTTCGAGCGAAGCGTTTCCGGCGCGCTCGCCGATGCCGTTGACCGTGCATTCCACCTGCCGCGCGCCTTCGGCAATGGCGGCCAGCGAGTTGGCCACCGCCAGCCCCAGGTCGTTGTGGCAGTGCACGGAAATGACCGCGCGCTCGATCCCGCGCACCCGCTGGCGGATCGTGCGGATAAGCTGCGCATACTCCGAGGGGATCGTGTAGCCGACAGTATCGGGAACGTTCAGCGTGGTGGCGCCGGCCTCCACCGCTTCCTGAAGCACGGCGATCAGGAACTCAGGGTCGGAGCGCGTGGCATCTTCGGGAGAAAACTCCACGTCCGCGCACAGGGATTTGGCGTAGGCCACCGCGGTGCGCGTTTGCTCCAGGCACTCTGCCCGCGTGATCTTCAGCTTGTGCTGCAGATGAATGTCCGACGTGGCCAGGAAGGTGTGGATGCGCGGATGGGCGGCCTGCTCCAGCGACTGCCAGGCCCGGGAAATGTCCTCGCGGTGGGCGCGAGCCAGCGCGGCGATGCGCGGCCGGCGGACTTCGCGGGCCACGGCCCGCACCGCTTCAAAATCCCCCTGGGAGGCGACCGGGAAGCCGGCTTCGATCACGTCCACGCCCAGGCGGTCCAACTGCCGGGCCATGCGCAGCTTTTCTTCCAGGTACATGCTGCAGCCCGGGGCCTGCTCCCCATCGCGCAGGGTAGTGTCGAAAATGGTGATGGTTTCGGCGGGCATCGCTCAGACTTCCTGCCGGGCCCCGCGCTCCTGGTCGCCCGGAATCGCAAGTGTGGGCTGCCGGGTGCGAATAAAGCAAGTTTATATTTCTTCTGACAAAATAAGCAGCGCTAATAGTATAATTTTGCCCACGGCCATGGAACTGCACGAACTGGAAACGTTTCTCGCCGTGGCGCAGGAAGGCAGCTTCTCCCGCGCCGCGCAGCGGCTGCACCGCACCCAGCCGGCCATCAGCCAGACCATCCGTAAACTCGAGGAAGATCTGGGAGAGCCGCTGTTCGACCGTTCTTCCCGCCGGAGCCAATTGACCGACGCGGGGATCCTGCTCCAGGACTATGCCGGAAAGCTGCTGAACCTGCGCGGAGAGGTGCGCGCCGCCCTGGCCGAGCTGCGCCATACTCAGCGCGGAAAGCTGACCATCGCCGCCAACGAATTCACTTCGCTCTACCTGTTGCCGCTTCTGGACGCCTTCCGCCGGGCCTGCCCGATGGTGCGCGTTGCCGTCACCCGCTCCCTGGCCAGCCGGGTGCCCGAGGCGGTGCAGAACCACAGTGTGGAAATGGGCATGCTTTCGTTTCCCCCCGAGGACCCCACTCTCCGTTCCGTTGTAGTGGCCACGGATCATTTGGTTTTCGTGGTGCACCCCCGGCACCCGCTGGCCGGAGCGCGGAAGGCCGGCATCCGCGAACTGGGCGCGCAGTCCTTCGTGGCCCATCATGTGCCCTCTCCCTACCGCGCCCGGGTGCTGGCGGCGTTCAAACGGCATAAAACCCCGCTGAACATGGATGTGGAACTGCCCACCCTCGAAGCCATCCGGCGGTTCGTGGCCATGGGCAACGGAGTGGCCCTGGTGCCGGTGGTGTGCGTGGAGGGACAGCTCGCGCGCGGCGAACTGGTGCGCATTCCGGTGCCGGAACTTGAATTCGAACGCAAGATTCGCATCGTCTACCGGCGCGGGGCCGCGCTCTCCCACGCCGCGCGCGCGTTCCTGAAAGTGGCGGAGGCGCACGCGCGCAAACCGGGCAGCCGTAGCGTATTCGAGCCGGAACGGTAGCCACGGTCAGTGATTTCCTGACCGTGGGCTCGTTCCGGGAATTGGCTGGCGCGAGGATTGAGGGTTGCGAGCCGCGCGGCGGCTCGAATCCCGGAATGTACCCACGCTCAGGAATGCACGAACCCTGGCTGCCTGCCACTCGCTATCCCGCGTCCGTTGGGATTTCGAAGCGCACCAGTTCGGCCCGAAATCCGCGGGTCTTCCAGGCGCCGTAGGCCACTCCGGCCAGCATCCAGATGCTTCCCGCCACCATCGCCTGCCAGCGCAGATTCAACCACAGAAACAAGCACACCACGACCCCGGCGAGCGGCGGGAAGGCGGCGCGCCACGGGTGCTCACTCTCCCCGCGCAAGGTATACCGTGTGAAGGCGGCGGCGTTAACGCCCATGAATGCCAGGAACGCGCCGAAATTCAGCATCTCCGCGCCGAGTTGATAGCTCATGGCGAACGCTCCGGCCAGGGAGACGCCGCCCACGAAGAGCACGTTATTGGCGGGAATGCCGTGGCGCGCGTCGATGGCCCCGAAAAACCGTTTCGGCAGCGCGTCGTCGCGGCCCATTCCGTAAAGCAGCCGCGCGGCCCCCAGCTGCGAGGCCATTCCCGAGCCGATGGTGGCCACCAGCAGCGTGGCATTCACCAGATGGAACATCCAGGCGCCGCCGGCCCGCCCGGCCACGTATACGTAGGCAGTGTCCACGTCTGGAAATTTCTGCGCCGCGGGCCACACCAGTTGCGCGGCGTAGACTTCCAGCGAGGCGAGCACGCCGGTGATCAGGCACGTCAGAACGGTGGCCAGCAGAATGTTGCGGCGGGGATTCTCCGCTTCTTCCGAAAGCGTGGAGATGCCGTCGAAGCCGATATAGGTGAGCGCGGCGATGGACGAACCCGTGAAGAGCGCCCGGGCCGAAAACACCGCGGGATCATAGAACGGCCGCGTGAAAAAATCCGGCCCCTGCGGCGGCAGCGCGCGCACGTAGCGGATTACGGACCAGAACAACACCAGCACCACCAGGGTCATGGCTCCGGCCAGAATTTCGTTGATGCGCGCGGAGGTGCGCACGCCGCGCAGGTTCAGCGCCGAAAAAAGCACGGCAAAAAACACCGCCCAGGCCGCATAGGGGATTTGCGGCGCAAGATTTCCCGCGGCCTTGCTGCACCAGATGGTGCAGATCAGCGGATTGAGCATGTAATCCATGGCCATGCTCCATCCGGTCACGTAGCCCAGCGCCGGATGCAGCTCGCGGCCCACGTACGTGTAGGCGGAACCTGCGCTGGGATAGAGCCGGGCCATGCGGCCGTAACTGACCGCGGTAAACAGCATGGCCACCATGGCGATCAGCACCGTGGTCACCACGTGGCCGTGCGCCGTTTCGCTCACCACGCCATACACCGGCATCGGCGCGGTCGGCTGGATCACCACCAACCCGTAGACAATCAGGTGCCACAGCGTCAGATGGCGGCGAAGATGGTGAGTCCCGCCCAGGCTGGCGGGGACATTGGTTGGCGGCTCTGTGCCCATCACGGGATTGCGCCGGCCCCCGGCAATCCGGGCATGCCGCGCGACCCGGCGATTCTACGTGCGCACGACCGCCTTGACGAGGTTTCTCGGATGATCCACGTCGCATCCGGAAAGCACGCCAACGTGATAGGCGAAAAGTTGCAGCGGGACGACCTCGACAAGCGGCAGGAGCAGCTCCGGCGCTGGCGGCACAAGAACAGCGGCGTCACCCAGCGATTGTGCTTCCTGGTCGTCCGCGGCGGCCACCACCAGCAGCCTCCCGCCGTGCGTCTTCACATACTGTAAGACCCCCATGGTCATTGCGTGCCGCGCCATCGAGCCCGCGTCCTCTGCATCGCGGGCGGCCAGGGCGGCCACTACATTGTCTCCCCCCACCAGCGCGTTGGGGCCGTGCAGCAGCTCCCCGGCCGGCAATCCCTCGGCGTAGGAGTACGAAATTTCCTTCAGTTTCAAAGCGCCTTCCCGGGCAATGGCGTAATGCACCCCCCGGCCGATGAACAAAAAGGACTTCGCTTGCTTGAATCGTTCCGCGGCCTCCCGCGCGGTTCGATTCCATGTGTCCAGCGATTCCTGCAATTGCCGGGATAGCAGACGCAGCCGGCCGAGATGTTCAACCGCGGCGCTCGTGGCCAGCCGTTCTTTGAGCGCCGCAAGGGCCAGCGCAAAGAGATACAGGACGGAGAGCTGTGTCGTGAAACTCTTTGTGGCCGGGATCGCCATCTCCGGCCTGGCCCGCGTCAGCAGCAGCGCATCCGCCTCCCGGGCTATCGTGGAGTCCGCAACATTTGTGATGCCGATGGTTGCCGTGCCCCGCTTGCGCGATTCACGCAGGGCGGCAACCGCATCCGCGCTTTCCCCGGACTGGCTGATCACCATCACCACGGTTCCGGCGGAGGCTCCGGAGGTCCGGCCGCAGTATTCGCTCGCGTACTCCACGTCCACCGCAATTCCTGCCACCTCTTCGATCATGATTTCACCGGCCAGCCCGGCATTGCGGCTGCTCCCGCTGGCCGCGATGATCAGCTTCTCGCAACTCCGCAATGCAGATTCCAGTGGTGTCAGCGCCGCCGGGAAGTGCGTTCCCTCGGGGAGAGTGCCTTGCACCGTCGCTTCCAGCGCCTGCGGCTGTTCGTAAATCTCCCGAAGCATGACGTGAGCGAATTCGCGGTCGTTCATTGCATGGGGCGCGGAGCATCCCGGCCGGGCTGCCGCCGCCGACGCCTCACATCTTCACACGCGGACCAGGCAAACTCCATCTGCGGCCTGCCGGCAAGAACCTGCCGGCAAGAACCTCGCGGCAAGGCAGAGCGCGCGGTAGAATACCAGCAAGGGCTCGTATGCACCCACCCTCTTCATCCCCGCGGACCAGTTCTGCGGTGGCCCTATGTTGTTCGGTCATTCTGATTCACGTTTGGTCGGCCGGGCTGGTTGCCTCGGCGTCAAGGCCCAAGGCTCCTTCCACGCCCCGCCCGCCGGCCGTGGTGATTGGAATTACCGGTGGATTCGTGCGCCACGATAACCAGGTTCACGGCGTGGTGCAGTTTGCGGAGCGGCTTCGTCGCGACTTCCCGGAAGGTACCTGCGTGGAGGTATTCGAGAATCACCGCTGGCAGCAAGCCCTTCAGGAGATCGAGAAGCGCCTGGACGCGGACCACGACGGCAAACTCTCCCCGGAAGAGAAACGGGAAGCCCGAATCGTCCTCTATGGGCACAGCTGGGGCGGATCGGAGGTCGTCCACCTCGCCGGAGAGCTGGGAAACAAGGGGCTTCCCGTGCTGCTGACCGTCCAGGTGGACAGCGTAGCCAAGCCGGGGGAAGACAGTTCGCTGATCCCTGCCAACGTTGCGGAGGCTGTCAACTTCTACCAGCAGGATGGGTGGCTGCACGGGCGCGCTGAGATTCGCGCCGCGGACCCCGCGCACACGAAAATTCTTGGAAATTTCCGCCGTGAATACAAATCCAGCTCGTGTCCCGGCTACCCTTGGTACAATCGGTGGTTCACCGTCCCCCATTGCGCCATCGAAATTGATCCTGAGGTGTGGGACCGGGCCGAGACGTTGATCCGCGGCGCCCTGCAAGAGCCCACAGGCCTGCCGGATGAGCAGGGAAGAGGGACGGTTCGCGCCCCCGCCGGGAATGGCCGTTGACGCTCCTCTTCCGCCGAACTAGCATCTGTTTTCCTGGTCTAATCCCATGAGCACATTCACTGCAGCCGCAAGCGCACCGGCCACCGGCCGCCGCACCATTCCCATGGCCATGGTGGAGGACGCGCGGCGCCACGTCTATGAAGCTGCGGTGCGCACCCCGCTGGTCAAACTGAACTATGCGGAAGCCCCCGCGGAAATTTACCTGAAGCTGGAAAGCCTCCAGCCCATCGGCTCGTTCAAGATTCGCGGGGCCTACAACCAGGTGCGCCTGCTATCACCCCAGGCAAAGGCGCGCGGTGTGTGGACCGTAAGCGCCGGAAACGCTGCGCAGGGCGTGGCCCTGGCGGCAAGGCGGGCCGGCGTTGCCGCCAGCGTGTTGGTGATGGACACGGCCCCGGCCACGAAACTGGAGGCCATCCGGCGCCTGGGCGCGCGCATCGTAAAGGCCTCCTTCGATGAATGCTGGAAGGCTCTGGGCGAGCGGCGGCATCCGGCCATGGAAGGCACCATGGTGCACCCCTTCGAGGACGACGAGTTTATCGCCGGCAATGCTTCGTGCGGCCTCGAGATTCTCGAGGATCTGCCCGAGGTGGACGCGGTGGTGGCCGCGTTCGGCGGCGGCGGGCTCGCCTGCGGCATCGCCACGGCGATGCAGGCAAAAAAACCGGCGGTGAAAGTCTACGCCGCGGAGCCGGAGACGGCCTCCCCGCTGGCCTATTCCTTCTCCAAAGGCTCGGCGCAGAATTTTCCCAATTGGCAGCCGAGCTTCGTGGACGGCAGCGGCGGCAAAAGCGTTTTCCCGCGCATGTGGGCGCTCGCCCATCATCTGCTGGCAGGCTCCGTGGTGGTGGCTCTGGATGAGATTCGCGCGGCCATGAAGCTGGTGGCGGAGCGCAATCACCTGATTGCGGAAGGCGCAGGCGCTTGCGCGGTCGCCGCGGCTCTCAGCGGCCAATGCGGGAGCGGCAAAGTGGTGGCCGTGGTCAGCGGCGGCAACATCGACCTCAGCAAATTCGCCGCGCTGACTTCTTCCTAGATTGTGCGGCGAGGGTGAGGATGCCGTTCCCGTTGACATCCATGGTTGCGGTCAGCACGTAGCTGACCGAACAGCAACTTGCCGGCTGCGAGGCCGCAGCCGGCCCCTCGCTCGATCGTGCGGACGGCACCAGGGCCGGCGCGGGACGCCGGCGCTACGATGGCCGCTCAACGCTAACGTGGCACGCATCTGCGAAAGAAGTTCCGCTGCGTCGTAAGAAATCCCGGCTAGCCCGGCGGAGACAGGGATCCGGGATCTCCAAGCAGATTCGCGGCGAAGGGCGGGTGATCAGCGCAGGCGCGCAATAGCCTCAGCTTCGTCCCCGTAGTTCGGAATCACGTTGAGCAACCGGGTCATGTCCAAAACCATGCGCACCCGCTCGGCGAGGTTCAGCAACACAAACTTTCCGCCCAGGCGCTGCATGCTCACGAATGCACGGACGATGGTGCTGATGCCGGAGGTGTCCACCTGGGAGACGCGCTTCATGTTCACAATCAATTTGCGCCCGCCCTTGGCGATTCCCTCCTGAAGCGCGCGGCCCAGCACTTCGGTATCCGTTCCCAGGACCACGCGGCCGTCCAGGTCCAGCACGGTCACATCGTCAATCGTGCGCGTGGTGATTTGCAGACTCATGATGGCATCGGCAGAGCGGTCAAACGATCAAACGTAGTTCCTTCGCGATTCCAGAACAGCTCCCCCTGCGCTCCCCAACGCGGGGAATCCGTGCGCGCGGCCGCGCCAGTGGCTGGGAAGCGGCGGTCATCTTAGGCTGCGTCCTGAGGCAAGTCAATTGCCAGTGACGGGCATTTCTAACTGGAAAGCCGAATGGTAAGTGCCCGTGCCGCCGGCCCGGCAGTTCGCCCGCCTCCCGGCCCAAAGTTTCCTACATCCTCACGCCGGGGTGGATTCTGCCGAAAGAAACGGTAGAATGACCGCGGCAAATTCAGGTCAATTCAGTGAGGATGGGCGGTTCATGATTGTCGGTGTCCCGAAGGAGAGTTTTCCCGGCGAACGTCGCGTGGCGTTGGTTCCCCTGGTCGTTCCCGCGCTGGCTAAATCAAAACTGCAAGTCGTGGTGGAGTCCGGCGCCGGGATCGAGGCCGGCTTCCCGGATGCGGAGTACACGGCGAAGGGCGCCAAAGTTCTGCCGAATCGCGCCGCGGTTTTTTCCACCGCCGATGTGATTGTGCAGGTGCTCTGCCACGGATCGAACGACGCCACCGGGGCCGCGGACCTGCCTCTCTTGCGCAAAGGCCAGATCCTGATCGGCTTCCTGCGGCCGCTGGGGGCCGTGAAGACTCTGGAAGAGCTGGCCGCGGCCGGCGTGACCGCGTTTTCGGTGGAACTGATGCCCCGGACCACGCGGGCGCAAAGCATGGACGCGCTCTCCTCCATGGCCACCATCTGCGGCTACAAGGCGGTTCTGGTGGCCGCGGATATTTTGCCCCGGATGTTCCCCATGCTCACCACCGCGGCCGGAACCATCACCCCGGCGCGGGCCCTGATCATCGGCGCCGGCGTGGCCGGGTTGCAAGCCATCGCCACCGCCCGCCGCCTGGGCGCGGTCACCTCCGCTTACGATATGCGTCCCGCGGCCAAAGAACAGGTGGAGAGCCTGGGCGGGCGCTTTGTGGAGCTGCCCATTGAAGCGAAAGACGCGCAGGACGCCCGCGGCTACGCACGCGCGCAGGACGACACCTTCTACCAGAAACAGCGCGAGCTGCTGGGCCGGGTGGTGGCGGAAAGCGATGTGGTGATTACCGCCGCGGTGATTCCGGGAAAGAAATCGCCGGTGCTGGTGACCCGCGACATGGTGGAAAAAATGGCTCCGGGCTCGGTGATCGTGGATCTGGCCGCGGAGCGCGGCGGAAATTGCGAGCTGACCCGGCCGGGGGAAAAAGTGGTGGAGCACGGCGTGACCATCGTCGGATGGTTCAATATCGGCAGCACCCTGCCCAGCCATGCCAGCCAGCTCTACGCCCGCAACATCTCCTCGTTTCTTTCCCACTTGATTCCCGGGGGCGAGCTGCGCCTGAACTTGGAAGACGAAATCATCCGCGAGACCCTGGTGATTCGCGACGGACAGATTGTGAACGCGCGGGTGCGCGAGTTTTTCAAATTGCCGGCGCTGGCGCCGGTCTGAGGGGAGAGCCGTGCCCGCTGACTTCATTTCCAATCTCTACGTTTTCATTCTCGCCGGGTTTGTAGGCTTCGAGCTGATCAAGCGGGTCTCCCCGCTGCTGCACACCCCGTTGATGTCGCTCACCAACGCCCTGGACGCGATTGTGGTGGTGGCGGCGATCATCATCGCCGGGCGCCAGCAGAACACGCTTTCCACCGTGCTGGGGTCCATCGCCGTGGCCGCCTCCTTCAGCAACATGGTGGGCGGGTTCTTTATCACCGACCGCATGCTGCGCATGTTCAAAAGCGGCAAGCAGAAGAAGTCATGACCGCGCTGCCCACCGAACAGCTCCTGCATGCCGCCTACCTGGTGGCCACCGTGCTGTTCATCCTGGCCATCAAGTGGCTCAGCTCGCCGGTCTCCGCGCGGCGCGGCGTGCTGGCCGGAGAAATCGCCGCGGCCCTGGCCGTGGGCGCCACGCTCTTCAATCCCGAAGTGGTGGCCTACAAATGGATCGTAGTCACTCTGCTCATCGGCGCCGGCATCGGCATTCCCCTGGGCATGGTGCACATGACCGCGGTGCCCCAGCGGACCGCGCTGAGCCACGCCTTCGGAGCGCTTTCCGCCGCGCTGGTCGGCATTTCCGAGTTTTACGTGGGCGCGCCCCATGTTTCACGCTTCAGCATGGGGGAAATCGGCCTGGAAGTAATCATCGGCTCGCTGACGTTTACCGGCAGCCTGATTGCCGCCGGCAAGTTGCAGGAGATCCTGCCGCAGCGGCCCATTGTCTACCGCGGGCAGAATTTCGTGAGCCTTTCTGTGCTCGCCGCGGCCCTGCTGCTGGCCGTCGCTCTGGTGGTGAACCCGGCGAACACTGCGCTGTTTCCGATCATGGTGGCGGTGGCGCTGGTCTTTGGAGTCCTTCTGGTCACGCCCATCGGCGGCGCAGACATGCCCACGGTGATTTCGCTTTTGAATTCCTATGCCGGCTTTTCTGCGGCGCTGCTGGGCTTTGTGCTGAACAGCAAGGTGCTGGTGGTGGCCGGCGCGCTGGATGGCTCTTCGGGCTTCATCCTCTCCGTGATTATGTGCAAGGCCATGAACCGCTCCTTCACCAATGTCATGTTCGGCGCGTTCGGACAGATTCAGGCTTCCGGTCCGGCGGTCAAGGAAGAGCGCGTGGTGCGCAGCGCAGTGGCGGAAGAAGCCGCCGGGATTTTGGCCGCGGCCAGCAAAGTGGTGATCGTGCCCGGTTATGGCATGGCCGTGGCCCAGGCGCAGCACAAAGTGCGCGAGCTCTATGACGCGCTCTCCAAGCGCGGCATCGACGTGGTGTTCGCCATCCATCCCGTGGCCGGACGCATGCCCGGCCACATGAACGTGCTGCTGGCGGAAGCGGACATCCCCTACGATAAATTGAAAGATATGGACGACATCAATGGCGACTTCCCGCAGACCGACGTGGCGTTGATCATCGGCGCCAACGACGTGACCAATCCCGCCGCGCGCACGGATAAGTCCAGCCCCATTTACGGCATGCCCATTTTGGACGTGGATAAGGCCCGCACCGTGATGGTGATCAAGCGCGGCATGAGCCCCGGCTTCGCGGGAATTGATAATCCCCTCTACTACCTCGATCGCACCTTGATGCTCTTCGGCGACGCGAAACAGTTTGTCGGAGAACTGGTCCGCGAAATCGCCGGCGGCGCCAGCCACTGAGCACCGCGCAGAACCGCCCGCGGGATTCCCCCGCTCCCGGTGCCCCGATGTCTCGTTGCATTTCCGATGATACGATGAGCCCGTAGAGGGCTTCTTCCCGATGATCGGGCAAAAGCTGGACCACTACCGGGTGGTGGAGAAAATCGGCGAGGGCGGCATGGGCGTGGTCTACCGCGCGCGCGACGAAGTGCTGGACCGCGACGTGGCGGTGAAGGTGCTGGCCCCGGGCGCGGTCCAGACCCTAGGCCCGGAACAACTGCTGCGCGAGGCCCAGACCGCCTCCGCGCTGAGCCATCCCAACATTTGCACCATCCATCAGGTTGGCCAGACCGGGGACACATTCTACGTGGTGATGGAGCTGGTGGAGGGCCAGCCGCTCAACACCCTGGCCGGCGCCGCAGGTCTTCCCACGGAGGTGGTCACTCGCTACGGCGCGCAAATCGCAGACGCGCTGGCGCACGCTCACGACCGCGGCATCGTGCATCATGACTTGAAGGGCGCCAACCTCCTGGTGACCCGCGAAGGGCGCGTCAAAGTTCTGGACTTCGGCCTGGCCACGCGGCATGCCCCGGGCCAGTTGGCGGAAGTCACCCAGTCCTTCGCTTCCGTGGATACGAAGCTGGCCGGCACGCTCCCGTACATGGCTCCGGAGGTGCTGAAAGGCGAGCCGGGAGGCCCGGCGAGCGACCTGTGGGCTTTGGGTGTGGTGCTCTACCAGGCGGCCAGCGGACAGATGCCGTTCACCGGCCGGACCGGATTCGAAATCAGCTCGGCGATCCTGCGCGAGCCCCCGGCCACTCTGCCCCCGGCCGTTCCCCCGGGACTCGCAGGAATTATTCTGCGCTGCCTGGCGAAGGATCCGGCACAGCGATTCCAGCGTGCCGGCGAGGCGCGGGCGGGGCTGGAGGCGCTGCAAGCCGCGACCATCACCACCCACGAACCGCGCGAGGAGCCCTCCGGTCCGCGCCTGCTGGTGCACCGCGGGATTCAGCATCTCGCGGTGAAAGACGGAGACGTGCTGCTGCTGGTAGGCACGATGAAGGGCGCGTTTCTGCTCCGCTCCACGCGCGAGCGCAAGCGCTGGGACGTTGCCGGCCCCTATTTCCACGGGCATTCCGTTTTCGCCATGACCTACGACGGCCGCAATGGCCGCCACCGTCTGTGGGCTTCCACCAGCAGCGTGCTCTGGGGAACTTTTCTGCGCTCCAGCGACGACTTCGGAAAGACCTGGCTGAATCCGCGCGAGGCCAGCCTCAAATTTCCCGCGGAAACCGGCGCTTCGCTCAAAAATATCTGGCACATCTGCCCGGGAGGGCCCGAAGAACCGGAGGTGCTGTATTGCGGCGTGGAGCCGGCGGCGCTCTTCGTCTCGAGGAATGCGGGAGAGAATTGGTCGCTGGTGCGCGGTCTGTATGACCACCCGCACCGCTCGCGCTGGATGCCCGGCAACGGCGGGCTCACCTTGCACACCATCGTGCCGGACCCGGGCCACACGGGAAAGATGTACGTGGCCATTTCCGCCGGTGGCCTCTACGCGACCAGCGATGGCGGGCAAAGCTGGCAGGCGCGCAATCGCGGAGTCCGCGTTACCTTCCTGCCGGAGAAGTATCCCGAATTCGGCCAGTGCGTGCACAAAATCGGGCTGCACCCGCAGCGCCCGGACCGCCTTTTTTTGCAGAATCATTGGGGGCTGTACCGCTCCGATCACTGCGGCGAAGCGTGGCAGGACATTGCCAACGGGGTTCCTTCCGACTTCGGATTTGCGCTCGTGGTGCACCCCCACGACCCGGACTGCGTGTTCATTGTGCCCGTGGAGTCCGATGAATTCCGGTGCACGCCGGATGGGCGGATGCGCATTTTCCGGACGCGCAATGCCGGAGCTTCCTGGGAGCCGCTCACCCGGGGTCTGCCGCAGAAGCGCGCCTACGAAACCGTGCTGCGCGACGGCCTGGTCGCGGATTCGCTGGACCCGGCAGGGCTCTATTGCGGCACGCGCAGCGGATCGCTCTACGCCTCGCGGGACGAGGGCCGCTCCTGGACCCGCATCCTCGAAGGACTGCCGGCCATCGTGAGCGTGCGCGTCGCTTCCATTGGCACGCCGCGCACCACGCCCGGGGCGCGGCCTGCGCGCGCGGCCTCCGCATCGCCCCCGGCAAGATCGCGCGCCGCGCGTCCGCCCCAAAAGCGCCGCAAATCGCGAGGATAGCCTTGCCGGAACCGGTGACATTTCACATCCCCGGTCCGCTCCGCCCTTTTACCGCCGGGCGGAGCGAAGTGCGCACGGATGTGCCCCTCACCACCTTGCGCCAGGCCCTGGACCTGCTCGGCACGCTCTATCCTGGCGTCCGGGACCGCCTGCTCACCGAGCAGGGCGCGCTCCGCGAGCACATCAACGTGTTCGTGGGAAACGAGGACTCCCGGTACACCGGAGGCCTGGCTACTCCCGTGCCCTCCGGCGCCCAGATCACCATTGTGCCGGCCATCAGCGGGGGATCGAGCGGCGGCGGATTCGACTCCGCGCGGGCATCACGCCACCGAATGATTTAGAGGTTCGGGCGATTTCGCGCAGAGCGCGGCGGCTCCGGCAATTCCGGCGTCGGCGCCATAGCGCGCCAGAAGCAAGGGAATTTCCTGGCAACGTTGATTGTAGGACCAGCGCGGCAATTGCGCGCGCAGGTGGCCGAAGAAGGCGCTCATCAACGCGGCCACCCCGCCGCCGAAAACAATCACCTCCGGCTCCAGCAGGTTGATCACGTCGCCCAGCCACACGGCCAGCAGATCTGCGGTTTCCAGCAGCACCTCAGACGCCAGGGCATCGCCTTTCCGGAAAGCCTCCCCCACGATTTCCGCGGAAATCCGCGCGGGATCGCCTCCCGCCAGTTCCAGGATTTTCGACTTCGAAGGGCGCGGCACGGCCAGCCGCTCCCTCGCGCGTTGCGCGATGGCCGGGCCGGAGGCCAGAGCCTCGATGCACCCGCGCTTTCCGCAGGCGCATTGCGGGCCGCGGAAATCAATGGTCACGTGGCCGCCTTCTCCGGCGCTGCCGGTGCGGCCGTGGTAGATTCGGCCGTCGAGCACGATCCCCGTGCCGATCCCCGTGCCGAGCGTGGCATAGAACACAGAACGGAAGCCCTGCGCCGCGCCCCACAGGGTTTCCGCCAGGCCGGCGGCATTGGCGTCGTTGTCCACGTGAGCGATCAGGCCGAAGCGGCGATGAATCTCCGCGGCCAGCGGGAAATTCCGCCAGCAGGGCAGGTTCGGCGGATTCAGCACCACGCCGCTCACCGGGTCCAGGGGCCCGGGCGCGCAGATGCCGATTCCGGAGAGGCGCTCCGCGGCGGTTTCTGTTGGGCGCTCGGCAAAGATTCCGCCGATGGCGGCTTCGACCGCGCCCAGCCCCGCGGCCGCATCGCCATCTGCAACCATGGGAACACGCACGGTGGTCAGGATTTCACCCTCCGCGCTCACCAGACCCGCGGCCACCTTGGTTCCGCCGATGTCCACGCCCAGCGAGTAGTTGGATTCTGGATTGGCCATAACCGGGTAACGCGTGCGCAAAGGTAGCACAGGCTCTCAGCCCGTGCTTTCATCCGCTCGGGGCCCACCACGGCAACCGCCGCGCCCCAACGAAGCGAGACGGGCGGGCGAAGGCGTGCCGCGGGTGCGTCCTTCTTACCACATTGGGAGCGTTCGGCGTTATACTCCCGCGCCGCTGCGAATTCACGCGCTGAATGTTCCCAGGAGGAGCCGCTGGTGGGCCCTGCCGCTTTCGGATTTTTGCTGTTGCTGCTCGCCGGCGCCATGAACGGCAGCTTCACCCTGCCCATGAAGTTCACGCGGCAGTGGGCCTGGGAAAACACCTGGCTGGCCTGGACGATTTTCGCCCTGGGTGTTTTCCCTCCCGTGTTGACACTCGCCACTGTGCCTTCTCTGGGCCACGTCTATGCGCTGGCCCCCTCCGAAGACATTGTGACCGTGGCGGCGTGCGGCGCGGGATGGGGAATCTCCCAGGTGTTCTTCGGCCTGGCGGTGGACTCGTTGGGCATCGCGCTCGCCTTTTCCGTGATCCTGGGAACATCCACCGCGCTGGGCAGCCTGCTCCCGCTTTTTCGTCAGCACTCCGAAAAGGTCCTCACCAGCGGAGGGATGGGCATTCTGGCCGGGGTTTTTCTGGTCCTGGTGGGCGTGGGAGTCTGCGCCGTGGCCGGAAGAAAGCGCGAGGCAGCGCTGGGTCAGGCACCTGGGGGAAAATCTTCGGCGGCGTTGGGATTGGTGTTCTGCATCATCAGCGGGCTGGGCTCTGCCCTGGTGAACATTGGCCTCACCTACGGAAAGCCGCTGGCCGATGCCGCGGTGCGCATCGGAGCATCGCCGATGTGGGCTCCAAACGCCGTGTGGCTGCCATTGATGTGCGCGGGAGGTGTGCCGAACTTGATTTATTGTATTTACCTGATGCGGAAAAACGGCACCGGCTCGCGGTTTGGCGCCTCCGGCACCGGCCTGTACTGGCTGCTGGCGGCGCTGATGGCCTTTTTCTGGTTCGGCAGCACCGTACTGTATGGAGTTTCCACCGTAGAACTCGGTACGCTTGGGCCGGTGCTGGCCTGGCCGCTGTTCATGTCCCTGATCGTGATCACCGCCAGCGTTTGGGGCGTGGCCACGGGCGAATGGCGCAACAGCGGCAAGCAGCCGCTGCGCGTGATGAGCGCAGGCGTGGCCGTGCTGGTTCTGGCCATCTGCGTCCTCTCCGTGGCCGGAAGAATGTTGTAAGGAGAAATTATGCGCATGCTCGGGCGAATGGTTCTGGCCGCGCTGCTGGCAGCCGCCGCGGCTCTCGGCGCGCCGCAAGCACAGGCGGCCACGGATGATCAGGCGCCACAGACGCCGGTGCAGAAGACCGCGGCGCGGCTGGATTCCCTGGCGCAGTTCTGCGTTCAGCGCATCCTCTACTTCTCCGGAGACGACGCGCAGGCCGCCGCCCCGGACTTCAACGACGGCTCCTGGTCTCTGTGGTCGCCGGGCACCGAATTTCCCCGAAATTCCGTCTGGCTGCGCCTGCCCATCGAAGTGCCGGTGCGTGTGGGCGGCTATCCGGTGCGCGGTGCGCGGCTGCGGCTGCGGCTGGATGCCTGGAACGCGGATACCGTGCGCTATTACGTGAATGGCGAGCCGCTGGCGGAGTTCGAGGAGGGTGATCCCATTCCCCTTTCGGGGCGCGCCTCACCCAGCCAGATTCTCCTGGTGGCCGTGCACGTTACCTGGAGCCAGTGGAAATGGACGTTTCGCGGCGCCAACGTCCTGGTGGATTTTCCGCAAAGCCGCACCGACCCCGGCTTTTTGGGTCAGGAACTGCTGGTTGCGGAGACCCTGCTGCACGGCCTGGCCCCGAACGACGCGGCCAAGGCGGCCCAGTTGGAAGCCGCCTCCGCCGCCGTGGATTGGAAATCGCTGGACGCGGGCGATCAGCGCACCTTCGACCGTTCCCTGACCGCGGCCGCAGACGCGCTCGAGCCGCTGCGCCAATGGATGCAGGGCTACACCATTCATGCCTCGGGAAATTCTCACATCGACATGGCCTGGCTCTGGCCGGCGAGCGAAACCACCATGGTGGTGGAACACACCTGGTCGAGCGCGCTGCAACTGATGCGCGAATTTCCGGGGCTCACCTATACGCACTCCTCCGCCGCGGCCTACGAGTGGATGGAAGAGAAGTATCCCCCGCTTTTTGAGGAAATCCGCCAGCGCGTCAAAGAAGGCCGCTGGGAAGTGATTGGCGGGATGTGGGTGGAACCCGACCTGAACATGCCCGATGGCGAATCCCTGGTCCGGCAACTGCTGCTCGGGAAGCGCTACTTCCAGGACAAATTCGGCGTGGACGTGCGCATCGGATGGAACCCGGATTCGTTCGGCTACAACTGGCAGCTCCCGCAGATTTACAAGAAATCCGGCGTGGATTTTTTTGTCACCCAGAAGATGGCCTGGAACGACACCACCAAATTCCCGTACAAGCTGTTCTGGTGGGAGGCCCCGGACGGTAGCCGCGTGCTCACCTACTTCCCGCACGACTACGCCAATCCCATCAATCCGTTGAACATGGCACGCGACCTGGCGGCGTACGCCCCGGCCATGAAATATCCGGACATGCTCTACCTGTTCGGAGTGGGCGACCATGGCGGCGGCCCGACGCGCGACATGTTGGAGACCGCCCAGCGCTGGCGAAAGGATGCGGTGTATCCGCGCCTGGAGCTCGGCGCCGTCCAACCGTGGTTCGACGATCTGGCCAAACGCGCGCCCTCTCTGGACCTGCCGGTCTGGAAGAGCGAGCTCTATTTCCAGTATCACCGCGGCGTGTTCACCAGTCAGGCGGAAACCAAGAAAGGCAACCGGCGCAGCGAGGAATTGCTGCTGACCGCGGAGAAGTTTTCTTCCCTGGCCAGTCTCGGCGGCTCGGTCTATCCGTCCGGCGATTTGCGCCTGGCCTGGGAAAAAGTATTGTTCAACCAGTTCCACGATATCGCCGCGGGCTCCGGCATCAGCGCGGTTTATAAGGACGCGGCGCGTGACTATGCCGAAGTGGGCCGGATTGGCCGGGAACATCTCGACCATGCGCTCGAAGCGCTGGCCGCGCGTGTGAACACGCTGGGTGCCGGTGCCGCCGTCGTGGTCTTCAACCCGCTGGCCTGGAAGCGGACCAGCGTTGAAGAGGCGGAAGTGGAGTTGCCCGGGCCCGCCGGCGCGCCGGCCGGAGCGGAGGTGCACGACGCGATGGGCCGGCCCGTCCCCGCCGAGCGGCTTTCGAAACCCGATGATCCGCGAGTTCGAGTCCGCTTCCTGGCGCAAGACGTGCCCGCGCTCGGCTACAGCGTGTTTCACGTGGTGGCCGGACCAAAGCAGGGCTCGGGCACCTCCACACTTGCCGCCGGACCGGATTTTCTCGAGAACGAATTTTTCAGGGTGCGCGTGGATCCCAAGACGGGCTGCATGACCAGCCTGTACGACAAGCAGAGCCACTGGGAGGCCATTCCTCCGGACGCATGCGGTAATGAGCTGCAGGCTTTCCTGGACAAGCCCAAAGCCTGGGACGCCTGGAATATTGACGCCGACTTCGAAAAGCAGATGTGGAAGCTGGACGAGGCGGACGAGGTCCGGCTGGCGGAAAAAGGACTGCTGCGGGCTGTCCTGCGCGTGAAGAAGCATTTCCAGAGCTCGACGTTTGTGCAGGAGATCACCCTTTACCCGCACGTCCGCCGCGTGGACGTGCGCATGACCGTGGATTGGCACGAGAAACATATTCTGCTGAAGGTGGCCTTCCCGGTGGCCGTGCAGGCGGAAACCGCCAGCTATGAAATTCCTTTCGGCGCGATCGCCCGGCCCACTACCCGGCGGACCCCCGAAGAGCAGGCGCAGTTTGAGGTGCCCGCGCTTCGCTGGGCCGACCTCTCCGACTCCACGCATGGCCTCAGCCTGCTGAACGATTCCAAGTATGGCTACGACGGAAAGGACAACGTGCTGCGGCTGAGCCTGCTGCGCTCTCCGGAATGGCCGGACCCGCACGCCGATGAGGGCGGGCACGACTTCACCTATGCGCTTGTGCCGCACGCCGGCGGCTGGCGCGAGGCGGGCACCGTCCGCGCCGGCTACGAGCTCAACTCCCCGCTTCGCTGGATCGCTGTGGGAAGTCACGGAGGCGCGCTGCCGGCCACGTACTCCTTCGCCGGCATCGAACCTCAAAATCTGCTTCTGACCGGGCTCAAGCAGGCCGAAGGCGGGACCGACCTCATCCTGCGTTTCTACGAATTTGCCGGACAGAAGACCACCGCGCAGATTGCCGTACCGGCCGGCGTCGCCGAAGTGTGGGACGCGAACCTGATGGAAAAAGCCGGAGAAAAATTGCCTTTCGACGGAAAGACCGCCACCGTGGTGGTCAATCCTTACGAGATCAGAACCTTGCGTTTGAGCGTGACGGCCCCCGCGGCCGCCCCGCCGAAGCAAACACCCTAAGGGCAGGGCGGATTCCGCGCCCCGCGTTCCCGGCGCGCCGGTGTCCCCCCGCAGCGCGCCGTCACGCCTGCGTGTACCACGGCACGTTGATCAGCACGATGCGCGGGCTTCCCTTGAGCAGCAGAAACGCCTTCAGTAGCTCCGCGCGCTGGTTGTGCAGCGGGTAGTGGTACCAGTGCTTCTCCACCAGTTCGGGCACAATGATTGCGATCTGGCGCCCCGGGTTTTGCGCCTCCATTTGCAGTACGTATTCCAGGATCGGCTTCAACACCAGGCGGTACGGCGAGGGCACGGTGACCAGCGACGGCGGTGTGCCTCCCGCGTTGCGCACGGGACGCTCGACCAGTTGCGGCCATTCCCGCTCCAGTGCCTCCGTTTCCTCCTCCATGGCCACGTGGATGGCATGCACCTCCGGCGAGAGCGCCAGGGCAAATTGCAGCGCGCGTTCCGCGATCCGGTTCCAGCCCTGGATCGGGAGAATCACAATCGGCGGGCCCAGGTTTTCAATGTGCAGGGCGGAGGCCAATTGCGTTTCTTCCGCCACCCGCTCGTAATGGCGCCTCACCCACAGCATGGCCCAAACCATGGCGGCAATCAGCAGGGCGCTGATCCACGCGCCCGAGGTGAACTTGGCCACCAGCACCACCAGCAGGGTCATGGCGGTGACCACCGCGCCCAGGCCGTTAACGATCATGCTGCGCATCGCGCCCGGACCCCCGGTGCGCCTCCAATGCGCCACCATCCCCGCTTGCGAAAGGGAAAAGGCCAGAAACGCGCCGATGGCGAAGAGCGGAATCAGATTGTCGGTCACGCCGCGGAACACGATCAGCAGCAGGCCGGCCAGCGCGGCCAGCACCAGGATGCCCTGCGAGTACACCAGGCGACGCCCGCGGAACCCGAAGGAGTGCGGCAGAAAGCCGCCCTGGGCCACCGCTTTGCACAGGCGCGGGAAATCTGCAAACGCCGTATTCGCGGAAAGCGACAGGATGAGCAGGACCGAGCCAATCGTCAGGTAGTAGAACCATCCGCGTCCGGCCACCGCGGCCACCAGCATGGAAAGCACGCTCTGGTAGCCCGGCTGGCCGGGATCCGTCGCGGCGATGCCGTACGCGCGCACCAGGTAGGCGATTCCTCCCAGCAGGACAATCAGCAGGCCGATGATCACGGTGAGGGTGCGCTGCGCGTTGCGCACGGCGGGCTCGCGGAACGCGCGCACGCCGTTGCTCACCGCCTCCACTCCGGTCATGGCCGTGCATCCATTCGAGAACGCCTGGAGCAGCAGCCACAGGCTGGCCGCGGCTGCCACCGGGCTGGCCACAGGCGCAGCCGCCACCGGAACGGGATGGCCGCCCGCGGCCAGCGCACGCGCCACGCCAATCAAAAGCGTAATCAGCATGGTTCCCAGAAACAGGTAGGTCGGCACCATGAAAAACGTCCCCGCCTCGCGAACTCCTCGCAGGTTCACCAGAGTGACCACCAACAGGATCAGCAGGCAGAGCGACAAGGTGTGCGGCTGCAAGCGGGGCGCCGCGGAGACCAGCGCGCCCACTCCCGCGGCGATGCCCACCGCGGCCACCAGGATGTAGTCCAGCATCAACGCGGCGGCAGCCAGCAGCCCCGGATAGGTGCCCAGATTTTCCGATGCCACGGTGTAGGAACCGCCCCCGCCGGGATATGCCGCGATCGTTTGGCGGTAGGAGAAGTAGAGAATGGCGAGCAACACGATGATGCTGGCGCTGACCGGGACGATATAGGCCACACCCGCGGCGCCCAGGGGAAGCAGCATGGTGAGCGCGGCCTCCGGCCCGTAAGCGGCGGAACTCAGCGCGTCCAGCCCGAAGATGGGAATCCCGGCGGAAGCGCCGATCTGTTCCGCCCGCTCGTCGGAAGTTGCCAGCGCTTTCCCCAGCAAAATATCGAGTACCGACATAGGCTGCTGCCTCCGGCAAGTGCGATGGGGGCTATAGAGTAATCAGAATGAACTCCGTTGCAAGCGATTCGAGAGACCGGTTGATTACTGGAGTGTGAAAGAATCGTCTCCCGCGGCGCCTCCTACAATGGTTTCGCGGAATGGACCAGTCTCCGGCAGCAGATTGGTTTCTCCGCTAGAAGTCGGTCATGGCGTCTGTGGAGAAGGCCACGCGCACCGCATTGGTGACCGCGGCCAGGTCAATAATTTCTTGCGCGATGGCGCCGCCGATGGGCGGCAGGTAACCAAACGCGGCGGCGATCATTCCCAGAATGCTCAGGGCCATTCCGCCCACGGCGCTCTGCAGGGCGATGCGGCGCATGCGGCGTCCGATGTGCATCAGGGCGTCCACGCGGCTGAGCGAAGTCTCCAGCACCACGGCATCGGCGGCTTCGGAGGTGATGTCGCTCTTTGCGCCGAACGCCACGCTCACGGTGGCCGCCTGCATGGCCGGGGCGTCGTTGATGCCGTCGCCCAGGAACAGCGTGGGCGATTTTCCAGCGGCGGCGCGCACGATCTCCACTTTTTCTTCCGGGCTCTTCGCGGAGTGAATTTCCGCGATGCCCACCTGTTCGGCCAGGCGGCGCACCTCCGTATCGCGGTCTCCGGAGACAATCAGCACGCGGTTCACGGCATGGCGCGGACCCAGATGGCGGATGAAGGTGGAACTTTCTTTACGCGGCTCGTCGTGGAACCGGAACATGCCAGCGTAAGCGCCATCCACGACGGACACGCATTCCAGCCCCGAGGTGATGTGCGGCAGCCCCGGAGCGGGCTGGGGGATGTGGCTGCGGCTGGTGATCCACACGCGGCGGCCGTCCACCGTTCCCTGCAATCCCTCTCCGGGACGCTCGCTGATCTGCGAGACGGGGGCCAGGGCCAGGCAGGCACGCTGCGCGGCCTCCTGCACCGCGAGAGACAGCGGATGCTTGGAGTAACGCTCCACGCTGGCGGCCAGCCGCAACACTTCGTTTGCCGCCATGCCCGGCGCAGGCAGCACCTCTGAAACCGTGGGCTTGCCGTAGGTGAGCGTTCCGGTCTTGTCGAACACCACCGTGGTGCACCGGCCGATCTGTTCGAGCACCGCGGGATTTTTGATGATGATGGCGTGGCGCGCGGCCAGCGAGATCGCTCCGATCACGGTCACCGGAATGGCAATGAGCAGCGGACACGGCGTGGCCACCACCAGCACGGCGAGAAAGCGATGCGATTCACCGCTGGCCGCCCAAGCCGCTCCGGCCAGCGCCAGCGCCACCGGGGTGTACCACGCGCCCAGCGTATCGCCCAGGCGGCGCAGGTGCGGGCGGCGCTGCTCGGTCTCTTCCATCACCCGCATGATGCGCGCGTAGCGGGAATCCACGGCCAGCTTTTCCGCGCGGATGGTGAGCGCGGCCTCGCCGTTCACCGCGCCGGAAAGCACTTCCGCTCCCGGGGCCTTTTCGATCTCAAAGGGCTCGCCGGTCAGGTAGGCCTCGTTCATGATGCCCCGGCCTTCCAAGACCACGCCATCCACCGGGCAGATCTCATGGGGCAGGACCATCAGCGAGTCGCCAATGGCAATTTCCGCGAGAGCCACGTCGGAGATGCCGCCCGCGGTCTTGCGGTGCGCGCTTTGCGGCATGCGGCGGGCCAGCGCGTCCAGCACGGACGAGGCGCGCCGGGTGGCAAAACCCTCCAGCGCCGTGCCGCCCGAAAGCATCAGGATGACGATCACGGAGACCAGGTATTCCCCCAGCAGCACGCCGGTGACGATGGAAATTCCCGCCAGGTGATCGGACCCGAACTCCCCCGCCAATGCCTTGCGCACCAGCGGCGCCACCAGCGGGATGCCACCGGCCACCAGCACGGCGATCAGCGGCGCTTGCCACACGCGGGGCGAAGTATGCAGCAGGAATCGAAGCAGCAGATGCGCCACGATCCCGGCCATGGTCAGCGCCGCAATCACATTGGGAGCGGACCAGCGCTTCGCTCGGCCGGCTTTGGCGGGAGCGGAAGGTGGAACCACGGCGGTCGATGCGTCCAGCGAGCCCATGCTGCGTTCATTATAGAGAAGCCTGGCGCCAACCCACGGTGGACGTGCGAAGAGTTGCCTGATGGCGGCTCCGTTTACCGCAGCGAGTGGACGGCCGCGCTCCCGGCCTTTGGATTCTGCGGCCCGGCACGGGAGATGCCGGAGCTACCCGAATCCGTTTGCGGCGGCGGCGGGCGTCAGTTCGAAGAGGCCAGCACGTCGTGGTTGTAATTCACCATGGCGCGTTTGGGAGGATCCTTCAGGCCCCGCAGCGGCGCCTTACCCTCTTTGGTGCCGTTGCCCTTGGCTTGAATGCGCCCGGCAAAAGCGATGCGCCCGTCGGGCAATTCGAGATAGATGGGCACGGGCATGCGGAACGCGTCGTCCACCCCCGATTGCGTGAGCTTGTAAGAGAACATCAGATCGCCGTCCGGGCCTTTTTCGAAATGGGATTCGAAGGTGTAGGTGGGCAGCGCCGTCCCGTAAACATATTCGTTGAAGAACCAGTCCAGCTTGCC
>Ga0335085_10003141_pt1 | contig 29312 bp, 29 predicted proteins | sample Lox_Sample_45_FD_206712 | JGI IMG/M metagenome (GOLD analysis project Ga0335085, IMG submission 206712) | Soil microbial communities from Loxahatchee National Wildlife Refuge, Florida, United States - Lox_Sample_4.5 | ecosystem: Environmental > Terrestrial > Soil > Wetlands | place: USA... | reverse complement strand
GAGGCCGGCATCTTCCAGGTCACTGTCGTGACCGCGCCGCCCTCGAACAGCGGCGATCTCGCTTCCTTTCATCCCGACTTCGAAAAGTACAAGGCGATCGTCTTCAATTACGACGCTCCGGACTGGCCCGCGGCTCTCAGAGAGTCTTTCGAGAACTATGTACGCAGCGGAGGCGGCGTCGTGATCGTCCATGCCGCCGACAACGCTTTCCGCGGCTGGACGGCTTTCAACGACATGATTGGCGTGGGTGGCTGGCGCAATCGCACAGCCGCCGATGGCCCGCATTGGTTCATCCAGGATGGAAAACTCGTCTCCGATCCCATGCCGCCGCAGTCGGGCTCGCACGGCCAGCGTCTGCCTTTCGCCGTCACTGCCCGCGATTCCGATCACCCCATCCTCAAAGGCCTGCCGAAAGTCTGGATGCACGCCGGCGACGAACTCTACGCCACACTGCGCGGCCCCGGCCGGAACATGACCGTTCTCGCCACTGCCCATTCCGATCCCGCTAACAACGGTACCGGGCGCGATGAGCCGATTCTCATGGTGCTGAACTACGGCAAAGGCCGCATTTTCCACACCACCATGGGACACGACATACCCGCCCTGAGCTGCGTCGGCTTCATCACCACTTTCCAGCGCGGAACCGAGTGGGCCGCCACCGGCGCGGTAACCCAGAAGGTTCCCTCCGATTTCCCCGACGCCAACACCGTCCGAACGCGCCCGGATATCGCGGCGATCAAATAGGGTGACGCAGACCCGCCGCTGGCCTCTGCCGTTATTCGCCGGCCTCGCAATTGCCGCCGCGTTTCTCGTGCTGAATCACCAGGCGTTTAACGGCTGGTTTCAGGACGATGAGCTCGACAACATCAAATGGGTGCCGCTCCTGCCTTACTCGTATTTTCTGCTTCGGCTGCCCGACCCGCGCTTCGACCTCTATAACTTCCGCCCCGTCGGCCATTTTTTCTTCCGCCTGATGAGCCCGGCATTCGGGATGAACTTCGCTCCGTATGTCGTTCCGATATTTTTCTTTCATCTCGTCAATGCCTGCCTGCTTTATCTGCTGATGCGGAAACTCGGCACGCGCCAGTGGTGCGCCATCGCCGCAACCGCCTTCTTCACGCTCAGCGCGGCTGCGTTCGACACCTACTGGAAACCCGTGTACGTGTTCGACCTGCTTTGCACCACGTTCAGCCTGATGAGCGTTCTGTTTTACGCCGGCCAGCGCTGGATTCTGAGTTTTATCGCCTTCTGGCTCGCTTACAAAGCCAAGGAAACAGCCGTCATGCTGCCCGCTGTGCTCGCCGCCTGGGAATACTGGTTCGGCTCGCGCAGGCTGAAAATTCTGATCCCGTTCTTCGCCGTCTCGCTCAGCTTCGGAATTCAGGGTTTACTTCGCAATCCAAATAAGGACAACGATTACACCTTCCGGTTCACTTTCGACGCTCTGCGCCATACGCTGCCGTTTTATTCGAAACGCCTGCTCATGTTTCCGCCGGGCGGCATTCTGCTTTGCGCCCTCGCCTTTATTCGCGATCGCCGCATCTGGTTTGGAATTGTATCGACGCTGCTGATAATGGTTCCGCTCGCATTCCTGCCGGGCCGCGTGTTTGAGGCCTACGCTTATCTGCCCTTCGCCTTCGTCTCGATTGCGCTGGCGGCCGCCGCATCCCGCGTCCATCCGGCGTGGGCATGGATCGCCCTTCTGCTCTGGATGCCGTTCAACATCCGCAGGCTGCGCAACGAACGCCGCGCCACTCTCGATCTCGACAGTAAAATCGCCGCCGTGGTCTCTTCGATGAAAATGTTTGCCGATGCGAATCCGTCCGTCCGCACTCTGGTCTTCAACAGTGCGCCTGCGGGTTTCCACGATTGGGGTATGACCGCCGGATGGAATCTCGCGCATCGGCAGATCGACTGGCCCGTCCTGTGGTTCGATTCCGCTGACGGCCGGGCCGCACTTGCCGCTCAGACCGTAGCCTGGGGGTCATGGAGCGACACTCCCCGCCGGTTCACGATTCACCTTCGGGCGAAGCCGGACGCGGCTGCTCAGGGTAAGCCGGCGAGCGATCTCGCAACCATGAACAACAGCAACAAAATCAGAACCGGCGCCACCACCACCCCCAGAATCATTCCCAGCAGGGAATAGGAGTAGGGCACATGGGGTGCATGCAGGTGCATAGATGATCCTTCCGGGATCACCCTGCATGTGGCAACCCAAATTCAATGGATCAGGGATTGGTGAATCCCGTCACGGTTTCGATTTTTCCGTCCGCGCGGAAAACAAAGACATTGGTTCCGGAATGCCCGCTTGCCTCCCAATCCGCCAGCACCGTGCCCTGGCAGTGCCGCACGTCACCTTTGCGCACCATGCACACTCCCGGCATGAATTTCTGCACGGCTTCTGTATGCGCGTTCAGGTCTTCAATTCCCTCGATCGCGGCGTAGCGATCGCGAAACCGGACTTGCGGGGTCACGATCTCCGCCAATGCCTTTCCGCGCGCATCATTATCCGCCACCGCCCAGGCGTCGAACCATGCGTCCACCACCTGCGCCGCACCGGCGAATAACTCGTTGGCCACAACGTTTCCGAAAACAGACAACTGGAAGCGCCATCCTCCGATGTGTGCGTCCCGTGCTTCCGCATCTGCGAGTTCGTGCACCAGATGAAGGCGCGTTCCCGCTCCCTCCGGCTGCAGACGGATTGTTACGCGCGAACCTCCCGGCGCCATCGGCTTGCCGCTCACGTACCCGAAGGTGAAGACAATCCGCTCCGGCGGCCGGATATACACGACTTCACCCGACGCTTCGACGCCGTTCGGATATCGAATGAAAACTTTGCCGCCCGGAACCGCATCGATCGTTGAGCCTGCGCCCCACCAGTTCGCCCAGCGGGCGCTCTCCGTGAAATACCGGAAAACGATCTCGCGCGGCGCGTGGATTACGATGCTCCTCTCCAGAGTGAATGGCAGTTCCTGCATACTCATCTTCTCCGCTTCGTTTTCGATTTCGTCTGCGATCCGGGTCTCGGTCCCCGCCGTTTCGTTTCCAGTTCGGCGGCCAGTTTGAGCTTCCACAGCGCATCGTCCCACATGCTTTCGAGCATCCGGGCGGATGCGCCCAGGGCTTCCGGGCGCGCGCGATAGAACCGGTTGCGCTGCTCGGCACGGACCTCGACCAGGCCGGCTTCGACCAACGTCCGCAGTTGCTGGGACACGGCTCCGAACGTGATATCGGGCATGGCCCGACGAATGGCCCCGGCGGTCTGTTCTTCCCGCCACACGATGCGCAGAATTTCGCACCGGCGCGGAGAGGCAATCGCCTGAAGGATGACAGCATCCATCGGAAAGTAGTTTAGTTTAAACTAAATCATTTCGCAAGCATCAGGCCGCACACCAGCTTGTGTCCTTGTTTCAGATGCCGGTCGCGGCCAGGCGCCCGTTCAGCGCCGCGCTGCGCTCCCGAAAACGCTCCAGCCGCTCGGCTCTCCGTGGCACCAGCGCGAATCTCCGGAGCACCTCCATGCGCGCGCGGCGGTAGAGCTCGAGGTCCATCTGATTCAGGCGCACCAGATCGGAGTGCAGGCTCGTTCCCCACAGTTCCGTATACTGCACGTCCGCGGGATTCTGCCGCGCCGGCCGGCTTACGTTTTCCGGAAGATAGTGTAGCTGCAGTGCCGGGAAGGCTGGCTTCAGAAAATATTCCGCGCTGACCAGGCTTTCATCGAACAGATCCACCACTCCCGGAACCGCCATTTCGCGCAGCACCTGCAGCGCTTTTTCCAGATCGCGTTCATCAGCCGGGCGCACGAAGGCGCCGCCGTTGACCAGCCGGTTCACCTGGACGTCGCTGAGCAGATGCGGACTCTCATCCAGCATGCGCTTCACGAAATCGCGCAGCGGTTCACGGCGGAGCGGATTCTGCAGGCTCGTTTGGTTGTAAACCGAAATCAGCCGGTCGAAGGGATGTCGCAGGAAACAGCAGTCAAATGTCACCAGTCCGCGCATGGCCGGCTTCGGATAAAGCAGATGATGACTGGAGACAGCCTGAACCTCGCGGTGCTCCCGAAGAAAGGCCGCCAGGCTTGCCGAATCCAGCACCGAGCCGTCTTCTTCGCCATGCAGCCTGGCGAAGCCGTCACCAAACTCCCGGTGCAGGATCGATTCGATCATCGTGCCGCCGTTTTTGAAAATGTGATAGTGAACCAGGACAAAGCGGCCCGGCGGTGCTTCAATGCTGTGTTCCGCGAGGGCGCGCTCGACCCGCATACTTAATGGATCAAACCCGCCGACGGATGTCAGAGTTTCATAAAGATTCGCGATCGGGCCGATTAGATTCAGCCTTGATCACTTTTTGACGGGTGCGGGCAATGGCGGCGGGAGCGGGGCCGGGTTGTCATATCCACGCGTCCCATCTTTGCGAATCGGCCCCGGCCCGAATCCCAGATGCTCCCGATCTATGTTGTTTTCCGCGCACGAGTACTCCTCCAGATGCTCATCCGGCTTCCCCAGCACCCACGTGCGCGCGTAGGTGAACGCCCTGGTATAAAACTTTGGGTCATCGATCAGCGTTTCCACGTGGATGTGATCGCGGTCCGGCCGTGTCCATCGCTCGACAACGTGCAGCGCATCGCTGTGCGGATCCCCGTTCTCATCCGCCCAGACCTGAGTGTCCTTGAACCCGACCGAATCGATTACCAGCGTGTTGCCTTCCCAGTGTCCCGTCTCATCGCCGAAGAATGAGGGATCCGGGTCTGTTTCATGTTTGCGGCCGTCGGTGGGCACGAGCCGGTAGTACGAGTAGAAGTAGAGGAACACTACATAGTTCGGGCTCTGCACAATCTGAAATGGCAGACCGCTGGCATTGTGCCGCGGAATGCCGCCGATGATGCACAGACTCTCGGGATCGATGGTCGCGGTCACGTTGTGTTTCCACGCCGCTTCCCCCGCGGCGGTAAACGGCAGTTTCAGCCCAGGCAGATCTTTGGCGATGTTCCCCGTCGGCACGGTATCCCGCGTGCCGCGCCAGAACCCGTTGAAATCGGGGTGGCCATCGGCTGCCCTGGGAGCAGCGGCTGTCTGGCCAAACACGAGTGCTGCTGCAGCCGCCGCCAAAATCAAGGTCTGCCCAACGATCCTTTTCATAGTGCGATGCTCCTTCGCCCGTTTACTGAAGTATTATCAAACAGAAGAGGAGCTTTCATGCGGAACACCGCACTTTTGATTTCCACTGTTGCCGCGTCTTTCCTCGCATCGGTCCCCGCCTTGGCTCACCACTCCTTCGCGGCCGAGTTCGATGCCAGCCGTTCGATGCGGCTGATCGGCACAATCACGCGCATCGAATGGACCAATCCCCACTCGTACTTCTATATCGACGTGAAGGACGACAAAGGCAGCGTGGTCAACTGGGGCTGTGAAGGCGCCGGTCCGGGCGCACTCTCGCGCCGCGGCTGGAACAAAGGCGATGTCAAACTGGGCGACACTCTCGTGGTCGACGGTTATCCCGCCAAGGACGGCTCCCATACGATCGACGCCCGCCGCGTCACCCTTCCCGACGGCCGCATCATTTCCGGCGGATCGCCCAACGACGGCGGTCCGGCCAGCGATCTCGCCGCCGACGACCCCGCTTCAAAAACGAAAAAGTGACACCGGCCGGTCTCTTTGGGCTCAGCGAAAATCTGATATAGTCTCCCAACATGATCCGCAGACTGCTCTCCCGGCTCGCCGCCGCGGCTTTGCTTGTCATCCTCGCCTGGTTCGGACTGAATAAGCCCGGATACACCCAGAATCAGGCTCCGCCGCAGCTCAAGCTCAACAAGGTCCACGACGATCTCTACGAGATCGAAGGTGACGGCGGCAATGTCGCGGCGCTGGTCACGAACGAAGGCATTGTCCTGATCGACGACAAGTTTGACGCCGACCACGACGCCATTCTGGCCCAGATCAAAACGATCAGCCAGCAGCGGGTCAAATACGTCATCAACACTCACTATCATCAGGACCACAGCGGCGGCAACGGGAAATTCCTGCCAAGCGCGGAAGTGATCTCGACGGCCAACGCCCGCACCAATATTCTTGAGCACAAGCAGCTGGGGAATGTGAATCCTCCGCCGGTCCAGCCCGCCCGCATTGTCTTTACCGATGAAACTTCGATCTTCCTCGGCGGCAAAGAAGTGCGCGCCAAATACTTTGGCCGTGGCCACACGAATGGTGACGCCGTCATTTACTTCCCGCAGGACAAAACCATTCATACCGGTGATCTCATGGCCGGCACCAGCCCGCTGATCGATTACAACGGCGGCGGCAGCCTCGCCCAATGGGCCGGCACGCTGGATAAAGCGATGGCGGCTTACGATTTCGATACTGTAATCCCCGGACACGGCGCGGTGACCAACAAGGCCGGTCTCAAAGCCTATCGCGACAACGTCGACAAGCTGAAGACTCAGGTCACAGCCCTGATACGCTCCGGCAAGACGCAGGACGACGTGGCCAAATACATGACGGCGAATTACAGCTGGGCGCCCAACAGCCTGCAACAGCAGTGGAGCGTTCCGGGCATGATGAAAGAACTCAAATAGCCATTAATGGGGCTTTCGAGCCCGCCGCCGGGCTTTTTCCCGACGCCTGTGGGGCCCCTTCTTCTGTCCGCCGGCATTTCCCGCCCGTGATTTCACAGATATCCCGAGGCTCCGCTGCGCTTCGGTGAGCCACCTGACCCGGCCCGGTCGTCCGTTTCGGCTCGGGTCTTTTGCCGTCATAAAAACGCCTATGTTAGGGTAGAAGTTACCTGTAGGTCGCTTTTTCTCCGCTTTCTCTTCATACATGGATAAAACTCTGCACGATTTGGGCGGGATCATACTGAACGGTCTGCCTACTTTTGTCCTGGTAGCCGTGCTTTCCGCCTTTGTCTGGCAGCTGTATCTGAAGCCGCTCAACAAAGTCCTCGCGGAGCGTTTCCGTCTCACGGAAGGCGCGCGCAAGGCGGCGGACGAGAGCCTGAAAAACGCCGACACGAAGATCGCGGAATATCAGGAGGCGCTGAACCGGGCGCGCGCTGAGATCTATCAGGAGCAGGCCGCCTACCTCCAGAAACTCCATGCCGAACAGGCCGAACTGGCCCGCCACACCCGCGAGCAGACAGACGCCCGGGTGTCGCAGATCAAGCTGGCTATCGAAAAGGAAGCCGACGAAGCGCGCGCCGGTCTGGCCGCGCAATCCGAGGCGCTGGCCGCGGAGATCGCCGACGCCATCCTCTCGCGGAGGAATGCCGCCTGATGATCTGGACAGTTCTCAATTTCTTCATCCTCATCGGCGGACTGGCCTGGCTCACATCGAAGTACGGGACGCCCCTTCTCAATGCCCGCGCCAAAGGTATCTCCGAAGGCCTGGCTGCCGGCGAAAAAGCCAAAGCCGACGCAGATCGGCGCGCCGCTGAGGTGCAGTCCAGACTCGCCAATCTGGAAAAGGAAATCGCCGCGCTGCGCGCCGATGCCAAAACTGAACGAGACCGCGAAGCCGACCGCATTCGCCGCGACTCGCAGGCCGATCTCGCGCGCATTCACGCCCAGGCAGAACACGAAATCGAAGCCGCCGGCAAGCACGCCCGGCTTGATGTGCAGCGCGCCGCCGCCAGGCTCGCCATCGAGCTGGCGGAGACCAAAGTCCGCGCTCGTATGTCACCCGACGTGCAGGCTTCGCTTGTCCGGGCGTTCGTGACCGACCTGCCCCGCAAGGGCGGCGTTCACCCGGAGTAAATCACCCCGATGATTCCTTCCGCAGTTGTCAGCCGTTACGCGAATGCCCTGGCCGATGTGGTGCTCTCTCCGCAATCGGACGTCACGCCGGAAAACGCCATGGCGCAGCTCCGTGCCTTCAATCAGGCCGTGCAGGGAGCAAAGGACCTGCGCACCGTGCTCGCCACGCCCGCGGTGCCCGTCGCGCGCAAGCGCGCGGTGCTCAAAGATATTGCGGAGAAACTCGGAACATCGCGGACCCTGCGAAATTTCATTCTGGTGCTGAACGATCATCGCCGCGCCGCCGCGCTTCCGCAGGTGGTCGAAGCGGTGGAGAACATTTTCGATGAGCGGGCGGGTTTTCTGCGGGCGGAGCTGAAATCCGCGTTCGACCTCAGCCCGGCTCAGCAAAACGAACTTTCAGGTCAATTGGGCATCATCGCGGGCAAGCCGGTCCGCATGCGATTTGCTGTCGATCCCGAACTGATCGGCGGCGTCACCGCGAAAATCGGCTCCAGAGTTTACGACGGATCGGTCAGGGGACAGCTTCTCGAGATGCGTAAGCGTCTCGTGGGTGGACATTAGTTTGCGCAGCCGGCTGAAAAAGGGGACAGACGAAGTGCACAGCGCGGCCTGTCTCCTTATCCGGCTACTTTTCTAGGAACGGGATTTTATGGCTCAGATACGGGCAGACGAGATTACAAGCATTCTGCGGCACGAGATCGAGAACTACGAGCGTGCCATCGATGTCAGCGAGGTCGGCACCATCATGTCGGTGGGCGACGGTATCGCGCGCATTCACGGCCTTGACAAAGTCATGGCCGGCGAGCTGATCGAGTTCAGCCACGGCGTCTCCGGCATCGCCATGAACCTGGAAGAAGACCAGGTGGGCGCGGTGCTTCTGGGCGAATACCAGCACATCAAGGAGGGCGAGGAAGTCCGCCGCACCGGGCGCATCATGTCGGTGCCGGTGGGCGACGCCCTGATTGGCCGCGTGGTCGATGCTCTCGGAAATCCGATCGACGGCAAAGGTCCGATCGAGACCGATAAGACACTGGCCATCGAACGCATCGCGCCCGGCGTTATCGATCGCCAGTCGGTGAAACAGCCGATGCAGACCGGCATCAAAGCCATCGACGGCATGATTCCGATCGGCCGCGGTCAGCGTGAGCTCGTCATCGGCGACCGCCAGACAGGCAAAACCGCGGTCGCGCTCGACGCCATCATCAACCAAAAGGGCGGCGACATGATCTGCATCTATGTCGCGATCGGGCAGAAGCGCTCCACCGTCGCACAGGTCGTGAAAACCCTCGAAGATTACGGCGCCATGGATTACACCATCGTCGTGTCCGCCAGCGCGTCCGATCCCGCGCCCATGCAGTATCTGGCGCCGTACGCGGGATGCGCCATGGGCGAATTTTTCCGGGACAACAAACGGCATGCGCTCTGCGTCTACGACGATCTTTCCAAGCACGCAGCGGCCTATCGCGAAATTTCCCTGCTGCTGCGCCGTCCGCCCGGACGCGAAGCCTATCCCGGCGACGTGTTCTATCTTCACAGCCGTCTGCTCGAGCGCGCCGCCAAGCTGAGCGATGAAAACGGCGGCGGCTCACTCACCGCTCTGCCGTTCATCGAAACCCAGGCGGGCGACGTCTCGGCCTACATTCCGACTAACGTCATCTCCATCACCGACGGTCAGATCTATCTCGAGGCCGATCTCTTCAACTCGAACATCCGTCCGGCCGTCAACGTCGGTCTTTCGGTCAGCCGCGTCGGCGGCAACGCGCAGATCAAAGCCATGAAGCAGGTGGCCGGCGCGCTTCGTCTCGACCTGGCGCAATACCGCGAGCTGGCAGCTTTCGCTCAGTTCGGCTCCGATCTCGACAAAGCGTCGCAGGCGCAGCTCAATCGCGGCCGCCGTCTGGTGGAAATTCTGAAACAGCCGCAGTATCAGCCGCTGCCCGTCGACAAACAGATCGCCATCATTTTCGCCGGAACCAGTGGTTTGCTCGACGATCTGGCAATCGAGGACTGCCGCGCGTTCGAAACCGAACTCTACAAGTATCTCGACAATTCGCGCCCCGGCATTCTGCAGGCCATTCGCGACAAAAAAGCTCTCGATGACCAGATTCGCAAAGATCTGACGGACGCGATTAACGAACTCAAGAAACGATTCTCAGGCCAGCGCCAGCCCGCGGCTGCCGCACGCGCTTAAACCGCAATGCCGAGCCTTATCGACTTACGCCGGCGCATCCGGTCGGTAAAGAACACGCAGCAGATCACCAAGGCCATGAAAATGGTCTCGGCGGCCAAGCTGCGCCGCGCGCAGGACCGGGTGATCGCGGCGCGCCCTTACGCGAATCTGATGCGCGAAATGCTGGTGGATCTTGTCGATGCCGCACAATCGGATCCAAACGCGGCGGAAAGCCCCTGGCTGACCCGGCGGGAGCCGAAGAATATCGACCTGATTTTCATCACCAGCGACAAGGGTCTCGCCGGCGCCTTCAATTCCAACCTCATAAAGGCTTCGCAGCGTTTTTTCGGCGAGCATCAGGGCAAGGAGCTTTCGCTGACGATCATCGGGCGCAAGGGCCGCGACTTCTACCGCCGGCGTCATGGCAAGATCCGCGCCGAATACGTCAATATTCTGAACCGGCCGTCATACGACGATGCGCGCACGATTGCGGAAGGAATCATCGACCGTTATCGCGCAGGCGAGACCGACGCCGTCTATCTGCTCAACAACGAATTCAAGAGCGTCATGATGCAGAAGCTTTCGGTGATGCAGCTTCTTCCTCTGGCACATGACGGCCGGGAGCAGGGGAAAGATCAGGCGCAACCGAAGGACTACATTTACGAGCAGTCGCCCATAGAAATGCTCAACCTCCTGATGCCCCGGTACGTGGAGGTGGCAATTTTCCGCGCCATGCTGGAAACGGTCGCGGCCGAGCACGCGGCGCGCATGACCGCGATGGACAAGGCATCCACCAACGCCAGGGAAGTGATCGACACGCTGACGCGCAACATGAACCGCGTCCGGCAGGCGGCCATCACGAAGGAAATCATTGAAGTAGTCAGCGGCGCGGCGTCGGCTGAAGAATAGGACGAATTTTATGGCAACAGCAACGGAAACGATCGGAAGCGTAGTACAGGTCGCCGGCCCGGCGGTCGACTGCCAGTTCCCGGAAGGACAAATCCCTGAGGTCTACACCGCCATCCGGATCGTCAGCGAAGGCTTCGACGTCCCCGAGCCGATCGACATCATCTGCGAAACGCAGCAGCACATCGGCGAGGGCCGCATCCGCACCATCGCCATGCAGCCGACCGATGGCCTCGTGCGCGGCATGAAGGCGATCAGCCTCGGCGGCCCGATCAGCGTCCCGGTCGGCAAAGAGACGCTCGGCCGCGTTCTCAACGTTCTCGGCGAGCCCGTTGACAAAATGGGCCCGGTCAATACGAAGCAGCGCTATCCGATTCATCGCGCCGCGCCTTCGTTCGAAGACCAGTCCACGCGTCTGGAGATGTTCGAGACCGGCATCAAAGTCATCGATCTGCTCGAACCCTATCTCCGCGGCGGCAAGATCGGCCTGTTCGGCGGCGCCGGTGTCGGCAAGACCGTCGTCATCATGGAGCTCATCAACAACATCGCCATGAAGCATGGCGGCGTCTCGGTCTTCTCCGGCGTGGGCGAGCGCACCCGCGAAGGCAACGACCTCTGGCACGAAATGCAGGAGTCCGGCGTTATCGACCCGCACGACTGGCAGAAATCCAAAGCCGCGCTTGTTTACGGCCAGATGACCGAACCGCCCGGAGCGCGGCTTCGTGTAGGTTTAACGGGGCTTACGGTCGCCGAATATTTCCGCGACGAAGAAGGCCAGGACGTTCTCCTCTTCATCGATAACATCTTCCGCTTCACCCAGGCAGGTTCCGAAGTGTCCGCGCTTCTCGGCCGCATGCCGAGCGCCGTCGGATACCAGCCGAACCTCGCGTCCGAAATGGGCGAACTGCAGGAACGCATCACTTCAACGAAAAAGGGTTCGATCACCTCGGTGCAGGCCATCTACGTGCCCGCCGACGACTACACCGACCCCGCGCCCGCAACGGCGTTCGCGCACCTCGACGCCACCACCAACCTCTCGCGTCCCATCGCCGAACTCGGCATCTACCCCGCGGTCGATCCGCTCGCCTCCACTTCGCGCATTCTCGACCCGCGCATCATCGGCGAGGAGCATTACAACACGGCCCAGCAGGTCAAAGGCGTTCTGCAGCGCTATAAGGACCTGCAGGACATCATCGCCATTCTCGGTATCGACGAACTGAGCGAAGAAGACAAACTCACTGTGGCGCGCGCGCGCAAGATCCAGAAGTTTCTCTCGCAGCCGTTCCACGTCGCCGAGCAGTTCACCGGCTTCCCCGGCAAATACGTCAAACTGGCCGATTCGATCCGCGGCTTTAAGGAAATCGTCGAAGGCAAACACGACGAGCTGCCCGAGCAGGCGTTCTACATGCAGGGCACGATCGAAGACGTGATCGAAAAAGCCAAACAGATGAACGCTTAGAGCGTGAGGACGCCATGCTGCAATTCATACTGGTCAGTCCGGAGCGCGCTCTCGTTGACGAGCAGGTGGATGAACTTCAGGTCCCCGGTCTCGATGGCTACCTGGGAATTCTTCCCGGGCACGCGCCGCTGCTTTCCGCGCTGAAGCCCGGCGTACTGCGTTATCGCAAGGGTTCAGCCGAGAAAGTAGTCGCGGTTTATGGCGGATTCATCGAGGTGCGCGACGATCGCGTCCGCGTCCTGGCCGATGCCGCCCAGCCCAAAGAAGAAATTAATATCGAACAAGCCCGCGAGGAACTGCGTAAGATTAATCCGGATTCGCTGGAAGAAATGGCTCGCGCTCAGGCAAAGCTCGACGCGGCGTTGTAGTATTGCACAAAGGAGCACTCTCAACATGAAGTTCTTTACGGGGACTGCAGTATTGTTTCTGCTGGCGGCTTCGGCCTTTGCAGCCGACGTCGACGGCAAATGGGCCGGCACCATTCACACCGATATGGGCGATTTTCCGGTCGCGCTGACGCTGAAGGCGGACGGAGCAACGCTCACGGGGACCACCACGGGTCCGGACGGCGATGTCATGATCAAGGACGGCAAGATCGACGGCGCCAACATCACGTTCAACGTGTCGCTCGATTTCGGCGGCATGCCTTTCACGCTGGCGTATAAAGGCGTGGTTTCCGGCGATACGATCAAGTTCACCATCGATGCCGCCGGCATGCCGATTGAGCTGACCGTCAAGAAATCAGCCTAGCATCAGCCGTCCATGGCGGATGTCCACACCGCCGCGCAGCGCAGCTACAACATGTCGCGCATTCGCGGTGTGCATACCGCGCCCGAGCTGCGTGTGCGCAGTCTTCTCCATGGGATGGGACTGCGCTACCGCCTGCACGCCAAAAACCTGCCCGGCAAGCCCGATCTCGTCTTCGCCGGCGCCCGCGCGGTTCTGTTTGTGCACGGCTGCTTCTGGCACATGCACCGCTGCAAATACGGCAAACCGGCGCCTGCCACGAACGTCAGCTTCTGGGCTAAAAAACGCCGCTCGAATGTCGATCGCGACAAACGCAACCGCGCTGCTCTGAAAAAAGACGGATGGCGCGTTTTCGAAATCTGGGAGTGCCACACGCGCGATGAAGACGCTCTCAGGGCGAAGCTCGTCCCGCTCGTCCGCTACCTTCAGACTGCCTACTGAAAGAAGACCGGCCGCGAATCGCTGCTTGAAAACGACACAGTCATCAGCAGTGAATTGTGATTGTTCAGCTGGAATTCCGTATGTGGCAGGTACGCGCCAGCCTCGCTCAGACTGATCGAGAGCGTGCCGATCGTGTTCGCGCTGAAGCCGGCGAGCAGCCCGGCGGGAATCGTGACAGAACCCGCGTCCGCCGGCTCCAGGCAGCTTACCAGGCCGGTTCCTCCCCCAAGAGTGATGAACGCAGTCGCTCCGGCATCGAACGCCGTTCCGTTCCACGTGATCGTCTGATCCAGCGTGTGATTCACCATCACCGGCACGCCGCCGGCCAGCTGAATTGGCGCAGGCAGCGAAAAATTGAATAGTGACGCCCCGAGATCCGTTCCACCGCTCGACTGAAACGTCCACTTCCCACCCGCAATCGCCGGCGTCGGCAAGTTACTCAGCGGACCATCCGCGGGAGCGGGCTCATTGGCCCAGGTAAAGTAGGAGCCCGATGCGGTCATCGAAAGAGTCGCTGTCGGGCTCACGAACGTCACGGATGATCCGATGTCCGGGACGGTCGGAAGCGGGGGGTTCGGGTATCCCGCATAAAAGATGCCCTCGACGAAGACCGGGGCCAGGGCCCCTCCGCTCGCAATTGGCACATTGCACCCATATAGGGCGGGCGAAGCCGCAAAATAACCTGCAATCTGCGCCGCGTTGATCAGACCCACGTTCAAAGAGGCCGACTCGGTTCGTGATCCTGCCGCGGCAGTCACAACGCCGAGTTGCGTGCCCAGCTCGACACTTCCCCACGCAAGATAGCCTCCGCTGTCGAGGGTCTTCATATCATTCTCGGAAAGCTGCCAGGGATGCCGGCAAGCCGCGCCATTGGAAGTCACGCTCACCGTCGTTGTCACATTCGTATGGTTGTACGTGAGAACCACCGGAACGTAGCACCCATCGGCCACTCCCGCCGGAACCTGCAGCAGAATCTGGTCGCGCCCCGCTTGCGTTCCGCTTGCGCCTGCATAGATCACAGGGGCGGACATCCCCCCGATTGTCGCGCTCACGGTCGAACCGTAGCCCAGCCCGGACCCCGTGAGCTGCAGCGTACCTCCTGGCTGGATTGGCGTCGTCAAACCGACGCTGCTCGCATAGCCGCCCGATGAAATCGTCTGCGCCGTCGCGCTTCCGCCAGGACCATTGGAAAAAAACGCGAAACTCGACGGCACGACATTGAGCGGCGTCCACTGCGTCGCGCCGCCGTTAATCTGATAAAGCAATTCCGCGCCGCCCAGCGGAATTCCTGCGGGAACAACAAACGTTATCGCGCCTGTCACCGCATTCGTCACTGTCGCCGGTATCGCGACGCCCGATCCAACGGGCCTTATAGCCACCGTCGCATTCACGGGCTCGTTGACCGGCGTGTTCAGCGGGCTGGCCGGAATCGGATAGGTGAGCACGGCCAGCATCCGCGGCGAAATGATATTGGGCTCGAATCCGGCCAGAAGCCCAAGTTCGGCTGACACCGGGCCAGTCACTAAAAAGTCCGCCAAGCTCACGAATGCGGTCCTGATCTGCGCCGCCGCGGCGTTTTGGACCGTACCGACCTGCGCAGACGCTATCGCACCCGCCGCAAAAAGCATCCCGGCAATGTGTGCGAGTCTCATTGAAAATCCACCGGCCGCGCATCGCTGCTGATCCAGAGCACCAGCGTCAGCAGCGGACTGCCCTGATACACGAAGTCCGCTGACGGGATGCCCGCCCCTTTCTCCGTCACCGAAACCTGCACCGAGCCGGCCGCTCCCGGCTTGAAGTAGGTCAGCAGGTTTGCCGGAATCGTGACGCTGCCCGCCTGCGCCGGAACCGTGCAGGTCACCGCGGGCAAACCGGGGCCGGAGAGAGTCAGCGCCAGACTCGCGTACGAATCGTAGCTCGCACCATTCCAGGTGATCGTCGCCGGCTGCGTCGGATCGATCTGAATTGGCGCTCCGCCCGCGAGCTGAATCGGCGGCGGCAAAGCAAACGCGAATGAGGATGACGGGAAACCCGATCCGCCGCTAGCCTTCCACGTCCAGTTACCGCCGCTGATCGCCGCGGGTGGAAGTCCACTCAACGGAGAGTCCGCCGGCGCGGGACTGGTCCATGGCAGTGTCAGCGAGGACGCCCCATTCGTAATCGTCATCGCGCCGAGACTGGCGTCCGTAAAGCCTCCCAGAATCGAGAATCCAAATCCGGCGTAAATAGAAGTCGCGCTGCAGGTCTGCGCAGACGCTGTCGCCGGAGCGAAGTACGAAGCGATCTGCGCTCCGTTCAGTTCAGTGAATTGAAACTGCGCGCTCTCTGTCCGTGACGCCTGGCTGGCTGATGCCGCTTCGATCCCCGTCGCCAGCGAAATTTCGCCTGCCTGAATCGACGTCCCCCGATCGAGCAGCTGCATCGCATCTTTCGACAATCCCCATGGATGATGGCAGGGCATGCCATCCGACGTCTTGCTGATAAACCCGGATACCGACTGCGTGCCGTACGTCAGCGTGAGCGGCACATAGCAGCCGTCCGGCGTGCCCGGCGCAACGAGGAAATTGATCTGATTCAGGCCTGGCTCCCCGGCCGGCGACCCGACATAGACCACCTGCTGCGGCACACCACCCAAAGTGATGTGGACATCGTTCTGTGCCGTAGCGCCCAGCCCGGAACCCCAGATCTGCACCCCCTGCCCTGGCTGGGCGGGTATGGCGAGCCCGTTTGCATAGCCGCCGCTCGGCCCGACATTCTGCGCAACCAGTTGCCCACCCGGTCCTGTTCGATAAAGCGAAAGTGCCGTGGGCGCGATTGTTACCGCGGCCCACTGCGTCGCCTGACTTCCCGCCTTATAGATCAGCTGCGCGGGGCCCAGGGGCATATTGGGAGGCACAACGAACGCGACGCCGGATGGCCCCACGCTGACGACCTGAGCCGGCAGCGGAGAAGTCGAATTAACCGGGAGGAGCGAGACCGTGGCACTCGATGCCTGAATCCCCAATATTGTGCTGCCGACGATCGCGCGCGATCCCGGCGCCAGAACGGTCGTGCTGATGCCCGACGCCTGGTCGGCGGCATTCTCGATCTGAGCAAAACCTGCGCCGGTCACCAGCAGCAGAAGGATGACCGCGCGCATCGCCCTATTGTAGGACCTTTTTGTAGTAATCCTCGTATTGCGGAATGATTTTGTCAGAGCAAAAACGCGTCGAAGCCGTGCGCCGCGCCGCTTTTGCCAGACGTTCATGCAGCGCAGCGTCGCTGACCAGTTCCGTCACGCGCGCTGAAAGACCCGCAATATCGCCGACATTTCCCAGAAAACCGTCCTGACCGTCGGTGATAACTTCCGGAACTCCGCCCACGCGGGTCGCGACCGGAGGCACTCCCGATGCCATCGCCTCCAGCGCCGCTACGCCGAACGACTCCATTTCGCTCGGCATGAGAATCACGTGCGCCAGCCGGATCAGGCGCTCCACATGATCCTGTTTGCCCAGAAAATCGACATGCTGCTGCACGCCCAGCGTCCAGGCGAGATGTTCCGCCGGTCCGCGCTCCGGCCCGTCGCCCACCATCAGCAGGCGGACATTGGCGTGCTTCCGCACCTCGGCCAGTATCCGGATGCAATCCGTAACGCGCTTGACCGGCCGGAAATTGGAAACGTGCAGCAGCAGCTTCTCCCCGTTCGGCGCGAAGGCATCGGCGCCTGTGCGCTCCGGGTCCGGTTTGTACTTATCGCAGTTGACAAAGTCGTAAATCACGCGAATCTCGTTGGCGACGCCGAACTTCTCGATCGTGTCGCGGCGCAGGTCTTCGCTGACCGCAGTCACCCCGTCCGACTGCTCGATGGAAAACTTCGTGATGCCGTAGTAAGTGGGGTCAACGCCTACCAGGGTGATGTCCGTGCCGTGCAGCGTCGTGACAAACGGCAGGGGCCGCGGCGACATCTGACGCGCCAGCAGAGCCGAGATCGAGTGCGGAATCGCGTAGTGCACATGCAGCAGATCGAGCTGATAGGTCTTGGCGACATCGGCCATGCGCGAGGCCAGCGCAAGGCAATACGGCTGATATTGAAAAAGAGGATAATTTGAAACTTCGACTTCGTGATAGTGAATGCGGGGCGTGAACGGATCGAGCCGGATCGGGTTCGAATAGGTAATGAAGTGAATGTCATGCCCCCGGTTCGCCAGTTCGAGCCCGAGTTCCGTCGCGACGATGCCGCTGCCGCCATACGTCGGGTAGCACGTGATGCCGATTTTCATGCTTAGTGGATGTACAGATACAGCGTATGGCTTCGGCCTTCGCCGTCATCGGCAATGGTTATTTCTTTGACAGGCGTCCAGCCGCCGATGGGGAAGTCGTGCGCCACGATGCGCGTGCCCTTCTTCAGCTGTGCATCCAGAACCGGGCGCAGCTTCAGATTTGAATCAGGCAGCAGATAGACAGTCAGCAGGCTGGCGTCGGAGTAGTTCTGCTTCAGAATATCTCCGTAGATAATCGCCGCCATTTTGTCGAGCCCAAGCTGCCGAATTTTCGCGGTGCTGGATTCCACGAGGTCCGCATCGAGTTCGACGCCCCGGGCGATCGCGCGATACCGCTGCGCCGCCATGATCACGATCCGCCCGTCGCCGCTGCCAAGGTCGTACATGGTTTCGCCGGCTTTGAGCTGCCCGAGGTCCAGCATCCTTTCGACGATGCTTTCAGGAGTCGGGTAATAGGGCGCGAGTTTTTCGCCCGTCGGCTGCTGCGCGAAGAGCGTTGACGCCAGCACTGCGATGAGACCGATTCGAAGACGCATTCCTACTCCATGACCGATGCCCAGCCCCGGCGATTGAGGTCCCGCGAAATAACAGCTGCTGCAATAACCGCCACCGCAATGAACACAGCCGCGCTCGTGAAATCCTTCAGGATCATCTTACCGATCCCGAACAACGCGCCGTAAATCAGCGCACAGCCGCAGATCCAGTCGAGCAGATTCCGCGCCAGATCGCCCGACGCCTTAACCTCGGGCGCCAGCCGCGCGATCCGCCTCCACCCGGCAACCGACGGCCGCACACGCCGATAAAACCCGAGCAGCGTGGCGTCGGTTTCGGCCGCAGTCAGAAACGTCGTGGCGAGCCACACCGCCGTCGTGATTGCGACTGTTATCAGAATCAAATGCGCGAACTGAATCGGGTCGTCGCTGTCGAGATGAAACACCGTCTGCAGAATCACCGAAACCGCGAATGCCGCCGCCATCGACGAGACTTCGCTCCATGCATTGATGCGCCACCAATACCAGCGCAGAATCAGCACCGAACCCGTGCCCGCGCCTGTCACCAGCAGCAGCTTCCATGCGCCCGCAATCGAATCCATGTAGTGCGTGATGACCGCCGAGATCACCGTTAGAATGACGGTCGCGATCTGCGATGCGTGCACGTAATGCCGATCGGCCGCCGCGGTTTTGATGAAGCGCCGGTAAAAATCGTTGATCAGATAGCTGGCGCCCCAGTTGAGCTGCGTGCCCACGGTTGACATGAACGCCGCCGCGAAAGCCGCCACCATCAGGCCCCGCAGCGAAGCCGGCAGATAGTCGATCATCACCCGCACATATCCGGACTCCGGATCGGCCAGATGCGGATAAAGAATCACCGACGCCATTCCCACCACAACCCACGGCCACGGACGCAGCGCATAGTGCGCGATGTTGAACCACAACGTCGCCAGCAGCGAATTTTTCTCATCCTTCGCGCTGAACATGCGCTGCGCCACGTAACCGCCGCCGCCCGGCTCCGCGCCCGGATACCACGTCGCCCACCAGTTCACTGCAATGTAAACGAAGAAGGTGATCGCGGGCATCCAGACTGAATGAAGATCCGGCACGAAGCTCATAAACGCGCTGCCATCGCCGCCCAGCTTCATCTTCATCGCATCGATTCCGCCCACCGCGCGCACCGCCTCCACGCCCAGCACGATCACCATCGCCATCTTGATCGCAAACTGGAACAGATCGGTCACCAGCACGCCCCACAATCCCGAAAGCGTCGAGACAAACGACGTCAGCGCGATAATCCCGATCACGATCCACAGCGCTTCGTCTTTCGAGATGCCCAGCACCAGCCCCAGAATCTTCACCATCGCCAGATTCACCCAGCCCAGGATGATGCAGTTCATGATCACGCCCAGATACACTGCGCGAAAGCCGCGCAGGAAGGCCGCAGGTTTCCCGGAATAGCGCAGCTCGGCGAGTTCGATATCGGTGGTCATGCCGGAGCGCCGCCACAATCGCGAAAAAAGAAACACGGTCAGCATTCCGCTGGCGACCATGTTCCACCAGAGCCAGTTTCCGGCGATTCCGTTGCGCGCTACCAGGCCAGTCACCACCAGCGGCGTGTCGGCGGCAAACGTGGTCGCCACCATTGAAGTGCCAGCCAGCCACCACGGCACATTGCGGCCGGACAGGAAGAATTCCGTCGTGTTCGCGCCGGCCTTGCGCTTGTAGTAAAAGCCGATCAGGAGATTAAAGAGGAAGTAGGCGGCGATGATCGACCAATCAACGGATGTCAGTTTCAACGGCGACCGCCTGAATGCGAATCAACAGGGTTTGAGTTTTCAACCGAGGCTGTGGAAAAACCTGTCAAAAAAGTGGCTTGGAGGTACGTATTCTTCCGATTTGCAACCGGCATGTAACACATTGCACTGGCGTTCAGCAATTGCCGTGATCCAATACAACTTCTTTAGTTCCAGATAAATCCGAGATGGTTGTACGAAAAAATATAGTGCTAGACCCAGACATTTTCGATGGGTTGTGCCTTCCTGCACAATTCGCAGGACTTCGCATCGGCGTAGTAGCTGGCTTCGAGCCGCGTCAGATACAGGAGCGGCAGATCTCCGAAGCTGCGGACGTGCGGATTCGGCTGATAGACGATGACAGCAAGGGCCACGACAACAGCGCCGAAGCTTTCAAGCAGCGTCTTGAGTTCTGTCAGCCGGGCGCCGGTGCGGAGGATGTCGTCGACCAGAACAACCTGCTCGCCAGGATGGGGTTCGATGTACTGGCGGAAGTGAAACGGACGATCTTCGAAATCGCGTTCGGCCCAATACACGCGCTTCGCCTGCAGCGCTTCGCAGACGCCGTATGCGACAGGCAATCCGCCGGTCGCCGGGGCGACGATGGATAGTTCGGGTATTATGGCGCGGATTTCCGGATTCGCGCGCAGCAGGCGGCTCAGCCCGACGCTCAGCGTTTTCGCATGCTGGTAATAGCGCATCGCGAGCGGAACCTGCAGGTATTCGTTGGAATGGAGGCCGTTGGAGTAGACGAAATGGCCATCGCGCAGCGCGCCGGTGTCGCGGAGTACCCGCACCACTTCGTCGTGAGTCGGCAGCAGATGCACCGTTCAAAGGATAGCGGAAACGATGGCAAATTTCCTGCGGCGAAAATCAGGTTGCGAATGCTAGAATGTGTTGAGTTCAGGGCGCGTAGCTCAATTGGCAGAGCAACTGACTCTTAATCAGTAGGTTGTAGGTTCGATTCCTACCGCGCTCACCACTGAATTTCCCAATCTTCCCGCCGTCACAAATAATCTGCTCCGGGAGCGGCTTCCTCTTCAGGCGCGAGCGGACTTCTTCAACATCTTCAACCACCCCAATTTCGGACCTCCTGCCAACTACCTTGGTGTGTCTCCGGATTTCCTCTATGAGCGAGTCTGATCGAACATCAGCTCGGTGGCTGAGGTTGCCGGAGCTTCGGATCGGAAGTGGGCGGTCCAGCTACTCGGAGAATTGGGTAATCTTAACAGCGCGCCCATCGGGGAACACAGCGCGAATCTCCAGATCGGCCCCGACGGCCTGCAGGTAGCTGGCGAGCGTGCTCACATACATGTCCGTGCGCCTCTCCAGTTTGGAGACATCGCCCTGTCCCATGTGGAGCTCGTCTGCAATTTTCGTCTGCGTCAGCTCTCTGGCCTTGCGCAGTTGGTAGAGCGACATCTCATCCAGCAGTCGGCGACGCTCGGCCGCACTAGCGGCTTGGGCTGCGGGGGACATTTTGGCCCGCAGTTCCCGAAAATTCTTAGCCATCTTCTGTCCTCTCCTTTTCGAGCATCTTCAAGTGGCGTTCAAACACGATGTCCGCCACCGGCACGTTCTTCTCGTACCATCGGTCGTCGCCGGTTTTATCCCCGGCAACGAGGAGAATCGCTGTCCGCCGCGGATCGAAGGCGTACAAGATCCGTAACGGGTCGCCCCCAGCCTGAGCGCGCAGTTCTCGCATCTCTGGGAATCGCGATGTCTTGACCTGCGAACTGAAAGGGAACCCCAGATTCGGGCCGCGCTCCATCAGCAGGCCGACGCGGGCATCGACCTTCCCCTGCTCAGCTTCGGATAACGTATCCCACCACTCTTCGAACTCATCCGTGAATTCGACTTCCCATGCCAAGCCAGATTATAGCATAGGATCAATATGGTAGTTATGCAATTTCAGGCCGGTTTGTGGTGTGGGAGATTTCCCTCCTCGCTCTTTCTGGCCTTTGGTCGATTATCTGACCGCCCAAACGCCTTCCCCGGTTTCAGGCCGCTCCGTCCTCCCGGTGATAGGATAAGGGCACCCAAAGGCCTCTCCGGAGTGTTTATCTTATGACGTTACGTATCAGTCTGCTTCTCGCTCTCGGCGGTCTGCTGCAGGCGCAGACAACTTCGACCGCGACTCCCGCTGCGGCGCCCGCTCCGAATCCCATGGGCGGTCCCGCACAGCTCAATAAGGTCGCCCCGGTCACGCCCGTTCCCTTCGAGCGCATTCTCCACGCCGATAAAGAGCCGCAGAACTGGTTCACCTACTCCGGCGGCTATGCGAGCGACCGCTTCAGCGAACTGAAACAGATCACGCCCGAGAACGCCAAAGACCTCACCCTCAAGTGGGTCTACCAGGTGCGATCGCTCGAAAAGCACGAGGTCACGCCGCTCGTCGTCGACGGCGTCATGTACACCGTCCAGTTCAACGACGTCATCGCTCTCGATGCGAAGACCGGAAGACAGATCTGGATGCATCCTTATAAACCCAGCCCCGATGCGCGCAACTGCTGCGGCCAGGAAACCCGCGGTCTCGCCATCGCCGGCGACAAGATCATCGAAGCCACGCTCGACACGCACATGATCGCGATTGATGCGAAGACCGGCAAGGAAGTCTGGAACGTGCAGGCTGCGGATCCGAAAGAAAAGTATTCGTTCACGCACGCCCCGCTTGTGATCAAGGACAAGGTCATCGAGGGCACCGCGGGCGGCGAATTCGGCATCCGCGGCTTCATCGCGGCGTTCGATGTCAACACCGGCAAGGAAGTCTGGCGCTTCAACACGGTGCCTGGTCCTGGCGAGCCCGGCAACGAAACCTGGGCGGGCGATTCGTGGAAGCACGGCGGCGCCTCTGTGTGGGCCACCGGCTCCTACGATCCCGAGACCAACCTGACCTTCTGGGGAATCGGCAATCCCGGTCCTGACTGGAACGGCGACGGCCGCAAAGGCGACAACCTCTATTCGTGCTCCGTCGTGGCGCTCGACGCTGACACCGGCAAGCTGAAATGGTATTACCAGTTCTCGCCGCATAACGAGTTCGACTGGGATTCGACGCAGGTCCCCGTGCTCGCCGACATGCAGTGGAAAGGCAAAGACCGCAAGGTGATGCTATGGGCCAACCGCAGCGGCGTCTTCTACGTGATCGATCGTGTGACCGGCGAATTCCTGCTGGGCAAATCGTTCGCGAAGACCAACTGGTATACCGGCTTCGACGAAAAAGGCCGTCCTCTGCGCGCGCCCGGCACCGAGCCGACGGAGGAAGGCGTTCTGATCTTCCCCGGCAATCAGGGCGCGACCAACTGGTATAACCCCTCCTACAGCCCGCAGACCGGCTTGTTCTACATCCCGACCTGGGAGAACACTTCGACGATTTACCTCAAGGACAAGGAGCCCCCGGAATTCCACTCGGGCCAGACCTTCAGCGGCGCGTTTCCCCGCAATCAGCAGGGCGATGAAATCTTCAGTGCAGTGCGCGCCATCGATCCAAAGACCGGCGACAAGAAGTGGGACTTCAAGCTCAGCGCCCCGTCCACCGAAGGCGGCGTGCTGACGACCGCTTCCAATCTGCTCTTCGCCGGCGGACGCGACGGACAGTTCGTCGCACTCGACGCACGCGATGGCAAGCTGCTCTGGGAGACCAGCCTCGGACCCTCAGTTTCGGCGGGCCCGATGACTTATATGGTGGACGGCAAGCAGTACGTGAGCATCCAGGCCGGCGCGTCTCTGTTCACGTTCACACTCCGCTAACGAGCCAGCGGACGCTGTAGGCGAAAGCGGGCGCTGCCGGGCAAATAATTGTTCTACTGGGCCGCCGGCGGCCGCGGCAGATTGATCGTGCCTTCGTCCCAGTGTTCGTCAGCTTTGCCGTCGACGAAGCGCCACATATCGTAGTGCGTCGTCGTGTAGGTCTGGCCCTGATGATCGGGGCGCGGGTCCTTTCGCTCGGCTCGCGTCACTACAGCAACCAGGTCGCCTTCCGCGACGACAGCAACCACGCCTGTCTTCCACTCCTTCGGGTTCGCCGGAATCGGACGCCCCGGACCGCGCGCGCCGAATGCCTTCATCACGATCTCGCGCCCTGAAGAAAATGCCGGGTTGTGCTGGATGTAGCGCTCGGTGAGCCACTTGTCGGCTTCGCTCCAGTGACCGTACTCGAGCAGGTCGATCACGATGTGCATCGCCGCCTGCTTGTTGCGATTGAGCACCGGGTCCTTATCGGTGAAGAGCGCCGCGGGATCGTCGGAAGCGACAACAGGAGCAGCCTGGCCGAAGGCGGCAGCAGCGGCAAGAATGGAGACAAGGCCAGCAAGGGCGATTCGTTTCATGCGTACTATCCTTTGCCACCTTGAGCCCCCCTGTCAAGCGGCGAATCAAAGTGCAAACCGCTGCCCGACTTTGATAGCTTAGATTCGCTGGTTTCCGGAGACTTCTGATGAATCGCATTGCAGCAGCCCTTTTGATGACGGCCGTGTCGGCCTTCGCGCAGTACGGGACGCCCGCCTCGGGCGAATGGCGCGTTAACGGAGGCGACTCCGGCAGCACGCGTTATTCCCCGCTCGATCAGATCAACGCATCGAACGTGAAAAACCTTGAGGTCGTCTGGCGCTGGAAGGCGCAGAATATGGGACCGGCGCCGCAGGCTGCCTGGGAAGTCACGCCCCTCGAGATCGGCGGCAGACTTTACTTCACCGCAGGCACCGGACGCACCGTGGTCTGCGCCGACGCGCTCACCGGTGAAACCCTGTGGCTCTATCGCGGCGACGATACTGCCGAGCGCGGCGCCGTGCGCGCGAACAATCGCGGCCTGACTTACTGGAGCGACGGCAAAGGCGACGATCGCATCATCTTCGTGACGCCCGGATATCAGCTCGTCGCGCTCAATGCGAAAACCGGCCAGCCGATTTCCAGCTTCGGCGTCGATTCGCATGTCGATCTTTGGAAAGGCCTCGACCGCCCGGTGGTGGAGAAAGCGACGATCGGCGCCACTTCGCCGCCGATCGTCGTTCGCGACACCATTGTTGTGGGCGCGGCGCTGCGTGTCGGCGTTTCGCTGCCGACGAAACTGAATACGCCCGGCTACACGCGCGGCTATGATGTGCACACCGGCAAATTGCTGTGGACCTTCCACACTGTCCCGCAGGCCGGCGAACAGGGTACCGAGACCTGGGGCAAAGATCCGCAGACCGGCGTTGAGTCCTGGAAATTCACCGGCAACACCGGCGCATGGGGTCCGCTCACCGGCGACGAAGAGCTCGGCTACGTTTACATCCCCGTCGAAGCCCCCAGCGGCGACACCTTCGGCGGTCAGCGTCCCGGCGCGAATCTGTTTTCCGACAGCATCGTGTGCCTCGACGCCAAAACCGGCAAGCGCGTCTGGTATTACCAGCTCATCCACCACGAAATGTGGGACTACGATATCCCCGCTGCGCCCATTCTGCTCGACATCACCGTCGACGGCAAAAAGATCAAAGCTCTGGCGCAGGTCAATAAGTCCGCATTCACGTTCGTTTTCGACCGCACCAACGGCAAGCCCGTGTGGCCGATCGTTGAGAAGCCCGTGCCCCAGGGCAACGTGCCGGGCGAATGGTATTCGCCGACGCAGCCGTTTCCGACCAGGCCCGCCGCGTTCGATCGCCAGGGCGTGACCGAAGCCGATCTCGCCGATTACACGCCCGAGATCAAGGCCGAGGCTCTGAAGCTGGCGTCGCAGTACAAGCTCGGTCCGATCTACACTCCGCCCATCGTGAAGGACGACGGCGGAAAACTCGGCACCATCCAGCTTCCGGGCGCGGGCGGCGGCGCGAACTGGATGGGCGGCTCTGTCGATGCCGAGACCGGAATGTTGTACGTCCCATCGACAACCGCTCCTTACATTTCGGCGCTGCAGCCAGGCGGCTCGCGCTCTGAGATGCCTTATATCGCCGCAGGCGGACTCGGTGGGCCGACGGTGATGGGGCTGCCGCTCATCAAAGGTCCCTACGGGCGCATCACGGCGATCAATCTCAATACCGGCGAACACACGTGGATGATTCCGAACGGCAAACCGGCGGACAACATCATCAACAATCCCGCGCTCAAATCGGCGGGCATCGACGCCAGCAATTGGGGCGGCGGGCAGCGTTCGCCCATTCTGGTCACGAAGGCGCTGCTGTTCGAAGGCAGCAACACACTGCGCGCCATCGATAAACAAACCGGCGCTGTAATCAACGAGATGCCGCTCGGCGCGAACCTGACAGGCGGGACGATGACGTACAGCATCAACGGACGGCAGTTCATCGTCGCGGTGGTCGGTGGCACACCGGGCAACGGGGCGGAACTGGTGGCGCTCGCGCTGCCGCAGCCGGGCGCAGGCCGTGGAGGCAGAGGCGGACGCGGCGGTCGCGGTGGCCGCGGCGGCGCCGCACCGGCGCAGGAACAGTAATTCGGGGGCCGGGGACTGATGAGGACCGACATGTCAACCAAACTCATACTCGGAATCTTTTTCACTGGCGCACTCCTTCTCGCCCAACGCCCGAGCGATCCGAAGCTCATGGAGCCGCAGAAGGCGCCGGAGATGGATTACGTCGCGGTCGCCGATCCGCTCTCGGTCCCCGCCGACATGAAGATGGGCGCATCCGCCAGCGTGGCCTTCGATGCCAACGGCCATCTCTGGGTGCTCACCCGCGGCCCGCAGGCCCTCATGGAATTTGATGCCGACGGAAAATTCGTGCGCAGCGTGGGCGAAGGGTTCCGCCGCACGCACGGCCTGAAGTTCGATCGCGACGGCAACATCTGGCTGACGGATGTGGGCGCGCACATCGTAGTCAAGATGAACACCCAGGGCCAGGTGCTGCTCACCATCGGCACAAAAGGCGAGGCCGGCGAATGGAACGAAGCCGCGCAGTCGCATCGCCTGAATGAGCCCAACGATATTGCCATCGGACGCAATGGCGACATCTTCATCGCACAGGGACATACGCCGGGCAAGGGCGATCCGCGCGTGCTGAAGTTCGATCGCAACGGCAACTTCATCAAATCCTGGGGCGGCGTCGGCACCGAGCCGGGAAAATTCAACGTGGCGCACGGACTCGCCTTCGATGCCAAAGGTTTGCTTTGGGTAGCAGACCGCGAGAACGAACGGATTCAGGTGTTCGATGAAGACGGCAAGTTCATCCGCGAGATGAAGTATGCCGGACTACCCTGCGGACTCGACATCGGAAAACAGTACGTCTACATGGTGAACGGATTCGCCGGCCAGTTGCTCCGGCTCGATCTCGATGGCAATGTGCTCGCGGCGGTGGGCAAGTCGGGGAAGGGAGTCGGTGAGTTCGGTGAGGCGCACTATGTGGCCGTCAGTCCGAAAGGCGACATCTATGTCGCCGATACGGTGAACAGCGCCGTACAGAAGTTCGTGAAGAAATAGCGGAGGGGTTTCGAAACAGTGAGTGAGCAATAAAAAAGGCCCCGTTGCCGGGGCCTCGTCCTTGATGTGGATGCTGCCGAAAACTACTTCTTCTTCTTCGGAGCGGCTTTCTTCTTGGCAGCTTTCTTGGTTGCGTTCTTCATCGATTGATTCTCCCTTTACATCAAGATTCGCGCCACTCACTAGAGAGCGCGGTTGTGTCCCCTTTATAAGGTGGTTTGCGTTGAAAGTCAAGAAAAAAATGCAAGATCCATCCCGCCGGCGAACGCCGCGAGAGGCTCGCGAACTCCACGGAAACAAATCAAACGTAATCGGATAAAATTGTTTTAGTGTTCCGAAGCCCTGTTCATGCGGGTTTGGCGATTGCCGGGCCGGGACTGCTCCTTCTTTCCGGCTGCGCGCATCGCGCGACTGCGCGAATTCCCGCAGCCGCGAAAATCGGTTCGACTCAAACCGGAATCGCGAGCTGGTATGGCGATCCGTATAACGGACGCGCTTCGGCCTCGGGAGAAATTTACGACATGCAGCGTCTCACCGCCGCGCACCGAACGCTTCCGTTCGGAACGTGGCTCGAAGTGACGGATCTGGAGAACGGAAAGAAAGTGGATGTGAGGGTGATCGATCGCGGTCCGTTCGTTCAAGGACGGATCGTCGATCTTTCGCTCGCCGCTGCAAGAAAAATCGACATGGTCGGGCCGGGCACCGCGAAAGTTCGCCTGAAGGTCATCGCGCCTCCGGTTGCCGATCCGGATTTCGGCACGGGGCATTGGGCGGTTCAAGCTGGCGCGTTTTCCTCGGCCGGGCGGGCGCAAGCTTTCGCCGAGTCTCTTGAAAAGAACTTCGATGGCGCGCGCGTGCTGGAATCCGCGACGGTTTGGCGGGTACTGGTCGGCCGCGGACTTTCCCTTGAGGACGCTAATCTGTTGGCGGAGAAGGTCCGAAAAACGGTCGGTAACGCTTTCGTGGTCGCCGACCGCTGACGCTACCCCCATCGGCGGGTCCGGCCTACCCGTAACGGACTTACCCACATTCTATTTACGCGGGAGTTGAAGAAGTTTCAAATCGACCGTAGAGTTTATTCTTGCTCAACACACTAACTTACGAAGCCAATACGGTCATGCTGCCGACAATCCACGATACCCGACACGTGCTGGTGGGACAGTCTCCCCGGACCCGCCAAGTCCTCCATCTCATTCAAAAATTGGGGAAGTGCCGCTGGCCGGCGCTGTTGCTGGGCGAAACCGGCACCGGTAAGGAAGTGGTTGCTCGCGCTATCCATAATATAAGTCCCATGGGCCCGTTCGTGACCATCGACTGTTCTTCAATGGTCGGACCGTTGATGGAAAGCGAGCTGTTCGGTCACGTGAAGGGCGCCTTCACCGGCGCGGCGACGGCCAAGATCGGCCTGATCGAAAGCGCCAATGGCGGGACGGCGCTGTTCGATGAAATCGGCGAGCTGCCGCTGGACCTTCAGGCGAAACTTCTGCGGGTCCTGCAGGAGAAGGAGTTCCGGCCGGTCGGCGCGGTCAGCACGCGGCGCTCGGATTTCCGGGTCATCGCGGCGACCAATCGCGATCTGGCGAAAGAGGTGGAGAAGGGAACCTTCAGGCGCGACCTGTTCTTCCGGCTGAACGTCATCAACATCCGCCTGGCGCCGCTGCGCGAACGCCGCGAGGATATTCCCGCGCTGATCAATCACTTTCTTTCCCGGGTCGGCGGCAATTATTCGGTCACCGCGGAAGCCATGGAGGTGATGCTAGGGTATGACTGGCCGGGGAACGTGCGCGAACTGGAAAACTGCATTCAGCACATGGTGGCGATCAACTCCGGGCCGCTGCTGCACGTGGGGGATCTGCCCTCCAACCTGCAGAACTTCATTCTGCAGAGG
>Ga0335085_10003140_pt1 | contig 29312 bp, 25 predicted proteins | sample Lox_Sample_45_FD_206712 | JGI IMG/M metagenome (GOLD analysis project Ga0335085, IMG submission 206712) | Soil microbial communities from Loxahatchee National Wildlife Refuge, Florida, United States - Lox_Sample_4.5 | ecosystem: Environmental > Terrestrial > Soil > Wetlands | place: USA... | reverse complement strand
TCGACCGCGCCCAGCCAGAGGTGGCACAGCCAGGTCCAGCGCTTCAGGTACGGGTAGATCACGAACGCGGCGACCGGGATCGGCCACAGCTTCTGGACGAGCGAGCTCAGCTGGTAGACGGCGACGAGAAAGACGGCGAGCGAGACGAGGCAGAAGACGACCACCTGCGCGTAGGAGAGGAGCCCGGACGGCAGCTCGCGTCCCGCCGTGCGCGGGTTGCGCGCGTCGAGGCGCGCGTCGATCAGCCGGTTGAGCCCCATCGCGAGCGAGCGGGCCCCGACCATCGCGACCGTGATCCAGAGCAGGTCGTGTGCGCTCGGCACGCCGTTCACCGCGAGCAGCGCGCCGACGTAGGCGAACGGCAGCGCGAAGATCGTGTGCTCGAACTTGACGAGCGCGAAGAAACGCGATGGGTAGACCAACACGCTCACAATTGCCGAGTGTGACGGACATGGTGTCGACCGGTCATTTCAGACGGACGCACGAGCAAAGCCCATGCGTCCTTCCGGCGGCGTCGCAAGCGCCGCCTCATGTCTGGCGATGGACCGTGGGCTCGTCGGCGAGCAGCGAGAGCGCGTGCTCGAGCGCGGGGCGCAGCACCTCGAAGCCGTCGCGGCAGCCCCCCGGCGAGCCCGGGAGGTTGACGACGAGGGCGCTGCCCCTCACGCCGGCGACCCCGCGTGAGAGCAGCGCGTGCGGCGTCTTCGCGATCGAGTCGGCCCGGATCGCCTCCGCGATCCCGGGCGCCTGCCGCTCCAGCACCTCAAGCGTGGCCTCGGGCGTTATGTCGCGAGGGCCGAGCCCGGTGCCGCCCGTCGTCAGCACGAGCGCCGCCTCCTCGGCGAGCTCGGCGATCGCCTCGGCGACCGCGTCGCGCTCGTCGGGCACGACCCGGCGCTCGACCTCGTAGCCCTCGGCGGCCAGCAGCCCGGCGAGCAGGTCGCCGCTCGTGTCCTCGCGCGTCCCCTCCGAGACCCCGTCCGAGACCGTGACGACCGCCGTCTTCACTCCTTCACCTTCTCGAGCAGCCGGATCTCTCCGATCTCCATCGCGGAGTCGACCCCCTTGGCCATGTCGTAGACGGTGAGCGCCGCGACCGAGGCCGCGACGAGCGCCTCCATCTCGACGCCGGTCTGCGCGGTCGTCTCGGCCGACGCCACGATCTCGACCGAGCTCTCGCCGACCTCGAGCTCCACGCCCACGTGCGTGAGCGGAAGCGGGTGGCAGAGCGGGATCAGCTCGCTCGTGCGCTTGGCGGCCATGATCCCCGCGAGCCTGGCCGCGGCGAGCGCGTCGCCCTTCGGCAGTGCGGCGAGCCGCGTCGCAGTCTCCGGCGCCATCCGCACCACTGCGGACGCCCGGGCGCGGCGCCGCGAGACCGGCTTGCCGCCGACGTCGACCATCCGCACGGCACCGGCCTCGTCCACGTGCGAGAGCTCCTTCATCGGCCCGAAAGGTATCGCCGCCCGAGCGCAAGCAGGCCCCTGCGATAGCGCCACGCGGCCTGCACCTTCCGCGCGAGCCCCTCGCGGTAGAGCACGCTCGCCATCCCCCGGAAGCCGTACAGCTGCCCCTCGTCGTAGGGGTACCACCACGGGACCGGCCTCCGCCCCGGGTCGAGGTCGGCGAACTTGACCCGCGAGAGCTCGTAGAGGCCGTGCTTCGAGTGCGTGCGCCCGAAGCCCGACTCCTTCGTCCCGCCCCACGACGCCTGCCCCACTCCGTACGAGTACGAGACGTCGTTCGTCCAGACCAGGCCTGCGTCGAGCCGCCGGGCAATCCGCTGCGCGCGGTCGAGGTCGCGCGTCCAGACGCTCGCGCCGAGCCCGAAGCTCGAGCCGTTCGCGAGCCGCACCGCCTCGTCCTCGTCGCCGAACGGCGCGACCGTGACGACCGGCCCGAAGACCTCCTCGTGCTGGATCCGGGCCTCCCGCTCGACGCCGGTCAGGATCGTCGGCTCGTAGAACCAGCCGGGCAGGCCGACCTCGGGCCGCGCACCGCCCGTCCGAACCTCGCTCCCGCGGCCGACCGCGTCCTCGACCAGCTCCTCGACGTGGGCGCGCTGCTCCTCGGCGATCAGCGGGCCGAGATCGGTCTCGAGCTCCTCGCCGCGCCCGATCCGGAGCGCGCGAGCACGCCGCGCCAGCTCCTCCACAAACGCCTCCTGCAGCGGCCGCGCGACGTAGACGCGCTCGACGCCCGAGCACACCTGGCCGCAGTTGGAGAAGCTTCCCCACAGAGCGCCGGCGACCGCGCGGTCGAGGTCGGCGTCCTCGAAGACGAGCAGCGGGTCCTTGCCGCCGAGCTCGAGCGTGACGGGCCGCAACCGCTCGCCCGCGAGCGAGGCGACCCGACGGCCGGTGTCGCCCGAGCCCGTGAAGACGACCTTCGCCGTCCCGGGTGCGCGCACGAGCGCCTCGCCCACCTCGGGCCCGCCCTGCATGACCTGGACGAGCCGCTTCGGAGCTCCGGCCTCCCGGAAGACCCGCTGCACCCACGCGCCCGAGAGCGGCGTCACCTCCGACGGCTTGACGACGACCGCGTTCCCCGCCGCGACCGCGAAGACCGCCTGCGTGAAGGCGATCCCGAAGGGGAAGTTCCACGGCGAGATCACTGCGATCACGCCGAGAGGCTCGTAGAAGAGGCTGCCGCGCTTGTGCCGCAGGTGGGGCTGGCGGAAGCGCACCGGCTCCGGCTGGAGGACGCGGCCCGCGTTCGCCGCGGCCCAGACCAGGTTGTCGAGCGCGACGAACAACTCGGCCGTGTAGGACTCGACAAGCGGCTTGCCCGTCTCGGCGGTGACCGTCGCGGCGACATCGTCCGCGACGTCGAGAAGCGTGTCCGCTACCCGTGCCAGCAGCGCGCGGCGCTCGGCGAACGAGGCCCGGCCCCAGCGCTCGGCCGCGAGCCGTGCATCGACCACGGCCTCGGCGACCTCCTCGGGCGCGGCGGCCTGCGCCGTCCCAACGACCTCGAGCGTCGCCGGATTGACGGAGCGAAGCTCACCGGCCTGTGTGGAGCGCGCCATTGCGCGCACAAGCCTAGACCCGCAGGGCGGCGCAGCGGTCGAGATCGGCCAGCTGGCCCTCGACCCAGGCGGCGACGTCGTGCTCCCGCACGTGCGCGCGGATCGCCTCGAGCCGCGTGCGCCGCTCGTCGAGCGGCATCGTCAGCGCCCGGTCGATCGCCTCCGCCTGCCCGGCGACGTCGAACGGGTTGACGGTCACCGCCCACTCGCCCAGCTCCTCGTGCGCGCCCGCGTTCTCGGAGAGGACGACCACGCCGTCGCGCCCGTTCACGAGCGGCGCCTCCTTCGCGACGAGGTTCATGCCGTCGAAGATCGAGTTCACGAACAGGACGTCGAACTGCTTGTACGCCGCCACGGCAGCCGGGAGGTTGTCCTCGACCACGAGCTCGATCGGGTCCCAGCCCTCCTCCGGAAAGCGGTCGTTCACGCGCCGGGCCTCGCGCTGGATCGCACCGATGTACTCGGAGTACTCCGGAATGTCCTGCCGGGAGGCGTCGAGCAGCGCGAGCATCCCGACCTTGCCGACACGCTCCGGATTGGCCTCGAGATAGAGCTCGAAGGCGCGGAAACCGCGGACGATGTTCTTCGACGGATCAGTCCGGTCGACACGCAGGATCAGCTGCTCCGGCCTCCGGGCCACGAGCTCCTGCTCGGCGGCGAGGACCTCTTCGCTCCCGGCGAGCTGCTCGAACTCGAGCGGGTCGACCGAGATCGGGCGGGCGCTGACCAGCGATCTGCAACCGCGATACCGGACGAAGCCCTCCTCGAAGTCGCACTCGGCCCCGGCCAGGTCGGAGGCGGCGCGCATGAAGTTCAGCTGCCAGCGGTGCGAGTGGAACCCAATCGCGTCGTTCGCCAGAAGCCCGTCGTGGATCGCGCGGCGTGTTGCATCCGGGAGCACATGCCAGTAGTCGGTTTGGGGCCAGGGGATGTGGACGAAGTGGGCGAGCAGCGCGTTCGGGACGCGCTCGCGGACGAGGCGCGGTGCGAGGTAGAGGTGGTAGTCGTGGAAGAACACGGCCGCCTCGGGCTCGCGCTCGAGCTCGGCAAGCACAGCCTCCGCGAAACCCGCGTTCACCTGCGCATAGCCGTCGTCCCAGGCGTGTTGGTCAGCGACGTCGAGCGCGGGTGTGTACGCGAGGTTCCAGAGGTAATGCTGCAGGAACCAGAGAACGGGGTTCGAGACGACGTTGTAATACCGGTCGTAGGCGGCCTCGTCGTGGGCAACCAGCCGCAGGCCGAAGGGCGACCCGTCGTCGGCCCGCTCGTCGACCGCCTCGCCGCCGGCCTCCTCCGCGACGATGCGATCCTCGTCGCTCATCGCGCTGGCGATCCACGTGACGTCGTGGTGCGAGAGCATGCCCCGCAGCGCCGTCACCAGCCCCCCTGCGCCGCGCCGCGTCGTGCGCTCCCCGCTCTCGTCGCGCCCGTAGGTGACGGGGCCGCGATTGGAGACGAGGATCAGCTTCCTGCCGTCCCCCACACCGGAACCCTAACGGCGCGGCGCCTCCAGGGACCCGAGCCGCTCCCGCGCCTGCGCGGCCATTGCGACATCGCCCTTCTGCTCGCAGAGCGCGAGCGCCTTCCGGATCTCGTCGGCCGCCTCCTCGTGCCGGCCGGCCCGCTCGAGCACCTCGGCCAGGTCGAGGTGCGCCAGAGCCCGTCCAATCAGGCCGTCGGTCGACTCGCCGTACGCCACGGCTTCCCGGGCCAGCCGCTCCGCTCGCTCGACCTCTCCTCTCTGAGCCTTGATGCGCGCGAGCACCTGCCGCCACAGCATCTGGGTCATGATGTCGTCGTCCGCGCCGAGCTCCCTGCTCTTCCGCGCCCACTCCTCGGCCTCGTCGTAACGGCCGAGCTCGCAGAGCATGTGGCCGAGCTCGCCCGCCCGCGTCGAGAGCCAGCCTCGCTCACCCATCTGCTCGTAGCGAGCGCAGGATTCGCGAAGCGCCTGCTCGGCAGCCATGGGAGTCCCGGCGTGCAGCTCGATCTCCCAGGCCGTCTCGCCAAGATGGGCGATCAACATGCTCTGGCCGAGCTCCTCTGCGCGCGAGCGCGCCTCGGCCAGCGACCCGCGGGCTTCGTCGAACTGCCCCCGCATCGCCTCTAGTATCGCGAGCGTGGCAAGGTCGTAGGGGCGGTTGAGCGCTGCGTCCTCCCGAGATGCGTGCCAGCGAAGCCCCTCCTGGACGGTGGCCGGCCCGAACAGGTAGCCAGCCCCGAGCGTCCAGCTCAAACGGGTTGCCATCCGTTCGTCGCCCGCCCGTCTCGCATGGTCGATCGACCGTTCCAGCGCCGCGTTTCGAGGGCCGAACCGAACAAGCGAGTGCTCCTGCAGCGAGATCGCCCACCACGCAATCGCCAGCCCCCGCTCATCGCCGGCCGCCTCGAAGACGGGAATAGCCTGCTTGCCGAGCTCGGCGGTCTCCCTGCTGCTCGTTGCGGGATCCGTGTAGAGAGCAACGATCGCGCGGTGTAAGCGCGCCTGAAGCGCGCCGAGGCCGTCGCCGCGGGCCGTGGCCCTGTCCTCCGCCTCGCGCAGGAGCTCCTCCGCCGGCCCGGGTTGGCCCGAGAAGAACAGCGCGTCTGCCAGGTCCGAGTCGAGCTGCACGTCCTGCTCATCCGAGGGCAGCACGGCGCGCGCGCGTTGCAGCAGCTTGATCGTCGCGGTCAGGTCGGATCGCAGGTGCGCTCGCCGGCCGCCGACGGCGAGCCGTTGCGAAGCCCGCCGTGCCAGGCCGTCGTCGGCCGCGCCGAGCTCGGCGCCGTAGAGGTACGCCTGCTCGAGGTGGAAGCCGAGGATCTCGTCGAGCTCGACGAGCGTCGTGCCGTGCTCCTCGAGCCAGTCCGCGAAGCGCTCGTGCAGCTCCGCGCGCGTCGCCTTCGGCAGCGCGTCGTAGGCCGCGTCACGGATGAGCAGGTGCCGGAACCGGTATGCGTCCTCCCCGGGGAGCTGCGCCTTGTCAGGCCGCACGAGCTCCTTGCGGACGAGGCCCGTCAGCCGGGCCGTCACCTGGGGATCCTCGGGAGCGAGCGCCTGCACGGCCCCGCGGTGGAAGACACGGCCCTCGACCGCTCCACGCTCGAGCACGCCGCGCTCGGATGCCTCGAGCTGGTCGAGCCGGGCAGCGAGCAGCGCATGGATGGTCGGCGGCACCGTCACCTCGCCGTCTCCGGACTCCTGGGCGAGCGCCACCATCTCCTCGAGGAACAGCGGGTTCCCCTCGGACGCCTCCGCGATGCGCTCCTTCAGACCCTCGTCGAAGTGGGCGAGGCTCTCGATCAGACGCGCGGTCTCGTCGGGCCCGAGTGGCTCCAGCAGCACGTTGGCGGCGTTGAGCTTGCCGCCGGCCCAGCCCGGCCGGCGGTCGAGGAGCTCGGGCCTCGCCATACAGAGGAGCAGGATCGGGACCCCTCTCGAGAGGTCAGCCACGTGCTCGACGAGGTCGAGAAACGTCTCCTCGCCCCAGTGCAGGTCGTCGAAGACGCAGACGAGCGGCCGCTCGGCCGCGACCGCCTCGAGCTGCTTGCGAAAGGCCCAGGCGATCTCCTCCGGCGAGGTGGCCAGAGGCTCGTCGGCGACGAGCGCGTTGACCGTTCGCGCCGCAACGGGGTCGGTCTCCGCCTGCGGCAGCTGCTTGATCACCTCGACGACGGGCCAGTAGGTGATGCCCTCGCCATAGGGCAGGCAGCGGCCGCGGACGACCAGCGTGTCTTCGAGAGAGGCGAGGAACTCCGCCGCGAGGCGGGACTTGCCGACCCCGGCCGCGCCGAGGATGGTGAAGAGCTGGCACGACCCCTCCGACACCGAGCGCTCCCACGCGTCGGCGAGCATCCGCTGCTCACGCTCGCGCCCGACCATCGGGACGTCGCCTCGCCGGGCCAGCTCCCCGACCACCGCCAGGAGGCGGAAGGCGGGCACCGCGTCGCTCTTGCCCTTCAGGTCGAGCGGCGGCAGCTCCTCCGCCTCGACGGCCTCCCGGACGAGCGCCAGGGTCGGCTGGCCGACGAGGATCTCGCCCGGCTGGGCGGCCTGCTCCAGACGGGCGGCGACGTTGACCGCGTCGCCGGTCGCCAGGCGCTCCTCCGTGCCGGTCACGACCTCGCCGGTCGTGACGCCGATGCGGCCCTGGACGCCGAGCTCGGGAAACGCCTCGCGCATCTCCACAGCCGAGCGCAGGGCCCGGAGCGCGTCGTCCTCGTGCACGACGGGCACGCCGAAGACCGCCATGACCGCGTCGCCGATGAACTTCTCGACGGTCCCGCCGTGGCGCTCGACGATCTCCTTCATGCGCTCGAAGTAGCGCGCCAGGATCACCCGAAGCGCCTCGGGGTCGAGCTGCTCGCCGAGCTCGGTCGAGCCCGTGACGTCGCAGAAGAGCACGGTCACCGTCTTCCGCTGCTCCCGGGCCGGCGCAGTCTCGGCGACGAGAGCCGCGCCGCACATCCCGCAGAGCCGGAAGCCCTCGGGGTTCTCCTGGCCGCACCGCGGACAGACCGCCATGAGGCGAGTCTATTTCGGCGAAGGCCCCGCGCTCTCCCGCGGCTCGCCTGCGTACAGCCGGACGATGTCTGTCCAGGACCGCTGATCGTCCGCCGTGCGCTCCGCCGCGTAGCGATAGTCGCGCTTTCGGTCGTAGTCGCTCAGCCGATCGCCGACCTCGGCAAGTCGGTTCCGCCAGTCCTCCGCGAGGAACCTCGCCGTCTCGGGAGCGTCAGCGGCAGCCTCCAGGGCTCCGGCGAAGTGCGTGAAGCAGAGGCCGTCGGAGGCCGTGTATTGCCGCCTGACCTCGGGCTCATCGGCGAGCGCGCGAACCAGAAAACCGGACTTGCGCTCGAGGTCGGCCTCCGAGGCGAGGCACGCCGAGCATCTTCCGCGACGGAGCCGCCGGCCCCTGCGTCGGCGGGCGCCGGTCAGGTCCGGTATCAACGACTCCAGCCAGCCGAGATCGCGCCGCGCCAGCGACCCGTAGACGTCGGCGATCGCGGCACCGGAACCCGCCCGGCTCACGCGCCGGTGTAGGAGCCACGCGTGGCGGCCGCAGAAGCCGCCCGCCTCGAGAAACGCCCTCCGCGAGCGCGCGTCCGACTTCCCCTCGCGCCAGAACGTGTCCATCCACGTCACCTCGTCCTTCGCCAGCACGCGGCACATTGGACACCCGCGGCGGTGGAACGCCGCAACCAGGTCGTAGTCGAAGATCGTCGGCACCGTCTCAGCCTTGGAAGTCCCAGTAGAAGCCATCAGCCGAAACCGGCACCTGCGACGGGCCTCATCGCCGGAGAGAAGTCTACGCCCGGGACACCCTTCGACGCCTGCCGGCTATAGTGAGCGGGCTGCAGCGCGATGAGGCTCGCGCCAAACTGTGGGGAAACCCGCTGATGGCCTCTACCAACGACAACCGGATCGGAGGTAGAGGTGGGCACGTTCGCCGTAGCAGCAGTTCTCACGACAACGATTCTCCTGGCCTCGATGGTCTCGGTCGAGGTGGGGCTTTCGGTCGCGCTCATCGAGCTCTTCGCGGGGGTCCTGGTCGGCAACGCGTTCCATGTCGACGTGCCGAGCTGGCTCGCGTTCCTCGGCTCCTTCGCGGGGGTCGTCCTCACGTTTCTGGCGGGGGCCGAGGTCGACGTCCCACAGTTCAAGCGCGAGTGGAAGGCGTCGCTCTCGATCGGTCTCGTCTCGTTCTTCGCCCCGTTCGTCGTCGTCGGCCTGCTCGCCTACTACGGGCTCGACTGGAACCGGCAGCAGGCCGAGATCGCGGGCATCGCGCTGTCGACGACGAGTCTCGCGGTCGTCTACGCGGTGCTCGTGGAGACCGGGCTCAACCAGACGGTGATCGGCAAGCGGCTGATGGCCGCGACGTTCGTGACGGACCTCGGAACCGTGACCGCGCTCTCGATTCTGTTCATCTCGCCGACGATCTGGATCGTCCCGTTCGTCGTGGTCTCGGTGCTCGTGATCGTGGGCCTGCCGCGGATCGCGCCCTGGTTCTTCGGCCGCTACGGGAACCGCGTCATCGAGCCGGAGATCAAGCTTGTCTTCGCGTCGCTCTTCGTGCTGATGTGGCTCGGCGGCCGCGCGGACTCACAGGCGGTGCTGCCGGCCTTCGTGCTCGGGCTCGCGATGAGCACCCACTATCACCAGCACCGCCTCGAGCAGGAGCGGCTCCGCGTGGTCGCCTTCGCGTTCCTGACGCCGTTCTTCTTCGTGAAGGGAGGCATGAGCGTCTCGCTCGGCGCGCTCTGGGCGAACCTCGGCATCCTCGCCCTACTCTTCGCCGGGAAGATGGTCCCGAAGTTCGCGGGCATCTACCCACTCGCGCGCCGCTTCACGGGCGAGAACGCCGTCTTCACGACCCTGCTGATGTCGACCGGCCTGACGTTCGGCACGATCTCGTCGCTCTACGGGCTGAACGCCGGCATCATCGACCAGACGCAGTTCTCGCTCCTGATCGCCGTGGTCGTGCTCTCGGCGATCGTCCCGACTGCGATCGCCCAGCGGTTCTTCCACCCGCGAAGCGCACCGGAGCCCGCGCGCGAGCCCGCCCTCGCCCGCGTCCCGGCCGGCGCGACCGACAGGGCGTGAGGCGATGCCCTTCGAGCGCATCCTCGTCGCGATCGACGGCTCCGACTACTCGCAGCGCGCGCTGGCGACGGCGATCGAGCTCACCCGCCTGACGCAGGCGACGCTGACCGCTCTCGCGATCGAGGGCCCGCTGCCCGCCTACGCGGCGACGATCGGCGAGGTCGAGGAGGTGAAGCGAGAGAAGGACCTCTTCTTCCGCGCCCTGGCGGCGAGCGCACGCGAGGACGCCGAAGGAGGCGGCGTCGAGCTCGAGGTCGAGATCCGGCCCGGGCACGCGGCCACCGTGATCTCGGAGGTCGCGGCAGAGGGTGGCTACGACCTCGTGGTGCTCGGACACCGCGGCCATTTCCTGCGCGACCACCTGCTCGGCTCGACCGCTGACCGCGTCGCGGAGAACGCGCCCTGTCCCGTGATGATCGTCCGTTGAGCGCCGTGGCGGGTGTCGAGCTTCCGCAAGCGGAGACCCGAGTCGTCTCCGTCGAGCTCGGGCCCGACGAGCTCGATCCGGCGCGGGCCCGACTGGCGGAGGACGGGCAGCCGACGAGCGGTGAGGCCTTCCTCCGGTACCTCTGCTACCTCGGCCTGGGCTACCTCGAGACGGATCGCGAGGCCGCCGGAGCGGCCTCTGCGAGCGACGCCTACGAGAGGGTGCACCGGCTGTTCCGGTCGGTGGACGGCGAGCGGGCCGTGCTCCATTTCCACTACGGCGAGGCAGCGCGGGCCTTCGGGGAGGAGCAGCGTGCGCAGGCTGCGCACGAGCGCATGGCCGGTGCCTACGAGGCGCTCGTCGAGAAGCTGGAGCGCGAGATCGCGTGCCGCGAGGCGCGCATCCGGAACCTCGAGGAAGTGCTCCGATGCAAGTGACGCTGCTCACCGCCGAGCTGGAGGAGCTGGATGAGCTCGGTGCGGACCCGACGCGAGCCTGCCGCCGCGCGATCGCAGGCCTGAGCCGGCTGCAGCGGCTCGCGCGGTTCCTGAACGCCGGCTAGTCGCCGTCAGACCGCGGCGACGGTCTCCAGCTCGGCGCCGGCCGTGTCGTTGCCGGACAGGAGGTTGAAGAGCACCAGCCAGTCGCGGAGCAGCCGCGGCATCAGGAAGTGGCGGCGGACGAACTCCTTGCCCCGCAGCGCCCGCTGCCTGGCGGCGGCCGGGTCGGCGAGGATCTCGAGGCAGGCCTCGGCGCACTCGACCGGCGACTCGACGAGCCAGCCCGTGTCGGCGTCCTGGATCTGGGCGACGATGCCGCCCACCCGGCTCGCGACCATCGGCTTCGTCTTCCAGAGCGCCTCGGTCACGGTCAGACCGAAGCCCTCGCGGATCGACTTCTGGATCACGGCCGCCGAATGCACCTGAAACGCGTTGACCTCGACCGAGCCGATGTTATTCAGGTTGGAGAGGATGTAGATGTCCGGGTCGCCCGCCGCGTAGGCGACGGTGCGGCTGTAGTAGTCCCAGCCCTCGGGGTCGTCGTGCGCCATCGACCCGACCAGGGCAAGCTGCACCTCCGGTCGCTCGTCCTTGACCGCGCGGTAGGCGTCGATCACCCCGAGCGGGTCCTTCCAGGGGTCGAAGCGCGAGACCTGCGTCAGGAGGGGGCGCTCGACGTCGATCCCGAACTGGTCGACGATGTACGACGCGTCCTCTGGCGAGAGCGCCATGTTCTTGGGGGTCAGCGGGTCGATCGCGGGCGGCCAGATGTACGCGTGCGGGAGGCCGCTCACCTTCGGCACGTACTCGGGCATGTGGAAGATGGCCGCGTCGTAGCGCATGAGCCACGGCACGAGGAACGCGAGGACGTCGCGGTTGGGCTCGGAGAGATCGATGTGGCAGCGCCAGATCCAGCGGGCAGCGCTGTCCGGGAAGTGCTCGATCATCGCCGCCGGCTGCGGGTCGTGGACGATGACGAAGTCGTAGCCGTCCTGGAACTCGTCGGCGTTGAGCGCGTTGTAGCGGCGGAAGATCTCCTGCTGCTCCTCCGTCAGGCCCTCCGGACCGCCCTGAAGCGCGTTGTGGATCCCCTTCGTCACGCCGAAGAACTCGTCGCCGCCGCCGATGATCCGCCACTCGACGTCGAGCCCGGCATCCTTCATCAGCGGCACCAGGGCGTAATTGATCTCGGCGACCCCGCCGCCGAAGGCGGTCGCGGAGAGGTGCACCACGCGCCGGCCGGCGAGCGGCTCGGCCAGCCGCCGGATCTCTTCCATCAGGCCACGCGTGGCGATGGTCCCGTAGTCGCCGAGCGACTTCTGTCCGACGTTGACGAGTTGGAGCATTTGTCTCTGGGAGGGCCGGGTCTCGGAGGCGTCCGAGCATAAACGCTCGGTCACTCGGCTAGGAAGGAGCGCGGGCCTCTACGAAGAACGACGAGGGTTCGGGTCTACGGATTCGTTGAGCGCTCCGCCAGGCGAACCGGGATCTCGCGCCGCGCGCCGTCCCGGAGGACTGTGATGCGGACGACCTGGCCGGGGGCGAGTCTATCTGTGACAATCCGCACAACATCCTCGGAGCTCGTAACCGGGTGCCCGGCGATCGCCAGGATCACGTCTCCACCCGTGGGGAAGTCCACGCCGAGGTACTGCTTCGTCTCGTTCCCGGCGCGCAGCCCGGCCGCTGCGGCCGGCGACTTCGGCTGGACGCTCGTGATCACGGCACCGCGCTGCACGCGGTAGCCGAAGTGACGCGCCAGCGCCGGCGTCAGGTCGGTCGTCGTGATCCCGACGAACGGATACGAGACCGTGCCGTTCGCGATCAGCTGTTCCATCGAGCGGCGCGCCGAGTTGATCGGCACGGCGAAGCCGACCCCTTCTGCGGTGCCGGAGTCGCTGCGAATCTGGGCGTTGATCCCGATCACGCGGCCGCGAGCGTCGAACAGCGGCCCGCCGGAATTGCCGTGGTTGATCGGCGCATCGGTCTGGATCGCGTCGACGAGCGTGTAGCGCGACGTGAGCGACTCGATCGAGCGGTGGATCGCAGAGACGACCCCGACCCCGAGCGAGTTCTCGTTGCCGAACGGGCTCCCGATCGCCGCGACCGGCTCGCCCACGGCGACGGTGGCGGAGTCGCCGAGCGGGACCGGGTCGAGCGCGTGGTCGGCGGGGGCGACCTTGAGCAGGCCGACATCGTCGAAGATGTCCCAGCCCACGACCTTCGCGACCGCTCGGTCGTGGTCCTGGAACTCGATGTAGACGCGGTTGGCGGCGTGGGCCTTGGTCCCCGCGGCCGCGTTTGTGATCACGTGTGAGTTCGTGAGGATGTAGCCCTGCGGCGAGACCACGAACCCGGAGCCCTGCGCGACCTGCTCGGTGTCGGGATTCGTGCCGTACTGGGCGAAGATCGTGACGACCCCCGGCGAGCGCTTGGCGTAGATCCTGCGCGGGTTGAAGCTGTTCCCGGCCAGCGGCTTGGCAGACGGGCCAACGGCGGCAGGCACCGCAGAGCCCGTGTCCGAAAGGATCGGCGTGGCCCTGAAGACGGTGGTCGTGGACGAGCTCCCGACCCAGCCCGTCGCCTTCCCGAGCGCAAGGGCGGCGATCCCGCCCACGAGGGCGCAGGCGATCGCGACGGCGGCGAGAGATCGGGAAGAGCGCACGGCCGTCTCACTCTAGCCACACTTCGAGCCGGCGCCACTACGGCGTTTTCACGGGAAAACTCAGTCGGAGACGCCCACCGGCTCCCGCGTACGCTCCACGCCGGTGCCCTGATGCGGCAGCACGAGCCGGAAGACGGTGCTCCCGTGACGCGTCTCTATCTCCATCGTGCCGTCCATCAGCACCGCGAGTTGCTTCGCGATCGCGAGGCCCAGCCCGCTGCCTGACGCGCGCGTGCCCTCGAGCCGGAAGAACCGCTCGAACAGCTGATCCCGATACTCGTCGGGAATCCCGCCTCCCTCGTCCTCGACCTCGAGCACCGCCTGCTCGTCGCGGAGGAACGCGTGCACGCGGACGGTGGTCGCGGGAGGCGTGTGCCGGAGCGCGTTCTCGACCAGGATGCGACCGATCTGCAGCACGCGCAGCTCGTCGGCAAGCGCGACCGCGCCGTCGCTCTCGGCCAGCTCGAGCTCGTGCTCGCTTGCCCGCGCCGCAGGTCCGAACTCCTCCACCAGCTCCTCGCCGAGTGCGGCGAGGTCGACCGGCTCCCGGTCGACGGTCATCCGGCCAGCGTCGAGCCTCGAGAGGTCGAGCAGATCGGACGCGAGCTTCGTGAGCCGCGACACCTGCTCGCGCATCGAGTCGAGGAACTCCTGCCTCGTTGCCTCGTCGAGCTCCTCGTCGTCCAGCAGCTCGAGGTAGCCAGCGAGCGAGAAGAGCGGCGTGCGCAGCTCGTGCGAGGCGTTCGCGACGAACTCGCGCCGCGCATCGTCGAGCTGCGCGAGGCGCACGCGCATCCGCTCGAACGCCCGTGCGAGGTCGCCCAGCTCGTCCTTGCCCGTGTCGCTGACCGGTTCGTCGAACTGACCGCCCGCGATGCGGTCCGCAGCCCGCTCCAGCCGGCGGATCCGCCGGGCGAACATACGCGCGGCGCCGTAGCCCAGGAGCAGCGCGATCAGCAGCGCCACGCCGGCCGCGAGCAGCACCCGCCGCTGTACCAGATGGACCCCGCCGAACTGATTCTGGAGCGAGTCCCTGAGAAGAAGGACGTACTCGCCGCCGAGCACCGGGACCGCCGCCTCCGCGTAGTCCTCGTCCCCGCTGCGTACCGTGCCGTTCTGCGGCCGCCCGCTCTTGACCGTCTGCAGCGCGATCCTGTCGTTCGTCAGGTCGCTCGCTGCGCCGCCGAGCGAGTCCTGGATCGGCAGGACAGTCGGCGGGTTGTCCTCGATCCGCTGCAGCAGAACGACGCGGGCCCCGGTGCTCGCGCGCGCCGTGCCGACGAAATCGGGGTCGAAGGTCGCCTCCGGGGTGATCGTCTGTTTCAGGCTGGACGCGGCGGTTCGGAGCTGGGAGACGCGCGTGTCGATGAGCCGGTTCTGCAGCGACGGCACAACCGTCAGGTAGACGATCCCGAGCGCCGCGGCCACGACGATCAGCAGCGCCAGGCTGAGGCGGGTGCCGACGCTTCGGAAGAGGCGGCTCACCGGCTGCGGAAGCGGTAGCCGACGCCGCGCACCGTCAGGATGAACTCCGGCTCTCCCGGATCCTGCTCGAGCTTCTCGCGCAGGTGACGGACATGAACGTCGATCGTCCGGGGCTCCCGGTAGTCCGAGCCGCCCCAGAGCGCCTGCAACAGCTGTTCCCGCGTGTACACGCGGCCCGGGTGGGACGCGAGCGTGCGGAGGAGCTCGAACTCGACGTAGGTGAGCTGCACGGGGCTGCCGTCCACGTCGACCTCACGCTTCGAGAGGTCGACCGTGAGCCCGTCGGTCTCGATCATGTCCGCCGGCTCCTCGTCGGCTGGGCTCGCCGCTGCGCGGCGCAACAGAGCGCGAACCCGGCTCCGGAACTCCCGGATCGAGAACGGCTTCGTGATGTAGTCGTCCGCGCCGAGCTCCAGCCCCAGCACCTTGTCGAGCTCGTCGTCGCGCGCAGTGAGCATGATGATCGGGACGGCGCTCGAGGCCCGGAGGCGCCTGCACACCTCGAGCCCGTCGACCTTGGGCAGCATGACGTCGAGCACGACGAGATCGACCGGCTCGTGCTCGAAGCACTCGAGCGCCTCTTCGCCGTCGCGCGCCTGCACGACGCGGAACCCGTCCCTTTCGAGCGGGTAAGCGAGGAGCTTCTGAACGGCGTCCTCGTCGTCTACGAGCAGAATTGTTGAGGAGGAGTCGGGCATCGGCAGTGCCTGCCGGCGCTTGTCGATCTGCCACTTACTATAGCCACGCAATGGCCGCGCTCCCGCCCCGTCCTTCGCGGCGCAGGCCTCGGCCCGGATCGCTCGAACGCCCGGTCAACGGACGGCTCTACCGCGGCACGTGGCTGCTCGTCGGCATCCCGCTCCTGATCGCGGCGTTCAGCGTTCGCAAGGCCGAGCAGCTGCCGATGCCGCAGCCCGTTCTCCCTGCCTCCTTCGACCGGGCCGGAGCGCTCGCGCTCGCCCAGGACCTCGCGGAGACGTACCCCGACCGTGCCCCGGGCACGCCTGGCGCCGCTGGCGCCGCCCGCTGGTTCTCGACGCAGCTCGCTCCCTACGGGCTGAAGGCGGTCAGCGACCGTTTTCGCGCCGAGCTGCCGGGAGGAGCGCGCAAGACACTCGTCAACCAGATCGTCACCGTGCCCGGGCGACTTCCGACCGAGATCGTGGTAATGGCGCACCGCGACGACGACGGCAGCGGGCCAGGTGCGAACGACAACGCGTCGGGAATCGCGACCCTCATCGAGCTCGCCCGATCGTACGGAACCCCGGCGGCGGCGATCGGCACGCGCGCGCTGAGCCCGTTGCACACGCTCGTCTTCGTCGCCACGGACGGAGGCTCGTTCGGTGCGCTCGGCGCGAAGCACTTCGCGCGGACGCACAGGGGACGCGTCCTCGCCGTCATCGGCCTCGCGGCGCTCGCCGGGCGTGGGCCTCCACGGCTCGCGCTCGCGGGTTGGGAGCCGCGTCTCGCGTCCTCGGGGATCGTTGAGACCGCATCGCAGCTCGTCCTCGACCAGACCGGCCGGCGCCCGCACCGTCCGAGCGCGCTCGCGCAGCTGATCGACCTCGCGTTCCCGTTCACGCTCAACGAGCAGGGGCCGCTTCTCGCCCACGGCTTCCCAGCACTCACGCTCACGAGCGGCGGAGAGCGACCACCCACTGGGTTCACCGACCAGCGGCTCAACGGTGCCCGACTGGCCTCGCTCGGGCGCTCGGCGCAGCAGCTGCTCCGCTGGCTCGACTCCGGTGTGGAGCTGGCGCCGGGAACCGCGACATATGTCTACTTCGGCCCGAGGATCCTCCCCGGCTGGGCGATCGAGCTCGTGCTGATCGCGGCTCTCGCCCCGTTCATCGCCGCCGTCGTCGACCTCTTCGCCCGCTGTCGGCGGCGGCACATTCCGCTCGCACCGGCCATGCGTAGCTACCGCAGCCGCGTCGGTTTCTGGCTCTGGACTGCCGTCCTCTTCGAGCTGTTCGCGCTTGTGGGCTTCTGGCCCGATGCGCCGTCCGTCGCACTCCCGCCCGCCGCTGCCGCCGGCACCGACTGGCCCGTGATCGCGTTGCTCGGCCTCGCGTTGCTTGTCGCCCTCGGCTGGCTGGTCACGCGAGAGCGCCTGGTCCCTCGCGGCCCCGTGACGTCGACGGAGGAGCTCGCCGGGACAACGGCGGCGCTCCTCGCGCTCGCGGTGGTGTCGCTGCTCGTCGTCGCGACCAACCCGTTCGCGTTGATCTTCCTGCTGCCGTCGGCCCACGCGTGGCTCTGGTTCCCTCAGATCCGCGCGCGACCGCTGTGGTCGCGCACCGGGCTGCTCGCCGTCGGGTTCCTCGGGCCGTTCCTCCTGCTCGGCTCGCTCGCGTTGCGTTACGGACTCGGGCTCGACGCCTTCTGGTATCTCGCCGAGCTGACCGCGACGCAGTTCGTCCGGCTTCCGATGGTCGCGATCGCGATCGGCTGGCTGGCCGTCGCGGGCCAGGTCGCCGCGGTCGCGACCCGGCGCTACGCCCCCTACCCGAGCAAGGAGGAGCGGCCCCCCAGAGGACCGATTCGGGAGACGGTCCGGCGGGTCGTGCTTACAGTTAGGGCGAGGAGACGGGCAGCCGGAGCGGAAGAAGAGGCGTTGGAAGCTTGAGCATGAGAAGGATCGTCAGGATCGCGGGCACGACCCTCGTCGTCGTCGGCGCGTTGATGCTCGTGTGGGTCGTCATCGTCTGGCGCTGGCAGGACCCCTTCACCGCCGCCTACACGCACTGGAAGCAGCACCAGCTCGCAAGCAGCTACCACGACCGCTTCGTGGCGTACAAGCCGGCACCCGCGCCGCGGACGACGATCTCGCCGGAGCTGGCCGCACGCGTCCTGGGCCAGGAGGCTCGCCACTACCGGCTCGACTCCCACCGCGGCCAGGCGATCGGGCGCATCCGCGTTCCGCGCCTCGGGCTGAACATGATCCTGGTCAACGGAACCGACGAGTCCTCGCTCGAGAAGGGCCCCGGCCGCGACCTCCGCACATACATGCCAGGTGAAGGCCAGCTCATCTACATCGCCGGCCACCGGACCACGTACCTGGCACCGTTCTCCCACATCGAGGCGCTGCGCCCGGGAGACTCGATCACGCTCGAGGTCCCGTACGGAACTTTCCGCTACCGCGTCTTCCGGCATGTGATCGTGCCCGCGGATGACCTTTCGGTGCTCCGGTCGCACGGCCGCGAGGTCGTAGCACTCCAGGCGTGCCATCCGCGCTTCTTCGCCTCGGAGCGGTACATCGTCTACGGCCGGTTGACTGAGGTCGAGCCTCGCGGCGGCCACGCCTTCAGCCCGCCGTCGACGAGCCTCGCTGCCGCACCGCTGGCAGCCGCGCAGGGTTGAACGCGTCTCAGTCGAGCCTGAGGTAGCGGGCGGGCGCTCCAGGCGGAAGCTCACCCTCGCCGCGCGGCACGAGGACGAGCGCGTCGGCGCCGGCCGCCCGCGCAATCATGTGTGACTCCTGGCCGGACACCGGCTCGAGGGTCGTCGCACCGCCGTCTTCGGTGGCAAGCATCCGCGCGCGGACGAGCTCGTCTCGCACGGGGTTACGCCGGACCGCCGCGGCCAGCTGTCCCGACTCGAAGCGAGGGAGAGGGCTCGCGTGCCCTTGCAGCGAAAGCACGGCGGGCCGGACGAAGAGCTCGAACCCGACCAGCGCCGAGACCGGGTTTCCGGGCAGCCCGAACACGAGCGTCGCCCCGCGAACGCCGAACGCGATCGGCTTGCCCGGCTTCACCGCGACACGCCAGAACACCTCCTCGACTCCGAGCTCCGCCTCCACGCGCCGGACGAGGTCGTGCGGCCCAACCGACACCCCGCCCGACGTGACGAGGAGATCCGACTCGAGCCCCCGCGTGAGTGCCTCGCGATGGGCTACCTCGTCGTCGGCCACGGCGGGCAAGCGCCTCACGACCGCGCCTGCCGAGACCAGCTGGGCGGCGAGGATCACGCCGTTCGCCTCGTAGACCTCGCCGGGACCCAGAGGCCGGCCCGGCGGCGCAAGCTCGGTTCCCGTCGTCAGAACGGAGGCGCGCGGGCGGGCGGCGCAGGTGACCTCGGCGATCCCCGCTGCGGCAAGCGCGCCGATCTGCGCGGGTCCGAGACGCATGCCGGCGTCCACGACCGCGTCGCCGGCCCGGATGTCACCGCCACGAGGACGAACGTTGGCGCCGGGATCAGCCGGATCAGAAACTTCGATAGCGTTGTCATGATCGACAACGTACTCGAAGGGGATGACGGCATCTGCCCCCTCGGGAACCACGCCACCGGTCGCGATAGCCATCGCCTCCCCGGGCTCGAGGGCACGTGCCGCCGGAGCCCCGGCGGCGATTCGCCCGCCAACGGGAAGCTGGCCCGGCGTGTCCTGCGCCCGGAGCGCAAACCCGTCCATCGCCGAGCTGGAGAACGGCGGTAGGTCGACCGCCGCGCGGGCGGTCTCGGCTACCACGCGTCCGGCGGCGTCCTCCAGGCGCACGCTCTCGGAAGGCAGCGGGCGAGCCCGCTCCAGGATGAGGCGCTGCGCCTCCTCGATCGTCAGCAACTCGGCCAAAAGCGCCACATACGCTACGCGCGGAGGGTAGGCTCAGGTGCCGTGATCTCGGTCATCGTCCCCGTTCACGACGAGGAGCGAACGGTGGCGCTCCTCTACGACGAGCTGCAGGCGGCGCTCGAGCCGCTCGACCAGGCGTGGGAAACCGTCTTCGTCGACGACGGCTCCACCGATGGCTCGTTCGGGGCGCTCACGCGTCTTCACAGCGCCCACGACAACGTTCGCGTGGTCCGGCTTCGGCGCAACTTCGGCAAGGCAGCAGCGCTCGCGGCCGGGTTCGCAAACGCCCAGGGCGACATCGTCGTGACGATCGACGCCGACCTCCAGGACGACCCGGCCGAGATCCCGAGGCTGCTCGCGAAGCTCGACGAGGGCTTCGACCTCGTCTCGGGCTGGAAGACGCGTCGGCGCGACCCGCTCACGCGTCGGATCCCGTCGAAGATCTTCAACTGGGTCACCGGCCGGGTCTCGGGACTGCGGCTGCACGACCTCAACTGCGGCCTCAAGGCCTACCGCGCCGAGGTCGTCCGGGATCTCCGTCTCTACGGCGAGCTGCACCGCTTCATCCCGGTGCTGGCCCACTACAACGGGTTCCGGATCGCCGAGCTGCCGGTCAATCACCGGCCCCGAGAGCACGGCCGCTCCCGCTACGGCGTCGAGCGCTACGTGCGCGGCTTCCTCGACCTGCTCACGGTCTCGTTCATCGGCCGCTACCGCCACCGGCCCCTGCATCTGTTCGGCGGCCTCGGGCTCGTCCTCAGCTCGCTCGGCTTCGTCGTCCTCGTCTACCTGACCGTTCTCAAGCTCACCGGTCACGCCATCGGCGAACGACCCCTCCTCACCCTGGGCGTCCTGCTCGTGGTCGTCGGCCTGCAGTTCTTCTCGCTCGGACTGATCAGCGAGCTCGTGACGAGCCAGCACGAGGAGCGCTCGGCCGTCCGCGAGCGCTCGGAGCTCCACGTCGACGAGATCCTCTCCTAGCGTCCGGCACACACTCGTGACATTCGCGTCCCACACGCGTGCGGCCTTCCTCGTTACGCTCGCAGCGGGGAGGAGGCTGGGTGCGCCTGAACTAGGGGACTACCGAAAGGGCCGCTGATGCGTGCGCTTTACTTCGGGACCTACGAGCGCGACTACCCGCGGAACGCGCAGGTGATCTCGTGCCTGCGCGGCGCAGGTGTCGAGGTCTTGGAGCACCACGTCGGAGTTTGGGAGGGGCAGCGCGACAGCTGGCAGGCGGGTCTCGGCAGCATCGCGCGGCTCGCGACTGCGGAGGCCCGGTTACTGAGGCGGCCTCGGGTCGAATTCGACGTGCTGCTCGTCGGCTACCCGGGCCACCTCGACCTGCGGGCTGCCCGCCATGCGGCCGGATCGAGGCCCGTCGTCTTCAACCCGCTCGTCTCGCTCTCTGACACGTTCGTCTCAGACCGGGGGCGGTTCCAGCAGGGGTCTCTCGCCGCCCGCACGCTCGAGACGCTCGACCGGCGGGCGCTCCGGGCAGCCGACCTCGTCGTGGCCGACACGCGGGCGAACGCCGCCCACCTCGCCGGGCTGGCCGGGCTCCCGCGCGAACGGCTCGACGTCTGCCTGGTGGGCGCCGAGGAACGCGTCTTCCAGCCCGGCTGGGCTCACGAGGAGCCGTTCACGTTCCTGTTCGTCGGCAAGCTCATACCCCTCCACGGCGTCGAGACGGTCCTCGCCGCCGCGCGCGCGGTGCCGGACCTCCCGGTGAGGCTCGTCGGCAGCGGCCAGCTCGGCGAGCTTCTCGATGATCGCCCTGCCAACGTCGAGTGGGTGCCGTGGGTCGACTACGAGCGCCTGCCGGAGGAGCTGCACCGGGCAGGCGCGGCGCTCGGAGTGTTCGGAACCTCGGACAAGGCTCAGCGCGTGATCCCGAACAAGGCGTTCCAGGCGCTTGCGTGCGGCACGCCGCTCATCACGGCCGACACCCCCGCAGCCCGAGAACTGCTCGACCACGAGCGGAGCGCGCTTCTCGTCCCGCCCGGCGACCCAGAGGCGCTTGCCGCTGCGATGCAGCGCCTCTCAGGCGACCCGGCTCTCGCCCAAGCGCTGAGCGAGGGCGGCCGGCGCGCCTACCTGGAGCACGCGAGCGAGGACGTCCTCGGCCGACGCTGGCTCGCCGTGCTCGAGCGCGCGTGCGCCGTACGATCCGCCGGGCGATGAGCGCGCGCAGGATTGCCGGCCCGGGTCCCTTGCTGTGGGGCGCGATGGCCGCCTACGCGGTCGGGTTCTCCGCCCTGTCGGTCCTGCGCCACCGCGCGTTCCAGACCGGGCGCTTCGACCTCGGGAACATGGTCCAGGCCGTCTGGTCGACCGCGCACGGCCACCCGCTCCAGGTGACGGGGCTCCGCGGCGACGAGATCTCGCGCCTGGCGGCGCATTTCGACCCCTCCCTCGCGGCATTCGCACCGCTGTGGCTCGTCTGGCCCAGCCCCGACCTGCTGCTCGTGGCGCAGGCCGTCGCGGTGTCGCTCGGAGCGCTCCCGGTCTTCTGGCTCGCCCGCAAGCACCTCGACTCTCAGCGCGCAGGGCTCGGGTTCGCGCTCGCCTATCTCCTGTACCCACCCACGCAGTGGCTGACGCTGAACGAGTTCCACCCTGTCGCCCTCGCCTGCCCGCTGCTCCTCTTCGCGTTCTGGTACCTCGACGAGGACCGGCTTCTGCCGTTCGCCCTCTTCGCCCTCGCGGCGGTCACGACGAAGGAGGAGATCGGCTTCGTCGTCGCCGGACTCGGGATCTGGTACGCGCTCGCCCGTCGGCGACGGCTCGAGGGCGCCGTCATCGCCCTCGCGGGCGCGGCCGTTTCCGCCTTCGCGATCGAGGTCGCGATCGCGCACTTCAACCGTGCCGGTAGCTCGAGCTTCCTCGCACGCTACAACGAGGTGGGAGGGTCGCCCGGAGGGATCCTGCGAACGGCCGTCACGGACCCCTGGAAGATCGTGACCTCCGCCTTCACCGGGCGAGGCCTCGGCTACCTCGCGCGGCTGCTGCTTCCGCTCGGGCTCCTCGCCCTGCTCTCGCCGCTCGTCCTGGTAGCGGCGGTGCCGGAGCTGGCGGCCAACCTCCTCTCTGCCGCCACGACGCAGACGTCGATCCGGTTCCACTACACGGCGGGTCTCATCCCGGTGCTCGTCGCAGCCTCTGTCCTCGGCGCCGCGAGGATCGTGCGCTCGCGCCCGGATCTCGCGAGGCCGCTCGCCGTGACCGCGGTCGTTCTGGCAGCCGCCTCGAACTACGCCCTCGGCGCAATCCCGCTCTGGCGCTACCTCCCCGGGGGAGAGCAGACCGATGCGACAGCGGCACAGGTGACGCGGCACGACCGGATCGCCGCGAGCGCGCTGCGCCTGATCCCGGCGAACGCGGTCGTCAGCGCGACGAACACGATCGGCGCCCACCTCTCGGCGCGGCGACGTGTGCTCAGCTTCCCGTACATCCAGGACGCGACGTGGGTCGCGGCCGATGAGACCTCGCCCGGCTACGCGGACCGGCTGGCGCCGTTGCCGACCGCCGTCCAGCTCTCCTGGCTGCGGCGTAACCCCGATTGGCGGCTCGTCTTCGAGCGGGACGGCATCCTCATCTTCCACCGCCGAGGCTGAGCCGAGGCAAGCTCGACCGCAAGCACGGTGAAGATCGCGACCACGAGGAGGTCGCGCACGAGCAGGAGCCAGGTCGGCCACGCGATCCTGAAGAGCGCGTGGTAGTGGAAGAACCAGGTCTGGGCGAGCAGGAGCGAGATCGCCGTCAGCGTGACCGCGAGCACGCTCCCCGAGCACACGACCAGCGGGACGAGCCAGACCATGTACTGCGGCGAGAAGACCTTCGTGAACGCGAGCAACCCGGCGACCGCGGCGGCGAACGCGAGCGGCAGCCTCGCCCGTAGATCCTGTGAGCGCGCGTAGAGCACCCAGACGAGCAGGACCGCGAGCGCCTCCACGACGAGCGTCGCCCTCGAGATCGCGTCGGGCAGCGAGCCGCTCAGGTTCCTCCCCGCGACGCCCGTCGTCTCGACGACGGTCGCGTGGTAGAAGCCGAGCCGGTCGGCGACGAGCAGCAGGGACGCGCCGAGGCTCTCCACCTGCAACCCGCGGTCGGCCTGCGAGCGGAAGCTCGTGACGACGCCGTGCGCGTCGTAGGCGGCGAACGGGATCAGCACGAGCACCGCGATCGCGGCGAAGACGCCGAGCCCGAGCAGCGTGCGCCGCGGGCCCGTTCGGCGCCAGACAAGGATGCACGCGAGCGGGACGAGCGCGAGCGGGTAGACCTTCGCCGAGACCGCGAGGCCGAGCGTCCCGAAGGCCGACAGGTCGTGGCCGCGCAGGAAGAGCCAGAGTGCGAGCACCGTCAGCAGCGCGGGCCAGGCGTCGTAGGTGTTGAGCGAGATCGGCCCGAGGGCGGCTGGCGCCACCGCGAGCAGGCCGACTCCGACGTAGAGCTCGCGCTGGGAGGCCCCGACCTCCACCAGCACCTGTGCGGCGAGCACGATCGTCGCGATCCCGCAGAGCGCCATCAGCGACTTGAACGCAGCGTTGTAGTGTCCGGCGCCGAACGCCGTTGGCGGCATGAAGACCGCGAACGCACCGGGCGGGTACTCGACGAACACGTCGCGGTACGGCAGGGCCCCGTGCAGGAACTTCTCCGCATACCCCTGGTAGACGTGGACGTCCCGGAATCGCGCTGCCCGGAAGAGGCCGCCGTCGGGAACCGCGCAGGCGGCGATGAAGACGGGCGCTGCGACGAGCGCAGCACGCAACGCGTCCCGCACGCCCGCCGGCTCGAGGCGCGGCTTCACGCGCTTACGGCGGTGGTGGCGGGGGAGGCGGGCCAGACGGCGGCGCGGGAGGAGGCGGCGGCTCGACCGGTGGCCGCGTGCGCACGGGTGTGGCCGTCCTGCCAGTGGTCGTCTGCCGCGTCGTCGTGGCCGGCTGCGTCGTCGTCTGCTGCGTCGTCGTGGCGGGCGGCGAGTAGTAGCCGCTGGACTGCGGGTAGTAGTAGCTCGACCCGTACCGGCCCTGCGTGAACGGCCGCCACGTGACCGGGTCGAGGGGCTGGCTCCAGTTGAGCGCCGGCGCGCCGGCGGTCGCCGCCTCCATGAACAGCCGCCAGATCGTCGCCGGGAACGTGCCGCCGGCGACCGCGATGCCGTGCACGTCCTCCATCGGGATCTCACCTTGCGGGTATCCGACCCAGACCGTTGCCTCGAGCTGCGGCACGTACCCGGAGAACCAGCCGTCGGCATGGTCGTCGGTCGTGCCCGTCTTGCCCGCCGCCGGCCTGCCGAAGTACGCGCCCGTGCCGGTGCCCTCGAGCACGTTCTCCTCGAGGATCCGCGTCACCTCGTACGCGACGCCGTCTGAGATCGCGCGCTTGCGATCCGGGTTGCCCCAGCCCGCATCCGTGTCGACCTTCCCGTTAGCGAGCTTGACCTCGGTGATCGCCATCGGCTTCGAGTAGATCCCGCCGGCGGCCAGCGTCGCGTAGGCGGACGCCTCGTCGAGCGGCGAGATTGCGTCGGCGCCGAGACCCATCGCCGGGACCACGTCGAGACGGGTCGTCACCCCGAGCCGGTGCGCCATCTCGGCCACGTTCTCCGGACCCACGTCGAGCGTGAGCTGTGCGTAGACCGTGTTGTCCGAGCGCAGGGTGGCGTTCACGACCGAGATCGAGCCCGCATAGGTGTGGTCGTACGTGGACACGTTCCAGGCCGGCGTGTACGGGTCCGGCTCGTAGTGAAACGGGGCGGAGGTGTAGTAGGTCGTGTCCGGGTTCATGCCCTGCTCGATCGCCGCCGCGAGGACGAAGGTCTTGAACGTCGAGCCGGGCTGCCGCCGCGCCTGCGCGACCAGGTTGAACTGGTTGCCCGTGTGGCCGGGAGTGACCGCCGTCATCGCCCTGATCGCGCCGTTCGCGGGGTTGATCGAGACCACGGCCGCCGCGGGATCGTTCCGGAGGTAGAGCGTGTCTCGGATCGCCTTCGCCGCGGCGCGCTGCAGGCGCGGGTTGATCGTCGTGTAGACGCGCAGCCCGCCGGACCGGACGGTGCTCGACCCGTACTCGGCGATCAGCTGGTCGCGCACGTAGCTGAAGAAGTACGGCTCCTTGATCCGCGTGTAGAGCTTCCCCGGCTTGAGCCGGAGGTCGCGGACCGAGACTGCTTCCTTGTACTGGGCGCGCGTGATGTACCCGTACCTGAGCATGGCCCGCAGCACTTCGTCCCGGCGCGCGATCGCGCTCGCGGGCCGGTGGAGCGGGTCGTAAATCGACGGCGCCTGCGGGAGTCCGGCCAGGAGCGCCGCCTGCCCGAGCCAGAGGTCGCGCGCGTGCTTGGAGAAGTAGGTCTGCGCCGCGGCCTCGACCCCGTACGCGTGGTTGCCGTAGTAGACCTGGTTCACGTACTCGTCGAGGATCCGGTCCTTCGACCAGCGGCGGCTCAGCTTGATCGCGAGACACGCCTCCTTGAGCTTGCGCTTGAACGTGCGCTCCTTCGAGATGTAGAGGTTGCGCACCAGCTGCTGCGTGATCGTCGAGCCGCCCTGGACGACCTGGCCGGCGCGGAGGTCGCTCCAGGCGGCGCGCGCGATTCCCTGGTAGTCGACGCCTCCATGCTCGTAGAAGCGGTGGTCCTCGATCGCAACGGTCGCCTTGAGCAGCCACGGGCTGATCTTCCAGAGCGGGACCGGCGTGCGGTTCTTCTCCGCGGGGATCGAGCCGAGGAGGGAGCCGTCGGAGGCGTAGATGAACGAGTTCTGGCCGAGCTGGACCGGCTCCAGCTGGTTCAGGTCGCAACTCGAGCGAAACGCGCCCACCGCGCCCATCCCCGATGCGAGGAGCGCAAGCAGGATCACGAGGACCGCACCGCAGAGAAACGTCACGCGCCGCCGGCGGCGGCCGCTGATCCGGTTGCGGCGGCGGCGAGCCCGCCGCAGGACCTCGTCGAAGCCGTCCTCGCGGCCGCGCCGCCCGCTCGGCCCGCGCGGGGGCGAGGGCGGCGTCACGCGAAGACCCCGGCCTCGCGCAGACGCGCGTGGGCTTTCAGGCGGAGCTCGCTCTCGAGCCGCTCCGCACCTGGTGCGTCGTCGGCCCAGACGCTCAGCACGAGGCGGGCCTGGGTGCCGAGCGAGGCGACCTCGACATCGGCCCGCTCGTCGCCCGCAGCCTCGCGCAGAAGGCCGCGCACAGCGTCGAGATCGGAATCGAGAGGAACCTGGACGGTCACACGCGCGAGCTTCCTTCGTCCAACGATCGAGGAGTTCCGGATCGTATCCGAGGCGATCCGCTCGTTCGGGATCACGAGCCGGTCGTTGTCGACGGTACGGATGAACGTGTACGTGAGCCCGACCTCCTCGACGACGCCGGTCAGGTCGGCGATCTCGACGTGGTCTCCTAGCCGGAGCGGCTGCGCGAACGCGATCAGGAGCCCCGCGATGTAGTTGCCGAGCGTCCGCTGCGCCGCGAAGCCGACGATCAAGCCGATCACCGCCGAGGAGGCGAGGATCCCCATCGCGGCCGCGCGGACGGGCGGGATGACGAGCAGCGCCGAGAGCAGGCCGACGAACACGATCAGTGAGACGACGCTGCGACGCAGAATTCGGTAGCGGGTCTCGACGGCCGGAGGCAGGTTGCTCCGGCTCATCCGGCGGTCGATCAACCACGCGATCACCAGGGTCAGCAGCAGGACGGCGCCGAACACGATCAGGCGATTCCAGTAGTGCATCAGCGCGCTGTTAGTCGAAAGGCAGACGTTTCCTGCCGGCGAAGCCCTCGTCGAGGCCGTGCCAGAACGCGACCTCGTCCTCGCCCACCTGCCAGCAGAGGAGCACCTCCTCGTCGTCGCGCAGCGCCGGGAAGTCGACGAGGCCGCGGTCGAGGTCCTTCACGACGACCCCGAGATGCTCGAGCTGCTCGACGCACTGGGCGACCGCAGCAGCCTCCGCCTTGAACTGCTCCTGGAGCGTGCGCGGCTCCTGCGGGTCGAAGTCGCCGCCGTTCCCGGCGATCCGGTGGACGAGCTTCGCCCTCCGGGTCGCCACGACGCTCATCGTGCGGCGGTGGGCGACCAGGCTCTCGGCCGCCGGCCTGACCTCGGCCAGCGCGTCGTTCGCTTCCTCGGGCGTGAAGTAGCGCTCGGCCATGTGAGTATCATCGCGCGCCGTGTCCGCCGGTCAACGCGTTCGCGAGCCGCAGGCGGCCTCCAGCCCCCCGGCACCGCCCAGGGCGCGGAACCCGGCGCTCGAGATCTTCCTCTGGACGCGGGCCGCGATCTGGGCCGCGGCGCTGTTCTCGCTCTTCGTCTTCGTCCCGAACCGGAACCCACGCGCCGGCCGCTGGGACGACCCGACGCTGACGCACGACCTCGGCGCGGTCACCGACGTCTGGGCCCGCTGGGACAGCGTCTGGTTCCTTCGGATCGCCGAGCACGGTTACTCCGCCGCGAGCAATGCCGCCACGGCCTTCTACCCGCTTTACCCCGGGACGGTCGCCGTGCTCGGCCGCGCGCTCTTCGGCCACTACGTGCTCGCGGGGATCCTCGTCTCGCTCGCGTGCGCGCTCGGCTCGTGCCTGCTGCTCTACGGCATCGCCGAGGAGCGACTCGGTGCAGACGGCGCCCGCCGCGCGGTGCTCTACCTCGCGCTGTTCCCGTTCGCGCTCTTCCTGCAGGCCGTGTACAGCGAGTCGCTCTACCTGCTGCTCACGCTGGCCGCGTTCGCCTTCGCGGAGCGGAGGCGGTTCCTCCTGGGCGGAGGCGCGGCGGGTCTCGCGCTCCTGACCCGGCCGACCGGCCTCGCGCTGCTGCCGGCGCTCGCGCTGCTCGCCTGGCGTGAGCGAAGCCGGCTCCGCGCCTTGGCGTCGCTCGCCGTCGCGCCGGTGCTCTTCGCCGCCTACCCGCTTTACCTCTGGCGCACCGACGGCGACCCGTGGCAGTTCCTGCACGCCCAGCGCGTGTGGAACCGGCATCTCTCGCCCGCGGGCCCGCTCGGCGGGATCTGGGACGGGCTCCGCGCCGGCTGGGCCGGTGTCGAGCAGCTCGCCTCCGGGTCGCACACGCGTTTCTACTGGGCACCGGTGCGGGACACCGACCCGATCCGGGTGGCGACGCTGAACCTCGAGTGCCTCGCGTTCCTCGCCCTGTTCGTCGCGCTGACCGTGGTCGCGTGGCGCCGGTTCGGCGCGCCGTACGGCCTCTTCGCCGCCGTCAGCCTCGCGATCCCGCTGAGCGTTCCGAGCGAGCGCTGGCCGCTGCTCTCGCTGCCGCGGTTCGGCCTGACGATCTTCCCGCTCTTCCTGGCGCTCGCGGTGCTCGGCGGCCGCCCGCGCGTGCATACGGCGATCGTTGGCGTCAGCTCGCTGCTGCTCGGCGTGGCGATCGTGCAGTGGTCGCTCTGGCAGTGGGTCGCGTGAGCCGTCGGCTCGCCCTCGCCGCGGGAGCGGCGGCGCTCCTGCTGGCCGGAACGGCCTGCGGGGAGCGGCAGGAACCGACCGGCCCTCTCGTCCAGCTCTACCCGGTCACCGTCCAGGGCGCGGGCGACTCGCCGACGGCCGTTCGCAGCATCCCGCACCGCATCGTGCCGCTCGGATCCGGCCCGCGGACGACCCTGCGCGCACTGGGGCTCGAGCGCCGCACGGTCACGGTGAACGACTCGCTCGTCGGGCTGCCGCTCGTCGACCAGATCCGGCGGGCCAGGCCCGACCTGATTGTCGCGTCGACCGACGCGGACCCTCTGGACCTCGCGCGAGCGAGGGCGGCGACCCACGCAGCCGTCTACGTCGAGCCCGACACCTCGCTGGACGATGTCGAGCACGCGATCGGCCAGATCGGCCTCCTGACCGGCGCGCCGGTCGCTGCGCGGAGGGTGACCGCGTCGATCGTGCGTGCGCGAGAGAGGGTCGCAGCGCGGCTCAGCGGAGAGCCGGTCGTCTCCGCTTTCGTCGACCTCGGGAACTTCACCACCGTCCCCGACCGGAGCCTGATCGGCGATCTCCTGGCAAAGGCGCACGGAAAGAGCGTCGCGGGGCCGAGCCCGGAGCAGGGGCCGTT
>Ga0335085_10003138_pt1 | contig 29315 bp, 22 predicted proteins | sample Lox_Sample_45_FD_206712 | JGI IMG/M metagenome (GOLD analysis project Ga0335085, IMG submission 206712) | Soil microbial communities from Loxahatchee National Wildlife Refuge, Florida, United States - Lox_Sample_4.5 | ecosystem: Environmental > Terrestrial > Soil > Wetlands | place: USA... | reverse complement strand
GCGAGCGCAAGTACCACCTGATGAACCAGACCTTCGGCGGCTGGATGAAAGACCAACTCATCGGCTTGATGGTCGGTCTCATCCTCGGCGCAATTCTCATGATCCCGCTCTTCGGAATCGTGCGCCGTCTGGGAAAAACCTGGTGGGTCTGGGGCGCCGTCCTGATGATCGTGTTTGCCGCGTTCGTCAGCCTGATCGCCCCTGTCTACATCGCACCGCTCTTCAATCAGTACAAGATTCTGCAGGATGCGCGCGTCAAAGATCCCATTCTGCAGATGGCGCGCGCCAATGGAATTCCGGCGAAAGACGTCTACGAATTCGACGCCTCCAAGCAATCCAATCGCGTCAGCGCCAATGTCAGCGGCTTTGCCGGCACCATGCGAATCTCGCTCAACGACAATCTATTGAACCGCTGCACCTTGCCCGAGATCGAAACTACCATGGGACACGAGATGGGCCACTATGTCCTGAATCATTCGTACAAAGGTCTTGTGATGTTCGGCGTAGTGATCGTGATCGCCTTCGCTCTGTTGAATTGGGCGATCAACTTCGCGCTCGTCCGATGGGGTACAGCGTGGGAGATCCGCGGCATCAGTGATCTCGCCGTGCTTCCGCTGGCAGCTGCTGTGTTCTCGCTAATCTTCTTTTTTGCTACCCCTATCAACAACACCATTACTCGCACCATGGAATTCGAAGCTGATATGTACGGATTGAATGCGGCCCGTCAACCCGATGGAGAGGCCAATGTCGATATGCTTCTGGGAGAGTATCGCAAGCTCGATCCCGGTCCCGTGGAAGAATTCATCTTCTACGATCATCCCAGCGGACGCACGCGGATCACGGCTGCGATGCGATGGAAAGCGGAGCATCCGGAAACGACGTCAGTCGAAGAGATGAACCGGCCGCTCTTCACGGGCGCTACCGGCATTCCGAAGAACTGAGACCTCCGCCGGGCTTCTCCCCCGGCCCCTTCACGAAGGAGAAGCCCAAGTCGGTTTCTACTTGGCGGCCGGCGGAGGCACCACCTCCTGCAGCTTCGGGTTATCGCGTAACCGGCTGAATTCTTCATCCCGGTAGACATTCGCCAGATTGCGGTAACCGTCTTCTTTCGCCTTTCTCAGGCACTGCAGGCAGCCTTCTACGTCACCATGCTTGGCGTAAGCCTTTGCCAGCAGGTAGGAGTACTGCGCGCGCTCCTCCGGACTCGCGATCTGCGCCGCGATGCCGGTGCGGTTGTCGTGTCGGAAAGCTTCCGGATCAATCTCAATCGCCCGGATGTATTCCGAAATCGCCTGATCCAACTTCTTTTGGCTGAACCACGCTGCACCCAGGTTTACGTGATATGTGGCGTGGGTTTCATCGAGTGCTACCGCTTTCTTGAAGTACTTCGCGGCATTTTTGTAATTCTTCCTCATGTACTCGATCGCTCCGATGTTGTTCACGGCCTCGGCATATCTGGGATCCAGCTTCGCGGAACGTTCAAAATCCATGTGTGCCGATTTCAAATCGTCTCTTCGGAGCTCAGACAGCCCCAGCTTGTTGTAGAGCACCGCGTTCTTGCGGTCTTTGCGGATCGCGGCCTCGAAGTAGTCGATGGCCTTCACGTAATCCTTCTGCGTGCGCGCCTCATCGCCCGCCTTCTCGAGTTCCACTGCTGTCATCAGGTTTAGGTTCGGCGCAGCCTGAGGCGTATCAGCTTCTGCCTTGCTGTACCTCGGAATGGCTACCAGCATCGCCAGCACCACCAGTTTCACTGTCATTTGTCGCATGATCAACCTCCAGGTTCGGAGTTGCCTTGCTTCCGGTCGCCCGGCGATACGGTCTCCGCAACTGAGCCAGTTATCGCGCTATTGCAGGCCGCGCACAACGCTATATCCGCTAAACGGAGGTTAGCTGCCACGTGTGATCGCGCTCATTTCAACATCTTGCGAAAGATCAGATACTTAAGTCGTATGTGGAGGAATGCAACATAGCCTGATTGACTGAATCAATCCGCGGGTTACAGGGGTTAAGTAACCGTTTGGATGAACCAGCATTCGAGAACAGGCGTATAAGGAAGCAGAAGGCGCAGAGTGTGAGCGCGGAGGTTTCGGGTGCCTTCGATCACCGCAGAAACGACTTCCTGGCAAGCCGAACGGGCCGAACTTGAAGCGGTCCTGCAGTCCCCTCTTTTTGCCCGATCACCCGCGCTGACCCACCTGCTCTCTTATTTATGTGAGAAAACTTTTACGGGCGAAACTGATCAGATCAAGGAATACTCCATCGCGCTCGATGTCTTTGATCGGCGTGAAACGTTTGACCAGGATACAGATTCGATCGTACGCGTCCACGCCAACCGCCTGCGCAAGCGCCTGAGCGAATACTACGCAGCCGAAGGCCCTACGCACGCGATGCACATTGTGATTCCAGTTGGACAGTATGTGCCGCTGTTTCAGCACGTGCAGAAAAATGATGAAGTGTCAATGTCGTTATCACCGGGTACGGTCAAAATCGAAGGGTCGGAGGAAGGTCCATACTCGCGCTCGCGAGCATTCTGGTTCACGACTCTTAGCGTGGTTCTGCTAACCGCAGCAGTGGTAGCGGCGTTTATTGCCAGCAGGAAACCCAAAATTCAAACATCAGCGTTTCCGGCCTACGTCCAACAGCCCTCCGAACCGCAAGTCGGATTACCCGTCGGCGATGAGGTTCATCTTTTAGCGGGCTCAACGCGCAAGTACGTCGACCATGCCGGCAAGCTCTGGAGTCCAGACACCCATTTTTCAGGCGGCATGCCGGTGGCGAGCTCCGTCCAGCATATTTGGCGCACGCAGGACCCGATCATATACCGAAACAGTCGCCAGGGAGACTTCACCTACGACATCCCACTGAAGGCCGGCGCATACGAACTGCGCCTGCACTTTGCTGAAACTCTATACGGACCGGAAAACGCCGGTGGCGGTGGCGAAGGCAGCCGCACCATGACAATTGCGATCAACGGCCAGACGGCACTGCACGATTTCGATGTCCTGGCCGATGCTGGTGGCGAGAGGACAGCTGAAGTCCGGGTCTTCCACGATATTTCTCCAGCGAGCGACGGCAAACTCCACTTGAGCTTTTCGTCCGGCGGGAGCGGCAGCGCCATGTTGTCGGGCATCGAAATCCTTCCTGGGGTCCGCGGACATATTCGTCCCGTACGCATCGTCGCGCGCGACGTGCCGTACTACTCCAACGACAGCCGCTGGTGGAGTCCCGATATTTACTTCAAAGGAGGCCAGATCAGCAGCAGCCAGGAGAGCGCCGAGGGGACAGACGATCCGGAATTTTACGAGACCGAGCGTTGGGGACACTTCTCCTACGCCATCCCGGTCGCTCCCGGACGGTACACGGTGACACTGCATTTCATCGAACACAATGGCGACGCGGCAGGACGAAACGGAGGATCAACCAGTGAAGACCGCGTCTTTAACGTCTTCTGTAACGGCAAGACGATTCTTTCGAATCTCGATATCTTCAAACAGACGGGAGAGAATCATCCGCTGGTGCGCATCGTCCGAGGCCTGGAACCAAACGCCCAAGGCAAACTCCTGCTGGAGTTCGTCCCAGTGACGGGATACGCGACGGTGTCAGCGATCGAGGTAGTAGCGGAGTAACGCGGTCTCAGGTAGGGACCGTCGCCCTCAGCTGTCCGCTCGGTTGTGGTTTCTGCCGAAAGCACTTCAACCGCAACGGGAAATGTATCCTGAGCGGAACGGGCGAGCCAAAAGGACCGCCTGTGAAGTCGAAGGATCCCTACCAGCGCAACGAAAGAGTGTAAGGGAAATCTGCCGGCCCCCAAGGTTGAAGCTCGCTAATACAGCTTCGCAATTACATATTTCCAGATAGATGACCGCTACAATCCGAGTGCGGAATGTCCAGCCGAGAACCGATCGGCTTGAGAAGACCCCGAACACCCTGATCCAGCGTGTTCACGCTGGGATCGTCAGGTCTGTAGCGGACAGAGACCCGGCGTCCGAGACGGACTTTTCGGCGTGCCGACCCAACTCTTTTAACAGAAAGAAAAGCGGGTCTCCAAAAACATTCCCCCGTATAGGGGCCGTCATCGCCCACGGAAAACTCGTACGCCACCGCTAAGCGGGCATCATATCGTCCGTTGCTTTGCCTGATTCGCTCGATGTCCACGGCGGTGACCTGACCGCTAGTGAGCGGCCAACGCCACGACCAAAGAAGCGAAATCGCATCGTAGAGGTCGGAGAATATGACTGTTAATACCGGGTGCTAGCTTAAAACTGCCATCCGCTTCCCCACCGCCTTCAGCACCCCGAGTGCCTTCTGTAACTCATCGCTCGTGTGCGTGGCCGTCATGATCGTCCGGATGCGCGCCTTGCCTTCCGGCACCGTCGGAAATGCAATTCCCGTCCCAAGCACGCCTTCTTTAAACAGTTCGCGCGAGAACTCCATAGTGAGCTTGCCGTCACCGATGATGATTGGCGTGATCGGTGTTTCGCTGGCCGGTGTAGCTTTGCCACCGATGTCGAAGCCGAGCAGGCCGAGTTCTTTCTTCCAGAAGCGCGTGTTCTCCCAGAGCTTCTCCATGCGCTCGGGCTCCTGCTCCAGCACATCGAAGGCGGCGATGCATGTGGCTGCGACGGACGGCGGATGCGAAGTCGAGAACAGAAACGGACGTGCCCGGTGATAGAGGAAGTCGATGAGGTCGCGCGTGCCGCAGACATATCCTCCAAGCGCGCCGATGGCCTTCGATAGCGTACCCACCTGGATGTCCACGCGTCCATGCTGGTGGAAATGGTCAATGGTACCGCGGCCGTTGCGGCCAAGAACGCCGGAGGCGTGCGCATCGTCGACCATCATGATCGCGCCGTATTTCTCGGCAAGATCACAGAGAGCAGGTAGCGGACCGATGTCGCCATCCATCGAGAAGACTCCATCGGTAATCAGCAACTTCTTGCCCGGCTGGTCCTTCACGCTGGCAAGTTGCTCTTCCGCATGCGCAATATCTTTGTGGCGGAATACCAGAATCTTCGCCTTCGAAAGCCGTGCGCCGTCAATGATCGACGCATGATTCAGCGCGTCGGAGATGATGAAGTCATCTTTCCCCAGCACGGCCGATACCGTGCCGGCATTCGCCGCAAATCCGGACTGAAAGACGACGCACGCTTCGACATTCTTGAAGCGCGCGATCTTCTCTTCCAGTTCCATGTGAATCTTCATCGTGCCCGCAATGGTGCGCACTGCGCCCGATCCCACGCCGTACTTGCGAGTCGCTTCGAGCGCGGCCTCTCGCAGCTTGGGATGCGTTGTCAGCCCCAAATAATTGTTCGAGGCAAGATTGATGACCATCTTGCCGTCAAACGTACAGACAGGCGCCTGCTCGTCCTCAAGCACACGCAGCTTGAAGTGTGTTCCCTTAGCCTTAAGTTCGTCGAGTTGGTCCGTGAGATAAGAAAGTGGATTAGTACGGGTCGCTGTCGTCATAGATAGCCTCAGAACTTCTTTTCCGCGGTGTTACGCAAATGCACGCGTCAAAGTATCAACTCAAGTCTAATACCCCAAAAATATTCGTGTGTAGACAGCGGTGGCTGTCCGGCAGAAATCGATCAATCACAGAAAAAAACTGTCATCCTGAGCGGAGCAAGAGCAAAACGAAGTGAAGCGATTGCGCAGTCGAAGGATCCCTAGTAGCTAGGCTGTACGTGGGCCGCAAAAGGCATTCTCCCCATGTACGGAGCTGATTGGAGCCCGGGCTCTCCTGTGTTAAGTCCCAAAATGGGAAATCCACAACCTCGAGAAAGGCATTCTCTCACTGCCGATATTTCGGCAAATCAAAGCAAGCGGCCCGGATCAAGTATTTACAGGGAATGACTATTTCCCCACACGAAATTCAGATTGCACTGAAAGAAAATCGCGTACTTTACAAAGTGTTCCTGCTGGAACACTTTCAGCCGCGGCTGCCCGGCGCCGGCTTCAGGTCCGTTCCTACTCCGCGTGCATCTGCGAAAAAGAAGTTCAAAAACCAATAGGATTCCCCGTCGCCACACTCGCTTCGCACAGCCGCTTCATGCTCTCAAAAAATTCTGCCTCGCCCTGCGTGAGGATGTCTTTTGATCCGAGCACGAGATCGACTTCCTTCATGAGCGCCGCCGTGTGTTTCGCGGGCAAGAAGTCACCAGTGTGCGTGCCATCGTAGACGACCTTCTTCAACAGGATTGGAAATTTTGGTCCGGGATCGCCCTGCAGTCCCTTGAGGAAGTCGCGCACGTTTCGTACGCGATTGATGTTGCCAAGAAATTCCGACGCAAGGAAGCCTTGATGCTCGCACGCATTCTGCACCCATTCGTCATGCGCTTCCCATTCGTCATCATCAGGATCGCCCGTCAACGAGGGAGCTCCGGTCTCATTGAATGTGAGGCGCTCTGGGAATGGAGCCGGCTCTTTCGCCTTGCCATCGCGAATACAGGTGCATCGGACGTATCCGTCTAGGCTCATGATTTCGGCACCCAGCTTCTGCCACCCGGCTTCCGGAGGCCAGACGCCAGTGAGTCCGAAGCCTTTCTTACCTCACTCCATTTGGATAAACCAGGATCTTACTCGCCTCGCCGGTTCTCAGTCTCTCCATCGCCTTACCAAAATCCTTCATCGAGATTCGATCCGTAATCACAGGATGCAGATTGAGCTTGCCTGCTTTGAGCAGCGCGGTCATCTGATACCACGTCTGATACATGCGGCGGCCATTAATGCCTTGGATGGTGATGCCTTTGAAAATGATGTCTTCAGAGAAGTTCAGCTGAATTGGTTTCGACGTCAGGCCAAGAAGAGAAATGCGTCCGCCGCGGCGCACGATGTCGAACGCTGTTCGGATTGAGTCAGGATGACCAGCCATCTCGAGCACCACATCGACGCCAAGGCCGCCAGTCTTCTCCATGACGATAGCGTTCACGTCTTCTTTCGCTGGATTAAGAACGTAGTCAGCTTGCATCTCGCGGGCAATGCGTGCGCGGTGCTCGTTGACTTCAATCGCGAAGACCGCCGTCGCCCCCACTGCTTTAGCAACTGCAATAGAGAACAAGCCAATCGGCCCGCACCCAGTAATCGCAACAGTCTTCGCCGCGATCTCTCCCGCGAGCACGGTGTGCACGGCATTCCCAAGCGGATCCAAGATCGAGGCGTACTCCAGCGGGATTGCGGGATCAAGCTTCCAGATGTTCGATTCAGGGATGACAACGTATTCGGCGAAGGCGCCGTCGGCATCGACACCAATGATCTTTACGTTCTGGCAGATGTGCGCCTCGCCGGTGCGGCACTGCAGGCACTTGCCACAGGCGACGTGCATCTCCGCGGAAACGAAGTCGCCTTCCTTCACGCTGGTCACTTCATCGCCGAAAGCTACAACCTCGCCACAAAATTCATGCCCCGGAATGAGCGGAGGGTGGATGCGGTTTTGCGCCCAGCGGTCCCAGTTGTATATGTGCAGATCCGTGCCGCAGATGGACGCGACTTTGACTTTGACGAGGACGTCGGTGCGTCCAAAGGCCGGAATCTTTACCTCGCGTACATCTGCGCCAGCAGCCGCTGTCGGCTTAACCACCGCCAGCATTGTGCCTTCTCCTGTTGCACCAGCCATAAATTGCCACCTGACTTTGATGCCAAATTCAGCTCAGCACAAAACGTATGATTCTAGCACCGGCAGAACAGTGATCACCGACCGAGCGGTCTGCCCGAACTGGCATTGAAAGTCAAGTAACGACGGTCGAGGTAGTTCTCGCACTTGATAGAAATTCGGGCTACATATTTCGCCCAAGCTTCCCTGCCCGAATCAACGGTGACTTTTCGACTATTTCGTTCGCGCTGCGATTTTGCATCTGCCATCCGAATTACTCATCAGTATCTTTGCAACGATCAAGTGCTGTTGATTAGAAATGAGGTCTCATGAAAGCCGTTCAAGTCAGTAAAGCCGGTGGGAACTTCGAAGTAGTCGAACGTCCTATCCCGCAGCCTGGACGTGGTCAAGTGCGTATCAAGGTAGAGGCCTGCGGCGTTTGTCATAGTGACGTGCTCGTAAAGGAAGGGCATTTCCCTGGTGTCCAATACCCGCGCATTCCCGGACACGAAATCGCTGGACGTATTGACGCCGTCGGTCCAGATGTCAGCCAATGGGAGCCTGGCCCGCGTGTGGGTGTGGGCTGGCACGGCGGACACTGCTTTGTATGCGATCCATGCCGACGCGGCGATTTCATCAACTGTAAGGTTGAGAAGATTACGGCGATTCATTTCGACGGCGGATACGCGGAGTACATGATCGCCAATGCTGAAGCGGTAGCCTCAATGCCCGATGATCTGCCCTCAGACGAAGCCGCGCCCTTGCTTTGCGCCGGCATCACGGTCTACAACGCGCTGCGCAACGCCGGGGGCCGCGCTGGCGATCTGGTTGCGGTCCAGGGCATTGGTGGCTTGGGACATCTCGGAATTCAATACGCACGCCAAATGGGATTCCACACCGTCGCGATTGGGCGCGGAGCCGACAAGGCGGCCTTGGCCAAAAAATTAGGTGCACATGCTTACATCGACACGGACACAGAGGCTCCAGTTGAGGCCCTGCAGAAGATCGGCGGAGCTCGCGTTGTCCTCGCAACCGCTCCCGATTCGAAAGCGATCTCTGCCCTGATTGACGGTCTGGCCCCGCGCGGCACGCTGATGGTGGTTGGCGCGGGCATGGAATCGTTGACCGTAACTCCTGTTCAATTGATTTTCGGCAGCAGGAACGTACGCGGCTGGGCCTCAGGTTCCGCCATCGATTGGGAAGACACGCTGCAGTTCAGCGCATTGACGGGTGTGCGCCCGATGATAGAACGGTATCCCCTGGAAAAGGCCGGCGAGGCTTACAACCAGATGCTCAGTGGGCGGGCTCGCTTCAGGGTCGTTCTAACAATGAGCTAGAAGGAGGGTTTGTCATTCCGGCGTGCGAGCGAAGCGAGACAGGAGGAATCTGTTCTCGCTCGCAGAGAACAAGCCGCTCGCGAAAAGCGGACTCCTCGCTTCGGAATGACAGAATCGAGCGCGGGCAGTTGACATCCCGGATCGCAAGTTTGATAATAATTATCGTTCAATAACAATCTATCCGTTGCCTGGGCTGTGGATTAATGCAACTCTCCCATCAGCAATTTCGCGATCTTGCCGGCAAGTGCGGTCTCGCGGTCACGCACCAGCGGCAGGTAGTATACGAAGCCGTTATCGCTGCTCACGGACATCATTCTCCTGAGCAGATCTATGAGACGGTCCGCAAACGAATCCCATCTATATCTTTAGCGACTGTCTACAACAATCTCCGTCTCTTCGTTGAGCGCGGCCTTTTGCGCGAGGTCTCGCCGCACACTTCCACACTGCGTGTGGATGGAAACCTGAAACCTCATCACCATCTGGTCTGCACTCGTTGCAAGTCCGTGCAGGACATCGAAGGTGACTTTGTCGATTTCAAACGTATTGCCCGGCAGATTCCTGTGGGCTTCGATCTGAGCCAACCGCTAGTCGAAGTTTTCGGACTCTGCCGCCGCTGCAGCGCAAAACGTTGATCGCCACCGTTCACGCTGCTGTGAACTTCATCGCCGTCTTTACTTATGTTGAGGAGAATGAATTTATGGAAACAGAACTTGCCAAGCAAGAGCAACACAAAGCTGCAGAAAGTAAATGCCCGTTCAACCATGGTGCTTCCGCACCGATGAACCGCGACTGGTGGCCCAACCAGCTGAACCTTCAGGTGCTTCACCAGCACTCCAACCTCTCTGACCCGATGGGTGAGAACTTCGACTACGCCAAAGAGTTCAAGAGCCTCGATCTGAACGCCGTAGTAAAAGACCTTCACGCCTTAATGACCGACTCGCAGGAGTGGTGGCCGGCCGATTTCGGGCACTACGGACCGCTGTTCATTCGTATGGCGTGGCACAGCGCCGGAACGTACCGCATCGGCGACGGCCGCGGCGGCGCCGGGGCGGGGCAGCAACGTTTCGCGCCCCTCAATAGCTGGCCCGATAACGTGAACCTCGACAAAGCGCGTCGGCTGCTGTGGCCGATCAAGCAGAAATATGGCCGGAAAATTTCGTGGGCCGACCTGATGATTCTCGCCGGCAACGTTGCCCTCGAGTCGATGGGCTTCAAAACGTTTGGCTTCGGCGGCGGCCGCCCGGACGTGTGGGAGCCCGAAGAGGACGTCTACTGGGGTCCGGAAGGCAAGTGGCTCGCCGACGAGCGTTACTCGGGCGATCGCGACCTTTCGAATCCGCTCGCTGCCGTGCAGATGGGCTTGATTTATGTGAACCCCGAAGGACCGAACGGCAAGCCCGATCCACTCGCCGCGGCCAGGGACATTCGCGAAACCTTCCTCCGCATGGCGATGAACGATGAAGAAACCGTCGCTTTGATCGCCGGTGGTCACACTTTCGGCAAGACGCACGGCGCAGGCCCCGCGGACAATGTAGGCGCCGAGCCCGAAGCCGCGATGATCGAGGAGCAGGGGCTTGGCTGGCGGAGCAAATTCAAGACTGGAAAAGCTGGAGACGCGATCGGCAGTGGCCTGGAGGTCACCTGGACCACCACGCCGACCAAGTGGAGCAACAACTTCTTCGAGAACCTATTCAAATACGACTGGGAACTCACCAAGAGTCCTGCCGGCGCACATCAATGGACGCCGAAGAATGGTGCCGGCGCTGGCACGATTCCCGACGCACATGATCCCTCGAAGCACCACGCACCAACCATGCTGACCACCGATCTTTCCCTGCGGTTTGATCCCGCGTACGAAAAGATTTCACGGCGTTTCTATGAGCATCCGGATCAGTTTGCAGATGCTTTCGCACGAGCATGGTTCAAGCTGACACACCGCGATATGGGACCCATCCAGCGTTATCTTGGGCCACTTGTTCCCAAGGAGACGCTGTCGTGGCAAGATCCGATTCCTGCAGTGAATCATCCGCTCATCAACGAGCAGGATGTCACCGCTCTCAAAGCTAAAATCTTGGCGTCTGGTCTGTCCGTCTCTCAATTGGTTTCGACGGCGTGGGCTTCGGCATCGACTTTCCGGGGCTCCGACAAGCGCGGTGGGGCGAACGGCGCGCGCATTCGCCTGGAACCGCAGAAGGATTGGGAGGTCAACCAGCCTGCTCAACTAGAAAAGGTATTGCAGAAACTCGAGGCCATTCAGAAGGAGTTCAACGCTTCTCAGTCTGGTGGCAAGAAGGTTTCTTTGGCGGACCTGATCGTTCTCGGCGGCGATGCGGCGATTGAAAAAGCCGCGAAGGCCGCGGGACAGGATGTGAAGATCCCATTCACTCCGGGACGCATGGACGCATCCCAAGAGCAGACCGACGTCGAATCTTTCGAGCCTCTCGAGCCGAAAGCAGACGGCTTCCGCAACTATTTCCATGCCAAGCGCCTTTCGCCGGAAGAGATGTTAGTGGACAGGGCACAGTTACTGCGCCTGACCGCTCCCGAGATGACGGTCCTGGTTGGTGGGCTGCGCGTTCTGGGTGCAAATGCCGGGAACTCCAAGCACGGCGTGTTCACCAAGAGGCCAGAGATGCTCACGAACGACTTCTTCGTCAACCTGCTTGATATGGGGACGCAATGGCAGCCTTCGACGGAGTCCAACGGTTCTGGAGCCATCTACGAAGGTCGGGACCGCAAAACGAATGAACGCAAGTGGACTGCCAGCCGTGTCGACCTGATCTTCGGCTCCCATTCCCAACTGCGCGCGATCGCTGAGGTCTACGGCTGCTCGGACGCGAAAGAGAAGTTCGTGAAAGACTTCGTGGCGGCGTGGACGAAAGTCATGAACCACGATCGCTTCGACCTGGCCCGCACCGCGTAGTTCGTATCTTGTATGTAAAGGCTCAGTATCCCAAGGCCGGGGAGAAATCCCCGGCCTTTTCTTCGGCGCAGAACATATTGCTTCACCTGCGTACCTTTCTCTGCCGCTCCTGCGTTGTGCTAACGTACGACCCGAGGAGCCATCGATGACCGCGAACGATTTCCGCAAAATTGCCTTGTCGTTGCCCGAAGTCGAAGAGCGCTCCCACATGAATCATCCGGACTTTCGCGTTGCGGGAAAGATCTTCGCTACGCTCGGCTATCCCGATAAAACGCGAGGCATGGTCAAGCTATCGCCAGAAGAGCAGCATTACTTCTCGAAGGATTATCCGGAGGCCTTCGTTCCCGTGAAAGGCGTCTGGGGAAGCCGCGGAGCTACAAGCGTGCTCCTGAAAGCGGCTAAGAAGGATGTCTTGGCAAAAGCAATTCGGGCGGCATGGCGCAATACAGCGCCAAAACGGCTCGCGAACGACTAACCACAAAGGGCTCAAGGGACGCGAAGGAAGCCTGCTCATGCCTTCCTTCCTGATACTTCGTGGTTAAGAAGTTTAGTCAGCTTCCGCCACTTACCGAAAAATTGACGCGAACTCGCTTCCTCCATAGAATCGAGATGAAACTGGTTTGTCCCTCACAACCGTCTCACATCCATGCCACTTTACGAATATCAATGCAAGAAGTGCGGCCATCGCTTTGAAAAAATCCAGAAGTTCTCCGATAAGCCGGTCAAGAAATGCCCCGAATGCGGAGGACCGGTCGAACAGACGATCTCTGCACCCGCCGTGCAGTTTAAGGGTTCCGGCTGGTATGTAACCGACTACGCCAAGAAGTCGAGCGCTCCGTCTTCAGAATCCGGCAGCAAGGACTCCAAGGAGACGAAAAAGGAAGAAAAGAAGTCGGAATCGACTACGAAGGAAAGCAGCTCGAAGAAGGCTGAGAAGAACAAGTAGTCCGCCGGAACTAATCACAAGATTTGTTGTCATCCTGAGGCGGTCCTTTCGCGCCGAAGGCCCCATGCACCTCGCCGACAGTGCCTCACTGCAGGCAAAATGCAGAGGTCCTTCGCTTCGCTCAGAATGATAACTGGTTAATCAGACTGTACCGGCCGGGTATCTGAGTACTGAGTACTGTCTTACTTCAACTCCCTCTCAAAGTGATCCTCAATCATGGTGAACAGATGCACCCTCGCATCTTTTCCGGCAATCGAGTGCGTCTTGTTCGGATAGATCATCAGCCGGAACTGTTTCCCGGAGTTGATCAGCGCGTTGATCATTTGAATGCTGTTCTGGAAGTGAACGTTGTCGTCGCTCGTGCCGTGCACGAGCAGCAGAGCTCCATGCAACTTATCTGCGGCTTTCGTCACGTCCGACATCTCGTAGCCTGCCTTGTCTTCACTCAACAGGCCCATGTAGCGCTCGGTGTAGATCGAGTCGTAGTTAACCTGACTTGTTACCGGAGCGACGGCCACTCCCGCCTTGAATCGATCGGAGTGGGTCATGGAATAGAGCGTCATCGACCCGCCGTTCGACCAGCCCCAGATGCCAATACGGTCCTTATCGAGCTGCGGGAACCGCTCCAATAGCTGATCAAGAGCTGTGAGCTGATCTTTCAGTTCTACGGCGCCGAACTCGTGACGAATGGCAGTCTGGAATTTCTTGTCGCGGCCTGGCGTGCCCCGGTTATCGACAGAAAAAATGGCAAATCCTTTGCGCGACAGGATTTCATCGAATGCATCCGGCGTTCCCTTGCGAACTGTCTGTCCCGCTGGGCCGCCGTAGATATTCACGATGACCGGAATCTTGCCTGACGGGGACTCCGCAGGCAGCAACAAACGGCCGTAGAGCGTTGTGCCGTCGTCTGCCTTGAATTCAAGGAACTGCGGATCACGCAATCCGTACTCGGCAATCTCGTCGTGTGCTTTCCAAACGGAATTGCACGCACCGCCCACGGCGCACAACTCCAGACTCGGCGAGGCATGCGGTCCGAAGGACATGTGCGTGTAATGCTTGCCATTGTCGCTGAAGTTTCCAAAGTGAATACCTTCCTGAGGCGTTAGGTCCTTCAGTTCAGATCCATCCATCTTCACGGAATAGATATGCTGCTGGCGCGGATCATCCTTGTTCGCTTCAAAGAACACTGTGTTCGAAGCTTCGTCCACCCCATCGATCCCCAGCACTTCGTAATCGCCTTTCTCCAGTTGCCGATCGAGCTTCGCATCCGCACCCATCGGATTCTGCTTGTCAAAGCTGTAGAGGTAAATGTGCATGTTGCCGTCGCGCCAGCTCGGCCACAGGAACTGGCTGCCCGAGTTCAGGAATTTCACCTCGACATGTTCGAAATCAATCCAGGCGCCGGGTGTGTCCTCCGTCAGAACGATCCGTGACTTTCCAGACTTGGCATCGACAAAGTACAAATCCATTTTGTCTTGAGTACGGTTCAGCACCTCGGCCCAGATCACGCTTGCATTGACCCATCCGAAGCGCGGAATGTACGTGTCTTCATTGCTAGTGAGCGCGATCCAACGCGGCTTGCCCTTGTCCGCGTCGATGACGCCGAGCTTCACCACAGGATTCGGATCGCCCACCTTCGGATATTTCTCCTGATCAACCGTGGGATGCGTCGGTATCCAGTCGGTGATGGGATACGTGGGCACCTTCGTTTCGTCCATGTGCAAGAAGACGATTTGTTTACTGTCCGGCGACCAGAAATAATTGCTGCGTACGCCCAACTCTTCTGCGTAGACCCAATCGATATCGCCGTTCAGAAGATTCTCGTCCGTGTCTTTGGTGAGCTGCTTTTCGTCTTTGCCGTTCACTGGCCTGACATACAGGTTGTGCTTGCGCACGTAAGCAAGATGGTTTCCGTCGGGAGAGAACTTCGGATCGCCGCTTGGATCGGGCGCCGACGTAAACTGCACTGCCGTCTCATTGCCCAGGTCATAGAGCCAAAGCTGCCCCTGGGAATCGAACAGCATGTGCTTCGAATCCGGAGCCCACAAATACGCAGCGACGTGGTAGCGCGTGAGCCGTTCTTTCTCGCGCTCATTCTTGACCTTGTTCACATCCGGATCGAGTGAAGCCAGCTTCGCCGCGCTGACCAATACCTTTTTCTCGCCGGTCGCCGGGTCTACATACCACAACTCGCCTTGCTCTCCCTTGACATCGCGCTGCACGAAAGAAAACTTTGTTCCATCCGGGCTCCATTCTGAGGTCTCAGGGCCGCGCCCGGCCAGCCCTCCCGGCTGAAATATCGCATCAATCGTCAGGGGCTTAGTAGGAGCATTCTGGGCACTTGAAAAGACGGACAGCACAAAAACTGCAAGCAGGACGGGACAAGCCAGAAAATAGTTCTTTATTTTCACGAAGTGACCTCTCAGGCAAGAAATAATCAGCGCCAAAGCGAAGGAACGAGTTTAACACCGAGTTAGGTCGTCGAAGAAAGCTTCCTCCGTGGCCCTCAGTGCTCCCGAGGTGAGCGATTTCGCGCTGTCTTCCGCGTCGATTGTCAGCGGAAAAGGCCAGTTAGCGTGGTAAAATCAAGCTATTCCGGATGCTTCCAGACATAGAAAATCTGCTGAAACTGCAGGATGTAGACAAGGAAATCCGCCGCCTGCACGACGAAATCGCCGAACTACCCAAACGCGTCGCCACGATCGAACAGAAACTCGCCGGAACCAAAGCTCAGCTCGAGAGAGCTCAGGGCGCCGTCAAGGCCGACGATGCAGCCCGCCGCAAGTTCGAAACCAACATCAGCGACCTCCGCGGCAAGATCTCCAAGTATCGCGACCAATCTCTTGACGTAAAGACCAACGATCAATACAAAGCGCTTCTGCACGAAATTCAGTTCGCTGAAAAAGAAATCACCGCGAACGAGGACAAGATCCTTGAACTGATGGTGAATGCCGACGCGCGCGACAAGGAAGTCAAAGCGGCGCAGGCAGAACTGAAAGCCGAAACTGCCGAGATCGAAAAGGAAAAAGAGCAGGCGCGCCAGCGTACGGCCGAAGACGAAAAGCTGCTTGGCGAAGCCAGGGGCAAGCGGGATCAACTCCGCACCGGAGTTCGCGAAGACCTGCTTCGGCATTACGAGCGCGTTTCGAAATTCCGCGGCAGCGGCATCTCCGAGGTTCGCGATCACAAATGCATGGCGTGCCAGGTGATGCTGCGGCCGCAGACTTACAATGACGTCCGCTCGGGCAAGGAAACTGTAATCTGCGATTCCTGCCAGCGCATTCTCTACTTCAATCCGAAGGAAGAACTGGTCGAAAAAACCGAAACTGCTCATAGGCCCAAGCGCCATCACCCCAAGATCGATGCACCGCAAGCCTGGTATTACCGTCCCGAATTCGCGACTGACGGTGAAGTTCTTCTCTGCCTGACCAACGCCGGAGGGCAAGCCAGCCGCCGTGTCTATGACGTTCACACCGGACGGTTACTCGGCGACATCCTTATTCGCGAAGGCAACTACCGCGAAGCTTTTCCGGAAGACATCACCGGATCCACGCGCCTGAACGGCAACTGGAGCGAGGAAGAACTCGACGAGTTCGGCGCAGAACTTCCGATGGTGATCCTTGATTCACTAAACTCTGATCTGGATGCCGCTCGCCATGAAGCATCCTCCGGCTCCCACACGAAACAAGCTGTCCCCGCCGCACCTTCCGAGCACGCCGCCAGCTAAACGGACGTCCTATCAAAAGCGGTACGTCTTACTGAAAAGCGTAGAAGTTGTAGTCTTCGCAACCTATATACAGCACGCCATCGCTGACGATCGGCGACGCGTTGACTCTCTCCTCGAAGTAGTAGACGGACTTAGGCTCTCCGGTCTTCAGATCGAGGAACCAGACTTTCCCGTAAAAATCACCAATCGCGACAGACCCGCCGATCACTATCGCCGACGAAAACACGTTGATCTTTGTATCCCGTCGCCATTTTTCTTTTCCAGTCTGCTCATCGATGGCGTGAATGTACTCCCCATCGGAATTGCCCGTGATCACCAATCCGTCGGCAACCGCGGGCGACGAGATCACCCAGTTCCCTTCATTCGAGTAACGCCAGCGTTGCTTCCCTGTTTCGGCGTCGACTGCGTACAAACATCCATCGCGACTCCCGAAGAATACAGTTCCATCCGCGACCGCGGGTGAGGACTGAATCTCACCCACCGGAAAATATTGATTTCCTTCCGTCTTGAACTTCCATTTCAGATTTCCCGATTTCAGATCGAGCGCGTACAACGTTCCATCCATGCTACCGGCGTAAACAATCCCGTTGGCAATCGCTGGAGTCGCCCGCACCGGTCCTGCTGTCTTGAACGTCCACTCTTTTTTGCCCGAGATGGCATCGAGCGCATAAATCAATCCATCGCCCGCGCCGAAAACGACGCTCTGTTCCGAGAGGACCGGGGACGAAAGAAACCAGTCCCATCCACCCTGAAACGGCAATGATGTACCCGTGGCGACCGTCCACTGTACTTCCCCGGATTTTGTTTCGAGCGCGCGGAATACTCCGTCGCCACTCATGAAATAGACCAAGCCTTTTGCGACTGCCGGTGACGACGAGACCGCGCCGCCAGTCTTGAACTTCCACACCATACTTCCATCGATAGCTTTCAACGCGTACAGATACCCGTCGTCACTACCGAAATAAACGACGCCCTTTACCAGCGCCGCCGATGATCGAATCCTGCCACCGGTTTGGAAGCGCCACTTGGGATTGATGAATGCGCCTCCTTTAGGCGTCGCCGAATCCGCAATCACTCCCGTATGTTGCGGGTTCCCGCGAAACATCTCAACATCCGCCGCAACAGCAGAAGCACAACCAACGACTACAGTGAGGAAAATTGCAAGCTGCCTTTTCATGGCGGCAGCCTAGCATAGAGCGACTTTGGTTGTCGGTGACGTCAAATACCGGTGCATCGCCGTCACGCATTACCATGTCTTCATGCCCCCAACTTCGAAAGAATCTGGTCTCCCCAAGATTAGAGTTTCACCACGCGGCGCCGCCCGCCTGAAATCCGGCCATTTGTGGGTCTACAAATCTGACGTCACTCCCGCCGATGGCATCCCTCCCGCTTCCCTGGTCACAGTCACCGACCAGCGCGGCAAACCCTTCGGAACAGCGCTCTATTCCAGTTCCTCACAGATCGCAATTCGGATGATCTCTCACGATCAGGTGTCGGACTGGCCCCTGTTGCTGCGCAAACGGATCTCAGATGCAGTAGCCTACCGCGACAGATTCGTCCGCGACACCAACGCCTATCGCATCATTTTCAGCGAAGCAGATTCACTTCCCGGACTGATCGTCGATCGCTACAACGACATTCTCTCTTTACAGATCCTGGCCCAGGCCATGGATCCCACTCCTTTCCGTGAAGCAATCATTTCTCAGTTAGCCGCGCAATTGAATCCCGCATCCATCATCGAACGCGTCGATCCGCGTATCCGAGAACTCGAAACTCTCCCACCCCGTGACTCCGGCCTTCTGCACGGAAAGAAGACGGCAACTACATTCGCGATGAACGGCGTCCAGTTTCATTACGACGCTCTCGGAGGCCAGAAAACCGGGGCGTTCCTTGACCAGCGTGAGAACTACGCTGCTGCCACACAGTATGCTCGCGGACAAGCGCTCGATGTCTTTTGTTATCAGGGAGGGTTTGCCCTTCATCTTGCCAAAGTGTGCGAGCAGGTGACCGGCGTTGATAGTTCGCGTCCTGCCTTGGAAGTTGCCGACCAGAATGCCGCCCTCAATCAGCGGAACATCGAATGGATCGAGGCCAACGCATTCGACCTATTGAAAGACTATTCCGCCTCGAATCAGCTTTACGACACAATCGTCCTGGATCCACCAGCGTTCGCGAAGAGCAAACGAGACCTCGATTCCGCCATTCGCGGATACAAAGAGCTCAACCTGCGCGCCCTGAAAATGCTTCGGCCCGGGGGAATCCTGGTGACGTGCTCATGTTCCTATCACGTGAGCCAAACGAGCTTCCTTGAAATGCTTTCTTCGGCCGCGCTGGACGCTCACCGAAACCTGCGACTCCTCGAAGTCCGTGGTCAGGCCAAGGACCATCCAGTGCTGCTGAATATGCCCGAAACAGGGTATTTAAAGTGCCTGATATCGCTCGTAACATAAAGAAAAACAAAGGAATATTTAACTTGACTGTATTACACTCAAGTTTTATGATTCTTTTGCGCTAACGATGCGTCTAATGAAGTGACCGCAGCCGTGAGCCCTCAAGCAAAATCGCCGGTCACGAGAGACAACAATTTCTGTTCAATACCAATATCCGAAGGAGGATCGAGCCATGACCGTATTAACCCGTTGGGAGCCATTCCGTGAATTCGCAACCCTGCAGGACCGGATGAACCGTCTGTTCCGCGAGTCCTACAACGACGCTGGCCGGGATGAGTCCCTGACCACCTCGAGCTTTGCCCCCGCCGTGGATGTCTACGAAGACGAGCACAAGGTCACATTGAAGATCGAAGTGCCCGGAATCGAGGAAAAGGACATCGATGTCCGCGTGGAAAACAATACGCTGACCGTCACCGGCGAGCGCAAAATCGAAAAGGAAGAGAAAGAAGAGAACTATCGCCGTGTGGAGCGTCAGTACGGCAGCTTCACCCGTACCTTCACTCTGCCCCAGACCGTAGACACCGAAAAAGTTTCGGCCAACTACGACAAGGGCGTGCTGAAGATCGAACTGCCCAAGAAGGCCGAAGCCAAGCCGAAACAGATCAAGGTCAACGTCGGCTCCGAAAAGCAGATCGAAAGCAAGGGTCCAAGCAAAGCCGCGTAACGCTCGTGTAGCGGCGGACGCCTTCGTCCGTTTTCGAACGTGGAAGAGCGGCGCTTTAGCGCCGCGAGAAGGAAGTGATAGACGCGGGGCTTTAGCCCCTGAGGTCACGGGAGGCGGCAGAGGTGACCGCCTCCCAATATTTTTTTGATTCCCTCATCGCTATCTCTGGAGGTTTCAGGCATGCGCGACGACCGAGTCAATCACGCGCAATGTGAGAAAAGGTTTTGTGCTTGTAAAGCCCTGCAACCTTGCACCTGCATCAATTATCCGCCGTATCATTGCGGAGTATGTGGCCGCGAGTTCACATCTCAGCAGCTCTCTGAAGCGAGAGAAAAGGGCTGGTACTCCGGAAGAAGAGTATTGTCGGAAGTACAGCAGCATTAAACTTAGGAACATTTATGGCAATTCGTTGGGACAAATTTACAGTCAAAGCGCAGGAAGCCGTCCAGCGCGCGAATCAGCTCGCGTCGGAGCACGGCAATCCTGAACTGCAGCCGCTGCACTTGCTGGCAGCGCTGCTGGAAGACAAAGAGGGCATCGTTCCGCCGGTGCTCGAGAAGATCGGCATCGGCCCGCAGGCCGTGTTGAATTCGGTTTATGCCGAAATCGACAAGCTGCCGAAAGTTTCGGGCGAATCCGCGCAGGCGACGCTCTCGAACGAAGTCAATAAGTTGCTGGACCAGGCGTTCAAAGAAGCCAGCAACTTCAAAGATGAATACGTATCGACCGAGCATCTTCTACTCGCAATAACGAACCTGAAACGCGATAAGGCGCAGCAGGTCCTTGCGCAGGCCGGCGCGACCTATGACGCAATTCTGAAAGCGCTCACCGTCGTGCGCGGATCGCAGAAAGTTACCGACCAGAATCCGGAAGCGAAGTATCAGGCGCTGGAGCGTTACGCTCGCGATCTGACCGAGCAGGCGCGCCGCGGGAAGCTTGATCCCGTCATCGGACGCGATGAAGAAATCCGCCGCGTCGTTCAAGTTCTATCGCGGCGCACCAAGAACAATCCGGTTCTCATCGGCGAGCCTGGCGTCGGCAAAACCGCCATTGTCGAAGGCCTGGCGCAACGCATCATTTCGGGCGATGTTCCAGAGGTCCTGAAGAACAAGCGCGTCGTCGCGCTCGACCTGGGAGCGATGTTGGCCGGCGCGAAATATCGCGGCGAATTCGAAGACCGGCTCAAAGCCGTGCTGAAAGAGATTGAAGACTCGCAGGGACAGATCGTTCTGTTCATCGACGAGCTACATACGCTCGTCGGCGCGGGCGCGGCTGAAGGTGCAATCGATGCTTCAAACATGTTGAAGCCGGCGCTGGCTCGCGGTGAACTCCGCGCAATCGGTGCAACCACGCTGAACGAATACCGCAAGTACATCGAGAAAGATGCGGCGCTCGAACGCCGCTTTCAGATCGTCTTCGTCGGCGAACCGAACGTCGAGGACACGATCGCGATTCTGCGTGGCCTGAAAGAAAAGTACGAAGTCCATCACGGCGTGCGGATTAAAGATTCCGCCATCGTTTCGGCCGCGACACTTTCGCACCGCTACATTTCGGATCGATTCCTGCCGGACAAGGCCATCGATCTGATCGACGAAGCCGCGGCATCGCTACGCATTCAGATCGATTCTTTGCCGACCGATATCGATCAGCTCGAACGGCGTGCGACCCAACTTGAAATCGAAAAGCAGGCGCTGAAGAAAGAAGACGATCCGAACTCGAAGGACCGGCTTGCGGTTATCGAGAAGGAATTGGCGGAGATCCGCGAGAAATCGAACACGCTGAAGGCGAATTGGAAGAAAGAAAAAGATTCCATCGCGCGCATACGCGCGCTCAAAGAAAAGATTGAGCAGCTCAAAGTCGAAGAGCAGGCCGAAGAGCGCAAAGGGAACCTGCAGCGCGTTGCTGAGATCCGATACAGCCTGATTCGCCAGGCCGAAGAGGATCTTGCCAAGCTCACCAAGCAGATGGAGAACACTGGCAAGCAGCGCATGCTCAAGGAAGAAGTTGATGAGGAAGACATCGCTCGCATTGTCTCCAAGTGGACGGGAATTCCTGTCTCGAAGATGCTCGAAGGCGAGGTCAAGAAGCTGGTCACGATGGAAGAGCGTCTTCGTCAGCGCGTCATCGGCCAGGATCCGGCGCTGGAGCGTGTCGCGAATGCGATTCGGCGATCGCGTGCAGGCCTGAGCGATCCGAAGCGGCCGATTGGTTCATTCATCTTTCTCGGGCCAACAGGTGTTGGCAAAACCGAGCTGGCTCGCGCTCTCGCGGAATTTCTCTTCGACGACGAGCACGCGCTGATTCGCATCGACATGTCGGAGTACATGGAGAAGCATTCTGTGGCTCGTCTGATCGGCGCTCCTCCTGGATACGTTGGCTACGAAGAGGGCGGACAGCTCACAGAGCAAGTGCGTCGTCGTCCGTATTCGGTGGTCTTGTTTGACGAGATCGAGAAGGCTCATCCGGATGTGTTCAACGTTTTGTTACAGATCATGGACGATGGCCGATTGACCGACGGCAAGGGCCGCGTCGTTGACTTCAAGAACTCGATCATCATCATGACGTCGAACATCGGGTCGGCGTTCTTGCAGGCTGAAGGTGTTCGCTCCGAGGACGATTTCGAGAAGGCGTCGCAACAAGTGCTGAACCAGTTGCATGCGCACTTCAAACCGGAGTTCCTGAACCGCGTGGACGACATCATTGTGTTCCGTCCGCTGGGGAAAGATCAGCTGGTCAAGATCATCGAGCTGCGGCTGGAAGATGTTCGCCGGTTGCTGGCAGATCGCAAGATCTCGCTGGAACTGACTGACTCAGCAAAGGATCTGCTCTTCACGCAAGGATACGATCCGAACTTCGGAGCGCGTCCGTTGAAGCGCGCAATCCAGAAGCTGGTGCAGGATCCACTGGCGCTGAAGATCCTCGACGGCGAAGTGCTGCATGGCGATCACGTCATCGTGGATGCCGACAAGAAGGCCGGTAAGATGGCCTTCGACGTCAGCAAGCGCGTCGGCGAGAAAGAACCGGCGAAGGCCAAACGCTAAGTCTCACCACGGAGACACAGAGGCGCGGAGAATTGCAAAGATTGGTTTCTCTGTGACTCCGTGTCTCCGTGGTTATTTGAGCTTTGCTGTGAACGCGTCGAGCACGCTTGGTGCTTGCGCTAGATACCAGGCTGCTGCTACGCGCAATGCCATCTGCAATCCATACCAGAGAACTGGAACGCCTAACTCTGCCATCGAAATCTTTGGTACGAGCGGAGCGAGGCTGAACGCGATGATCAGCATCGCGCTCCAGCGAGCCCAATTCTGCAGCCTGAACAATCCCCAAGCGACGATTGCGTAGACTGCGCTTCCGATCAGGATCATGATTGGTCCGGCGAGTTCCAGTCCATAGAGAAAATACTTTGCCGACATCAGGGAAATTGCGCCCGGAGAAATCAGCCGAATTGCACCGATCGCGCAGAGATAGATCGCTGCTATTGCGAACAAGGCTGCTATCGCGACTACGCCTTTGGGCTGCTGCATAAAAGCTTTCACCACAGAGGTCACAGAGGTTCACAGGGTAAACCTCTTGGATTCTGTGAGTCCTCTGTGGTGAGTTCTTACGCCAGATCAAAGAGCAGGACTTCTGCGTCTTTTGTGCCTTTAACGGTCAGCTTTTTCTCGTCGCTGATTGCTGCTCCGTCGCCTTGATTCAGCTTTTTGCCATTCAACTCGACTGCGCCTCGCGCGACTTGCAGCCAGCCGAAACGGCCTGTGGCGAACTCGTGCGTGACCTGTTCTCCGGGCTTCAGGAGCGTGACGTAGAGTTGTGCGTCCTGATTGATCTTCACGGATCCGTTGCTCGCATCACGCGAGGCGATCAGGCGCAGTTTGCCTTGCTTCTCGGCTTCCGGAAAAGCTTTCTGTTCATAGCTCGGCGGAAGAGCAGCTTTCTCGGGCTGAATCCAGATCTGCAGAAGATGGACTTCTTCTGTGGTCGATGGATTGAATTCGCTGTGGCGAATTCCGCTTCCAGCGGTCATGCGCTGTCCATCGCCGGGAAGAATCACCGATCCGGTTCCGAGGCTGTCTTTATGCTCGAGCCTGCCTGCGAGAACGTAGGTGATGATTTCCATGTCGCGATGCGGATGCGTCGGGAATCCGGTGTTGGGCGCGACGTGGTCTTCATTGATGACGCGCAGCGAGCGAAAACCCATCCACTTCGGATCCCAAAAATCCGAAAAGCTGAAAGTGTGTTTGGTGTTGAGCCAACCGTGGTTTCCTCCTCCACGTTCGGCTGCGGGACGAATGGTGATCATGACTAGCTCCGTGATTCGTTTGTTTTTAGCTACTACCTATTAGATGAATGAGGGATTCAGCTGGTCCTGAGTCGTGAGTCCTGAGTTGCGTCAAGGACAGTTCGGCGGATTGTGAAATGAGCCGGCAGGAATTTTTGGGGAATTGAGAAGATTTTGAGTTCCAATTTGGGAAGGTTTACTGGATTTATTACCCCACCCCCTCCCCCTTGGATCTCTGGAATCAGGAAGTTAGCGGGAAATTGGCAAATAATCTGTGGGGCTCAATGACTTGCGGGTAAAATCTTGAGCCGCAGAGACTTAGCTTCGGCCAACCTCCACTGATTTTCATCAGCCACGGCGTCGCCGTCGTGGAGCATGACAGAATTGCGGACTCGTGCGCAAGGTCAGATGTCACACGATTGGCGACCTCGCTGTGGAAATCTCTCTTAACTGCAAATCCACCACGGAGACACAGAGGCACGGAGGAATACCAAATTCCTGGGTTTTCTCCGTGGCTCCGTGACTCAATGGTGAAAATCGTTGTGGCACACTGAAAGCATGCATCGGCTTGCGCTTGGAGATTTTGAGCTTAGTGTTTTTTCGGATGGGACATATCCGCTGGATGGTGGGGCCTTCTTCGGGGTTATCCCGAAGGTGATGTGGTCGAAACGGGTTTCGGCCGATGAGAACAACTATTGCACGGCCGGGCTGAATTCGCTGGTCGTTCGTTCGGAACATCCGCGCACTGGCAAGCAGACTGTGCTGGTAGAGACCGGGATGGGGAACAAACTCTCGGAACGGATGCGGAAGTTTTATGGGCAGCCGGCCCAACTGCTCGACAATCTTTCAGCAGCCGGGATAGCGCCCGAAGATATCGACATCGTGATCAATTCGCATCTGCATTTCGATCATTGCGGATGGAATACCGTTCGCGACAAAAATGGGAAGATCGTACCTACGTTCCCGAAGGCGAAGTACTACGCGCCGGAAGGCGAGTGGCAGTATGCGCGAAAGCCGAGCGATCGGGATGTGATCAGCTACATTCCGGAGAATTACGATCCGCTGGTCGAGAGTGGGCGGATGACTTTGCTCAAAGGTGGAGAGGAGATTGTGCCGGGGATTTCGGTGAGGACGTTTCGCGGGCATACGGCGAGCATGCAGGGGATTCTTGTGCGGCCGCCCTCAGGGGCTCAAGCCCCGTCTTCTGCAGATCTTAACGGCACGTCTAAAGCCGTGCCCTTCCCGGAGGGTAAAGATGACCGCGTTGTGACAGGCGGCGAGAGTTCCCATGTCTCGCAAAGGCAGCGAGACATGGGGCGTCCCAATTCTCTCGTTCCTACGGCTTGCTACATCTCTGATCTGATGCCTACTACGGCGCATATTGATGTGACCTGGGGAATGGGGTTTGATCTTTATCCGCTGGATACGATTGCTAGCAAGAAGGAATATTATGCGCGGGCGCTGCCGGAGCGCTGGCTGACGGTGTTCACGCATGATCCCACAGTTCCTTGGGCTTATATCGAGAAGGAAGAGTCGGGGAAGATGGTGGCGCGGGAAGCGAAATAGATCCATCGCTCATCCCAAGCCCTGATTGTTCAAAATCTTTTTCTCCGAGGGGCTCTCTACCGGTTCTCGCGAAAATCCTCAGCATCTGCAAGCAAATTGCATAGGTCCTTTGCGGCGCAAGAAACGCGCGAGTCAGGATGACAAGTTTTCAATTTGGCGATTTCTGAGGAGACTTGAACGATAGAAATTCTGGCCAGAGTTCGCGGGCGGGGCGCCCGCGCCACACAGGACTCCCATCGACTACATCGAAATCCTTAGCTGACAACAATTCGCTTTCTCTCCGCATCTGGTTTGTAGCCGAAAGTGATGCGAGGACCACTATGAAGCGATTCGCTCTGGTAAGCGGAATTTGTCTTTCGTTCGTGTTAGGTGCGGTGCTGAGTGCGGCGGGGCAGGATGAGCATCCTAGTGAGCGGCCGCCGAATGCTCCGCAGGAGCCGAAGGAGACCCGGCCGGAACCGGCACAGCATCCGGAACAACCTCAGGCGCCGGAGAAAGCGCAGCAACAAGATCGACAGCAAGATCGGGAACATCCGCAGCAACAAGCTCGACCGGACGATCAGCGCAATCAGCAACCGGAGAGCGGGAACCGCCGTAACATGACTCCGGAAAGCGAGCAACGGCAACAGACAGAGCAACGGGACCAGCAGAGCGGTGACCGCCACATGCAGGGGCGGGAGACGCATGAGAATGGGCGAACGTATGAGGGGCATCCGGAGAACGGTCAGCAGCGGGCCGGGCTTACGCACGAGGGAGAACAGCGGCGGATTTCGGACACAGATTTCCACGCGCACTTTGGGCGAGAGCATCATTTCGCGCCTCGGGTTCTGCAGCCGTATCAAGGCAAGCCGAGCTTCGCTTATGGCGGGTACACATTTGTGCTCGTAGATGCGTGGCCATCGCAGTGGGTGTATGACGATGACGACTACTACATCGATTACGTTGACGGCGAATATTGGATGTACAACGTGCTGTATCCGGGAGCGCGGGTGATGGTGATGATTGTGGGATGAGCTACGAGCTTTGAGTCACGAGCTTCGAGGTTGCAACAGCACTGCACAACCTTGCTTCGAAGAAGTTTTCTACGCGCCCCAGGACTTCCGGGGCGCCTTTTGATTCGTAGATTTCTTTGCGGAGGTGGGCGCCGCCGGGGACACCGTGGGTGAACCATGAGGCGAACTGCTTCATCTTGCCGATGGCGTCGGGGAAGTCTTCTTCGATCAGCATCTGGAAATAGGTGCGGATCATCTGGTAGCGGTCGAGTTCGGTGGGATGATCATAGGACTGGCCCTCCGGGCGGACTCTCGCTTCGCTCGCAGAAACGTTGAGGTCAGATCCGCGGAAGAGCGAATCGTCTGGATGATACGAGTTGGGGTCGAGACTTTCTGATGCTGCGGCCGCTTGCCAGATTTGCGTTTGGACGGCTTGCTCGTACCGGTTCAGGGTTCTTCCCAGCGGGGATTCTATCGACGCAGCCGCCGTCGAGCTCTGCTCGACTTGACGGGCAGGGGCGCCCGTCACCACACGACTGAATTGCTCGATTTGGCGGAAGATCCACGGGTTGGATGGGGCCATGCGGCCGATCATGACTGCGTCGCAGCCCGTCTGCGTGACCATGGCGCAGGCATCTTCGGGGGTGCGGATGTCACCGTTGCCGATGACCGGGATTTTCACGGCGTCTTTGACGGCGGCGATCCATTCCCAACGGGCCTGACCGCTGTAGCCCATCTCGCGGGTGCGGGCATGCAGAGCTACCGCCGCTAGACCACAATCTTCAGCCATTCTCGCGAGTTCGACGCAGACAATTTCTTCGTCGTTCCATCCAGCGCGGAATTTCACAGTGAAGGGGACTTTCACGGCGGCGCGGACGGCTTCGAAGATGCGTCCGATGGCGGGGAGATCGCGGAGAAGGCCGGAGCCTCCGTTGCACTTGACGACTTTTTTCGCGGGACAGCCGAGGTTGAGGTCAACGAGGTCGAAGCCGAGGCCTTCGACCATTTTGGCCGCTTCGGCCATCACGTTGGGATCGCTGCCGAAAAGCTGGGCGGAGATGGGGTGCTCGTCTTCGTAAAAATGGAGGTAGCGCTTGGCTTTCTGGTCTTTTTTGCGGAGGACGCCGTCGGCTGAGGTGAACTCGGTCATGATCAGGCCGCATCCGCCGAGATTGCGGATGAAGCGGCGGAAGACAGTGTCGGTGACTCCGGCCATGGGGGCCAGGACGGTGGCAGGGGAGATGGCGACAGAGCCGATTTGAAGGGTCTGCGGGACGGGCTTCAGTGGTTGAGATTGGCCATTGGATGGCGTCGACAGTTCGCGGGCGGAGGCGCCCGCGCCACAATTGCCTCCGGAGTTGTCCCAGAATTTACGCATATATCTCGACGGCAAAGACGACCACTGGGGCTAAAGCCCCATCATTGTTGATTCCTCGAACGCGGCCCTTGAAGGGCCGCTCTTCCACGGTTCCGGACGAGACACGTTTTCTAGCTAGTTATTCTATTTGAGGATCAGCGAGACACATTCTCCAGCTAGTCATTCTATTTGAGGATCAAATGAAGTTGAGGGTCAAATGAAAGCCCCCGCCTTTCCAGCGAGGGCTTGATTTTCTTTTCAATCCGCATTCGTCGCGCGATCCGCGGAGCGAGGTTACTTTTTTGCGGTCTCGGCGGCTTTGGCGTACTTGCGGCGGAAGCGCTCGACGCGGCCGGCGGTGTCCATCAGCTTCTGCTTGCCGGTGAAGAACGGGTGGCAATTGGAGCAGATTTCTACACCGATGTCGCCCTTATGGGTCGACCGGGTCATGAACGTGTTGCCGCACGCGCAGTGCACACGAACTTCGTTATAACTGGGATGAATTGCTGCTTTCATGTTGGGACTTTACCTCGATTCGAATCATTAGATTCTAACGGATTTCCACAGGATTCAGCAATAGAAGCTGTCAGCTCTCAGCTATCGGCTCTCAGTCAAAACCTTCATGATTGGCTGATAGCTGATGGCTGAGAGCTTCAGAAGCGAAACATGTAGCTCACCTTCACGAAGAGCTGGCGGCTGTCGTTGATGTAGCCGTTGGCGGTGTTGGTGACGTATCCGGGCGTGGTGGGAGTGGCGTGGAAGACGTTGAGGTTTTGCAGGTCGCTGTTATAGCCGACGTAGATCGCGGTGCCCGGGTGGACAAGGAAAGTGACGAGGAAATCAGCGTTGAATTGACGCTGGGTTGGGAGGTAGGTATAGGGCGATCCTACACCGGGAGTTCCGGCGAGCAGCGCGTTGTATTGCAGGATCACGCGGGCGGAGAGCTTCGGCGTGAATTGCCAATTCCACTTGCTGCGAATGATGTGATCACTGAAGATCCCGCGACCGATCGTTGGGAATTGGGCGCGAGCGAAGTCGAACGCGTTGTCGGTGGCGCGCAGATGCTCGAAGAGGTAAGTGTTCTCGATCTTCAGCGGCTGCATGGGGCGTAGAGTCAATCCAGCCTGCGCGGTTTCTTCGTTTGCGATGAATGGTTGGCTGTACGGAGTAGCGGTTGCGGCGGTCGCGGGAGGAAGCGCTACGAAGTTCGTGGTGTTTCCCCAATAGTAGCTCGCCATGATCGTTGCCTTCTTGAAGTATTGCGTTTGGAAAGAAGCGCCGCTGTTGTGTTCGTGGTAGTCCTGATTGCCCAGCGTCGTTGGTGCGCAATACTGATAGAAACCGTAGAAGCAGAAATCCTGCGGACGAAGGCGCTCGCGAGTTTCCTCGTACGGACGGAGAAAGATAATCGTTTGACCCCGGCCTTGGATGGCTAAGTACGGTGTGTAGTCGGTATCGAGACGCAGCCCGGTGTGGTCAAAGT
>Ga0335085_10003137_pt1 | contig 29316 bp, 30 predicted proteins | sample Lox_Sample_45_FD_206712 | JGI IMG/M metagenome (GOLD analysis project Ga0335085, IMG submission 206712) | Soil microbial communities from Loxahatchee National Wildlife Refuge, Florida, United States - Lox_Sample_4.5 | ecosystem: Environmental > Terrestrial > Soil > Wetlands | place: USA... | reverse complement strand
AGCTCGAAGGCGCCTTCCGATATTTCCCGCTTCACCGATATAGCATGGAGCGTGCGCTGCCCCTGCATCGCGAGCCTCGGGAAAGGTGAAGCGATATACGCCTGGATAGGCCAAGTCAGTGGTCAGGCGTTTTGGGGCTTGCTGGTGGTCAATCCAACCTCGTATTTCGGCCGCAGAAAGTAATTCCTTCCACTGCAGATTGCAACGACGAAACTGCTCTCTCATCGCTTACGCGCCTCTCGTTCGGGACAATCCCCCATTGATCTCGATCTCCGTCCAGTATCGTTCAACAACTGGTGAGCCGGCCCGCAGTTCGGCTGTTATGCGGTTGGCCTCGTTCTTGCGACCATTCTTCACCATCCTCTAGCGCCGTGATCTGTGGGCGCGCCAAACTGACAACTCACCTTGAACGAGGTAGCTCCATGGAGACGACCTTCGACTACCTGCGCCATTTCGGCCCTTCGCTGGCGGAAAGGATTCTCGAAACCTACCCCCCGCTTCAAAGCACAAAAGACCCGGTTGCTCCTTCCCTCGCGAACCTTCTCCGGAAACCTCTGCCCGCTCAGGCGCTCGCCATCACGGGCACGGCAAAGTATCTGCGCAGGGCTAAAGCCGCACGGATTGTGGCCGAGTGTGGCGCGGGTAAAACTTTGATGGCATTGGGCACCATCCACGTGCTGTCCGAAGAACGGCCGACAACAACTCTGGTGATGTGCCCCTCACACATCGTGCACAAGTGGGCGCGCGAAGTTTTGACGAGCGTTCCGCGGGCGCGGACCTTCCTCATCGAAGACATGCGCAACGGCGGCGATCCGACTAAGCCGCACGGCGTGTGCGAGGTGAAGCTGAGCAAAGGCAAAATTATCTACGAAGGGAAGCGGCTCAGCCTGGCGGAGATGAGGCGACTAGGCCGCGCAGAGTGGAGAAAGCGGTTCACGGGCCCGACTTTCTTCATTACTGGCAAAGACAAAGGCAAGCTCAGCTACTTCTGGGAACACGTCTATCTCAAGGCCAAGTCAGGCCCAAACCTTGGCGGAGTCGTAAATCCCGACTCTGGTGCAGCCATCCTCGACTCGGAGATGGAAAAGCTCACGGCTCTCGACTTCCGGGAGAAGTTGAAGGTCTCTGAGTCTCTTGCTGCTCCCAAGGGCGGCACGACTCGGTTCTCGGCGCTGTGGCAGGCAGACCGAAGCCGCATCCAGCGCATGGCGCCGATCGAGTACGTCGGCCGCTACATGGGCGGCTGGTTCGATTTCGCGATTGCCGATGAACTGCATCAGTTGGCTGGCGACACTGCTCAGGGCAACGGACTTGGCGTTCTCGGCCGTGCCGCGCAGAGGTTGATCGCGCTCACTGGGACCCTAATGGGCGGCTATGCCGACGACCTCTTCAACATCTTCTACCGCATGGAACCACGGGCGATGGTCGCCGAAGGCTTTGCGTACGGCGGGCAAGGCAGACGGGACTTCCAGGAAAAGTACGGCGTCCTTGAAACCATCGAGAAAGTAGAGGAGGCGGACAACGCCTGCTCGCGAGCAACCAAGAAGACCGTACGCGTGCTGCGCAAGCCAGGCGCCTCGCCGCTGCTATTCGGCAAGTTCCTGATGAATACGACAGCCTTCTTGGCCCTCGAAGACATCTCCGACAACCTGCCGCGCTACGACGAGAGCGTGATCTCGGTCGATATGGACCAGGCACTTCAACAGGCTTACGAGCGTTTGGAGGAAGACATCCGCTCGGCGATGCGGGAGCATCGTGGCAACAAAAGCCTGATGAGCATCCTGCTGAACACGCTTCTGCTCTATCCCGACCATCCTTACGGTTTCGATGAGATCTGGGCGCGCGCCTTCGATCCCGAGACCAGGGAGTTCGTGAAGTTCCTCGTGGCGACCCCCGAGAACCTCATCCAGGATGCGATCTATCAAAAGGAGCGGGCCGTTATCGCCGATGTGAAGGAGGAACTTCGCCAGGGAAGACGCTGCCAGATCTATGCGACCTATACGGGGGAGAAAGATGTCACGGCGCGGCTCGAAACTGTGCTCCTGAGGGAAGGCATCCGCGTGGCCGTGCTTCGTTCGTCTGTGCCCACCGACAAACGGGAGGATTGGTACGACCGTCAGCTGAAGGCCGGCATCGAAGTCGTGATCTGCCATCCCAAACTTGTGGAAACGGGGCTCGACCTGTTGGCATTTCCGACGCTCTACTTCTACGAGACAGGGTACTCGCTGCACACCCTGCGACAAGCGAGCCGGCGATCATGGCGCATCGGGCAGCGATTTCCCGTTCGGGTGAAGTTTGTGACCTACTCGGGCACCATGCAGGAAACCTGCCTCCGGCTGATGGGCAAGAAGATGCTGGTGGCCCTGATGATGGAGGGCAAGTTCTCCGGCGAAGGCCTTCAGGCGCTCGACACCGATGAGGACCTGATGAGCGCCATGGCGCGGGAACTGGTCGAAAAGGCCGGCGTCGGCGAATCTGCTAACGCTGTGTGGCGGGAGCTTGACCGGGAGCGCGAGAAGATTCAGCCGCGGCCGATAGTGGTCGACCCGGCACTGGAAGAAGAGCCTCTCCCGGCGCTCAACCTGCCCGGAGTCGATGCGCCGCAACCGGTGCCGATGACCTTCGGCATTCAACTAATGGAGCCGTCTCTCGCCACGAAAAAGCGAAAGAAGGTTCCGATCTGGCCGACAGCCAAAGAGAGCGACGCGCAGCTTAGTCTCTTCGATTGAGGCCGCGAGTATTCAACGTAAAGATTTCGTCCAAAGGAGGTGACACCATGATCGAGCAACAGGAAAAGATTCGTTGCCAGAGTTGTGAACTGGTCCAGTGGAGGGACCGGCAGAATTGCAGGCGCTGCGGCACCACATTGCCGGAGCCAGTCGTAAGAATCGTCGAGCGGGTTGTCGAGAAGATCGTGATCCGGCAGGACCCGGAGTGCATCGCCACTCTCGAACAGGCACAGAAGTTGATCGCATCGGCTTCGGAACGCTTGAGCCTGCAGCCTTCCGAACCGATGTCGCCGGTCCCAGGAACCGGCTCATTTCCCACGATGGCCGAAGTGGAACGGGCGATGATCGTCGCGGCCTACCGGAGGTCCAGCCGGCAGCCCCTCGAAGCCGCTCGTATGCTCGGAATAGGAAAAACGACTTTCTATCGTAAGCTGCGGGAGATCAGAGGGATAGCAGCTTAGAACAGGAACTCGCGACCATTGATGCATGCGCGTGAGCCAATTGCTTTAGGAACAGAGGAATTAAGGAACGCCGCCGGGTGTTGCATGCAATTCCAAAACGGTCAGCTCCGGCTGGCCTTTTTCTTTTGTGGAGGACGCTATGTCCAAAGGGCCGTTTCTCCCGTCCGACTTCATTCCCACGAAGTTCTCTTCAGCCGCCGATAAGGCCGACTTTGGGAACGCTCTCCTGCATTTTCTCGATGCCGATTGTCCTCAGGGGTTGTTTACAGAAAAGCTTTACCGCCGCCTCTCGATGACGTTCGGCCACATTGCTCACTATGATCGCTCGGGCTTCTACGATACCTGGTTCACGCGAGCCCGCCACCGCGCTGCATTTGTTGAGAAGACGCTTCACTGGCCTTGCCACGGCGATCCGGAGTTTACTTTCAGCGATGCCGAATCCGCAATCCAGCAGGTGATGCGGGAACGGAACTATTTTGGACGCTTCGAACTGAATGCTGCGGAGGCGTTACGTGCCGCCGAATTGCGAGACCTCGAGCGCCTTGAGGCGAAATACCGTAGCCAAAAACCGCAGGAGAATGTCAACACCGCAATCGACCCCACGCCTGAGGCAAATCCGGATTCCTCATCCAGTTCGCTCGATGTCGCTATTCAAATCAGTCTCTTCTAGCCAGCCCCTGTAAGGAGGCGTGATGGGCTACAACGTTTATTATCGCGGGGAAATCGAGATCAACCCGCCTCTCACCGAAGAGCACGCAGCACTCGTCCTCGCCTTCTCCAAAGGCGAGCGCTCCACGCAAACCGAAGCCATCTACGATGCCATCGCGAATAGCTCTGAGCCGGACCTGCCCGGATATGCAGACTTATTCGAACTTTCCGAGGACCGCACTCTCCTTCTTCCCGAGGCGGGAGAGAGCCGCCACGGGCTGCGACTTTGGCTGGCGCTTTTGATCGAGCACGTCCTCGAACCCCTCAGCTACACCCTCAACGGCGATGTCGAATGGACTTCGGACGATGCCGACGACCGGGGTTCGATCTACGTCAAGAACAACATTGTCGAAATGGTTGACGACGTGATCTTCAATCCGGGGCCAAGTTGGGCGCCGGAGCATTACGTTGATGAACGTCTGAAGATGGTTCTCCAGGGATTGAGCGATTCGGCCGACGATACTGGCTGCTCACCCGATTTGACAGTAGTCTCGGCGGCTGCCGTCGCAACGATCCGTACAGTTCTTGCACGCATCTGAAACAACGCAGCCCTCTGGTAGCAGCGCGTATTCAAGCGGTCTCACCGGCCCGTGGAAGATAGGTATCCAAGAACGAGAGAGCCTTTGCGTAAACCCTCTCTGCATCGTCCCAGGCTTCCTGCGGGAACGCCCACAGATGGTATTGATTCTTCGCGACTGCTGGACTATCGGGCACGATAGCGCCTCCCGAAGGGATGCTCGAAGGCCTCAACCAGTGCGGACTGTCCAATTGATAGCCGTAAGTCAGTGGCGCCGGAGCTGTATCCCAAATCCCAATCCAAAGCAGATAGAGATCCTCGCGTTTGATATAGAAGCCATAGGCGGTGACGTCTGTCTCGAGTTCTGTTTTGTGTTGCCGCGCGTCAAACAACTTCTTGGCTTGATCCACGGTCTTCTCCAGTTTGCGAATGGCCCGGTATTTTTCGCCTGACCACGTCTTCATAAACTCGCGCTCATCGGGCGTCATTTGGCTGATTTCAAACCTCCACTTCCAGAAACTCAGAACTTCCTTCAACAGATTGTCCTCGCTGCTCGCGACGGTCTGAGCAAGCTTCGGGATCAGATCCTTCCAGTAGCAGCGATGGACATATACATTCTGCTTCTCAAGTGCGGCACTTATTTGGACGAGAAGGTGCGAGTGCTTCCAGTCATTGGGCACCAGGAAACAGAGGTGCTTCTTCCCGCGCTCGGTTGAGAAGCAACCGGCGTAGCCATCCAGTTGTCTCGGAGTAAGGCCAAGTTCGGGATCGATCTTGACTTCGATCAGGCACTGAAGGTTCTCGCCAAGGACAACAATGTCCGGAATCTGACGACCGTCCGGCCCCTCGAATGACTGCTGCGTTCGATAGATGAATTTCGCCGCCTCCACTTCCGAGATCGTCTGCTGTGTCAGACATGACAAGAATGCCGCAGCCACTTCGGGGTTGCGATCCATCAGGTTGCGAACAAGATGTGTGTGGTCGTTTTCCCTGGTGACGACATTGTCGAAGATCGTAGCCATCGGATAACAGTGTATTGCCACCACTCAGTCATCGAACAATCTCGGCGCACGACTCCTTCCACCCATTTCAACATCATCCTGAAAGAGGAGAATGACGATGAGCACTCTCAAAGCAGAAGCTCTGGTGCGCGAATTTCATTACAACGGAATCCGCATCCCCGATCCTGGCCCGGAACTCTCCGTCGAACAGGTGCGCGACCTGCTGACGCCAAACTTTCCAGAAATCGCCACGGCTTCAGTATCCGGCCCCGAGGCAACCGGCACCGTGCTGCGCTACACCTTCAGCCGCGCGATTGGCACGAAGGGTTAAGAGATGCCGCCAGAGGCAATCACCAAAGAGGCATTGATCGCGCTCTTCGAGGCCAAGGCAACGGTCACGCCTCCGGCGTCAAGCATCATTCTCGCGAGGCATCTCCAATGCAAAGAATCTCTCGCCGTCGCCCGATTTCTGACCGAGGCAATGGACCGTTACGCCGGAGACGAAAGCAGTCCGCTCGCTGTGCCAATAGACTTGCTGCCTCCACTGGGTTAGTTACGCTTGCGCCCGCCTTTCCACAGGCATTGCCTGCGCTCGATGGGGTACCCACGGCCTATAGCCACGAACTCCGCGCCGAGTTGCTTTATGACCTTTGCGCGGCGCTGGTGCGGGAAGGACTGGCCGGACCAGAGCTGTGGCAGAAATGTGAAGGCAGTTCCGTCGTTTTTGCGCAGCGGAGTGTTGTGGAGGCTATCGGTGAGGAGCGATGGAACCTGCTTCAACGCAACGTCGAATATCACCTTTCGGTGAGCGACGTGGCCGACGGAGATGGCGAAGAGGCTCCGCTCGGGCGCGGCCGTCTGGCGGTGACAATCGAGTGCGGCAGCGCGGGATTCCTCAAGATTGGTCCGGCAATCGCGGCCCTTGAGGTGGAAGCGGAGGGATTGGGAGCGGCATTCTACTGGATTCTCACGTATGCGCTCTATCGCGTGATGCGAATCTACAACCACGACGACGCCCTCCAATACGAGGAAAGAATGCGCGAGTACGCCGAGGACGACCATGAGAACCGCGAACAGTATGAATTTCCTGAAGTCGAGAAGGCCCTGCCCGAGTGCATTCAGAAAACGTTGAAGACTGAGGACCATCGCGCCTTCGTTCACAGCGCACGCCGCGTTCTCGCCAAGCATGGGAACGGAAAGTACCGCGCGTGGATCGAGCACCTTCGGAAGATCGATGAACTCTCGCGGGTACCGTTCTCATCTGACCCCCGTTTTCGAGAGGATGGCGGTTACGACATGATTCCATTGCCGTCTCTGGTGGTTGCCTTCAACGACCACGACGCCATCGTCGCCTGTTTCGATGAAGAGAGCCAGTACATGCTCGAAGGCAGCGCGGAGCCAACCCTGGGTATCGTTTTCTCTCCGCGAATTCCCGAGGAGGTCAAGCACGCGATACGAGCAGTAAGGCGCTTCGTTGCTCTCAACGTCGAAGTCTTCGGCCTGGTCGAGAAGATGCAGGAATGGGAGAAACGTGATGGAGATACACATCTCGATCGGGGAAAACCATCGCTTCGAACTACGTGAGGCGCTCCTGGTTTACGGAGACCGCCGGCAGAGTTTTGTAACTCGCCACGCGGTGACGCTGCATGAGAATGCGCCGCCGTCACTTGAGCCGGCGCAGCCTCTCACGCTCGGTTTCGTCGAGTCGCTCGTTCGCTCGCTTTTCGGAGGCTCCACGGCCGAAGTGCTTCCCGAGAACGTGCTCGCCAAGGGCGAGCGTCTCATTGTCTGGTGGTCTCCCCCCTGCCGCCGGCAAATGTTCTACGAGAACGCGCAACGAAAGGCAACACGGCTCAACGGTCGCACCTTCCCGCAACCGCCGCTGGTGTGGCGCGTCCATAACGGCGATCTCAAGATCCGAGCGCTCGTCGAAAACAAGCGCCCCAACGCGTCCACAACTCTTGCGGTCGCACCCTTCTGGAACCTTTCGGACGACGGCCGTGTCTGTACGGGCTCAATGCGCCGGCCGGACGGGGCAACCGCAGCATCAATTCCGGAGTGGGAACGAGGTTTCTACGAAAGCGCCTTCACACACGCCAATGTCGGCCGCCTGACGCGGCATCCGGGTGGCTTCGAGGCACTTTGGAGCGAACTTGCGGACAAGCGCAAGCCGTTTCCGGCAGCAACGCTGATCAAGCTGCCGCAGACGCTCGCGCAGTTCGTGCGCGGGGAGAGGAGGTAGGATGCGCGTCGAGCACACCTTGCCTCCGGATCTTGTCCAGAATCGTGCAGTGCGCATTCTGGTTGTTGGTGCGGGAGGAACGGGAAGCGCAATCGTGATGGGACTTCCCTATCTCGATCAGGCGATGCGCGTCTGGGGACATCGTTACGGTCTCGCCGTCACCCTGATGGACGCCGACGTTGTGAGCGAAACCAACTGCGTCCGTCAGCCCTTTTCCACTTCTGACATCGGCCGGAACAAGGCCACCGTTCTCATCAATCGCATCAACCTCTTTTGGGGTACGAGTTGGCAGGCGGTCCCCAATCGATTTCATGCGCGCTCGTTCGAGCGGAACTATGACTGCTGCCCCGATCTCGTGATCGGGTGCGTCGACACGCGTGCCGCGCGGAAGACTATCGAGGGCTCTTTTTCGCGTGCTCTGAACCGGGTCTGCTATTGGCTCGATCTTGGCAACAGCGCGGCGAGCGGGCAGTTTGTCCTCGGCCAGCCGCTGAACGCGCGGAATCGCAGGAAAGCCGGGCGGCTGCGCACCGTGAGTGAGTTGTATCCGGAGATCGTGGACGAGGACGCCGGCGAAGATGCATTGCCCAGTTGCTCAGCCGTCGAAGCGCTCGATCGCCAGGAGCCGTTCATCAACCAGGCGCTCGCGTCGAGTGCGCTGGCCATGCTTGCGCAACTCTTCCGGTATGGAAAGCTTCGGCATCACGGCGCCTTCTTCAATGCGAAGACAGGCCAGATGTGCGCCCTGCCCATTGATCCGGTGCTGTGGCGCAAAGTCAGGAGACGGACAAAGAGATCGCAGAGCGGCAAATTGACGGGATAAGTGCATCGCGGGCGCGAAACTTGTGCTAAGTATTCATAGGCACGTCCGGAGTTGTGCGATGAAGATGACCCTCGATCCCGATCTTGCGAGCGAAGCGAAAGCCCTGGTCGCTCTGGCCTTTCGCAATGGGCCCATTGAAGACCTTCATGCGGGCAGATCTTGCCCCGCCTGCAGCGGCAAGGCCGAAATTTCCCACATCTCCGATGAGGAGATGAAGCGCCTGATGAAGTCCGCTGTGGACGCACTGTACCGGCTCTTGTGGCAGCGGGAGTACGATCCCGCGCACTATAGCGAGAATCTCGCTCTGGGCCGGCGTTACACATCGCGTTGGGATGATCCGGAACTCAAGAAAACATTGAGGAAAGGGTCACGCCCGAAGTAACCACCTCAACAGGAGACATCCATGTTCAAAGAGCTTGCACCCTACCTGCGGCAGCGCGCCGTCTTGCTCACCGTCACGCACGTGGAAAGCGATCAATTCCGCGTAAACGTGATTCCGCAGAAGTTGAAGGACGGCGAGAACGCGGCGCTGACCACGCCGCTGACCGTAACCGGGACCGCAGAGGAACTCGACCGCGATTTGCCGGCAACGCTGGTCAACTTCGTCTCGGCACACCTAGAACTCAAGAACACGCTGGACCGAGCGAAGGCAGAAATGGACGCTGCCGCGAAGACGGCTCAGGCGGAGGCCCGCACAAAGAGCAAAACGGCAACTACAAAACCAGTGCCGAAGCCCGAACTGCCAAAGGTCGCTGATACACCAAAGACCGTGCCGCAAGCCGCTGCCGAACCGCCGAAGACAGCGAGCCTCTTCGATGCTCCAGCGCCAACCACATCGCCGGTTTCTGAGGCCGACCAGGAAACGGAGATTCTGGCGGAAACCAGCGAACAGGAGGAAGGCGACGATACCGAATTCGACGAGGCCGCGTAAGCGGCCTTACGAACAGGACTTGAACGGCTTGTCATTCTAGAAGGCAGCGGCGTAAGTTCGATGGCGGACCTGCGCTGAACGGCCGATTAGACTCAATACGTGCGCGGAGTCCCCTCGGAGATCTCGTTTCGGATCCTGAGTACGCAAAGAGTCGTTCAGGACCCTTGCTCACAGATCTCAAGCGCATTCGCCTTCCAATAGGGTCGAAAGCCAATCTCCGAGCGGCGTTTTCTCATCGTAGAATGCAGCCCGCGTCCATTGGCACAGGAGTAGCGAGGCGTACTCCTTCTGACCAGATTCCGCGGTTGCGTAAAAATCACAATAGGTAGCATTCAGAACATGGTACATATCGTCGATCAAGTCTCTAGGATTGGAGCCTCGATGCGCGCAGCGCCAGTTTGAGTAGAGGTCTGCTCGTACCACTGCCTTCGCCATGCGAGAGGCGGGGTGCTGGAGCAGTCCCAACGCTGTGCTGATTGCTGCATAAGCGTCTTGCGATTCGTATATCCGAAGAAGATGTGCGCTGAGAAGTGCGGCACCGATATCTGCTGCCACTTGTTCATCGAGCCATTCAGTCAAACTCTCCGCAGTCACCGCAAGCAGCCGTGCTTTCATATCCGGCCGGCTCTCAAGGTGAGCCTTCTGACCCTCTCGGCTCGTTCTTGCGAACTTGCCCCGTTCCGATAGGAAAGTTTCTGCTCGTTCCTCGACGATTCCTTCTGCGAGTTTAGCGATTTCCTCCTTCAGCGCATCGTAATCCGCGGGACTGTAAAACGCGACCACCGAATCAGAATGCGCATACAGCGTTTTGACTTCATTCCTGAGCAAATCCATGCCGTCATAAGCGCCGGCGATACCAGCATCGACGTAGACCTTTATGTACCGGAAGAGGTCCTTTCCTCGATCTGTGGAAGTCGCAAAAGTGCGAGTGAGTTCATAGACGTTTTGGCCGCTCAGCGCAAGAGTGCAGCCGCACCCCTCAAGTCGCGAAAGCAGCGTCGCCGGCTGGACGTTTTGGTCAAGCAGTCTGTTCCATAGATTCGTATCCAGATAGATGATCTTCGGAGGCACCCGGCCAAGTTCGTTGCGAATTGTCACCATCTGCACCCTTCTGACCTGCTGAGTCGCCAGCTTTCATGGTAGGACGGCGATGCGGCCGAGCGCTATTCGCAAGGATTGAAGCGACGCTTCGCAAAATTCCAAAGAAAGCCTATCCCACAACTGAAAACCAAGAGGAGGACAGCGATGAACTTTGTCTTCCACGACGGCGGCCGTGCAGCCGCAGGCTATAAGGGTTCGACGGGCGATTGTGTCACGCGATCGATTGCAATTGCGACCGGCAAACCCTATCAAGAGATCTACGACTCGCTCAACCGGCTCGCACAAACAGAGCGCATCGGCAAGCGGAAAAGGAAACGCTCGAACAGCCGCACCGGCGTCTTTCGCTCGACCTATCAGCACTACCTGGAATCGCTTGGCTGGCAGTGGACCTCAACGATGTCGATTGGCTCCGGTTGCCGGGTGCATTTGCGCGCCTCGGAACTGCCGCAAGGGCCGCTGCTCGTTAAAGTTTCACGTCACCTCACCGCGGTCATCGACGGCGTTCTCTACGACACACACAACTGCTCGCGCGGCGGAACACGCTGCGTCTACGGGTACTTCTCGCTGAAACCCTAACCGCTGACCGCTACTTGGGCGCATCCGGCTGCTCCACGGCTTCACTCGCAATCTTTGCGGCGAAGCCGAGACACGTCGGCCCCGGCGCTCTTCAACTCAACGAGAGATCAACCGGCAGTTTTGGAGACTCTTCATGCTTCTCACCATGGAATCGAAGACAGCGGCAACTCACAAGCTCGAACAACTGATCGCCCAGGGGCGAAGCAGGGCGGGCGAGGTTGTGGACCACGTCATGAACAACCAACCGAGCGACCGGCTGGCGCGCGGCTCGGAACTCGCCTTCACTCCAGACCCGGAGGCAAACGCCGTCCTCATCGAGTATTCCGATACACAGGCGGGCGCCATCCGGCAGCGTCTGCACCGCCATTCTGTGCAGCAGATGGCGCAGACCACGGACCTGCCGCTCAAATTCATCGATAGTTTGCAACAGACGGCCGAGCCGTGGGCTCGCGAACTGCTCGCCCACAATCTGAAGACCGTCTTCGCTAACCGTTTTGCCAAGAGCCGCTACCTGTTGCGTTCGGTCAATGGCGAGGTGCGTGGCTTCCTCTCCGACCGCTATCGCCGCCTGGACTCACGGCCGATCATCGAGGCCTTCGCCAGCGCCGTGCAGCAGAAAGGTGCTCTGCCCTACGACGGTTATGTGACCGACACCAAGGTAGCGCTGCAGGCGATCATGCCCGAGGTCTACGAGCCCATTCCGGGCGAGATGGTCGCTTATGGCCTGAGTCTCGAAAACTCGGACTTCGGTAATGGCGCGCTCTCCGTACGGGCGTATCTCTTGCGGATCTGGTGCTCGAATCTGGCAATCACGCAGGAGGAGATGCGCCAGGTGCATCTCGGCCGACGGCTGGATGAGTCCGTCCTTTATTCGCAGCGCACCTACGAACTCGACGCCGAGACCACAGTCAGCGCACTGCGCGATGTGATTGGCTCCCAACTGAACGCAGACGGACTCCGCCGGCGCATGGAATCGGTTCGCCTGGCCCACGAGCAGAGCGTGGACGCCGGTTCTGCAAGGGACCTGCTCCGCAAAACGCTGCTCAAGACCGAGTCGGACGCAGTGATCGAGGCGTACAACTCGCCCGACACGCAAAACCTGCCCGCAGGCAACACCACGTGGAGGCTTTCAAACGCGATTTCCTGGATTGCCGGAAACACGGGTGATCCGGAACGGAAGCTCGAATTGATGAAGTTCGCCGGCGAAGTGCTGCCTGCGGCAGCGTGACCAGACGCTTGAAGAGCGGCGCGTGAGCGCCGCTCTTCAAGAACGATGCCCAGAGGAGAAACAGTCATGGCTACGATTGCCGAAGCCAATTCTTTGTTTGAGATCGACACCGAACTCGACCTGCTCGTCGAAGCGATGGAAGTCGAAGCCGAAGCCACAGGCCAGCCCTCGGAGGAACTCGTGGCCCGCTTCCAGCAGTTTTGCGCAGCGCACGGCGATAAGGTCGACCGGATTGGCCGCTTCGTCCGCATGATGGAAGCTCGGGAACAGTTCTGCCGCAGCGAGGCGACACGCCTTGGCGAGCGCGCCCGCGCCGCGGCTGGAAGGGTGGAGCGGACCAAGAACATGGTTCTTTACTACCTGCTGAGCCGCAACCTGCAGAAGATTGAAGGGCAGCAATTCACCCTGCGCGCCCAGAAGAATAGCCAGGATTCGGTGAAGATCACTGATCAGGCGGTAGTGCCGAAGTGCTACTGCAGGATTGAGGCACGGATTCCCGGAGTCATCTGGGAGACAGTACTCTCGTTATTGCCGGAAGAACTGGCAAACTCGCTGGAATCGTCGATCCAGGAGACCCGGCCGGACAATGACGCCATCAAGGCTGCGGTAGCGCGGAATGAGCTGGTGCCGGGCGCCGAGGTGCGGAGAGGGACACACCTGAGGGTGGCTTGATTCGGAGCAGTAAGCACCGCGTGCTACAAAGGCGTATGCCGCGAATCCCTTATCAGGCCACAAATTTCTCGGGCGCATTTTTACCGTTGAACGCAAACAACGCGGAAATCACAGTGCCGTGGTCACAACTGGTATGGGCTGCGATTACCGCCGGAAAAGCAGCGGGGGATGAGTATGCCTACGGAATCTACTCAGCTCTGGAGAGACTGCACCGTGCCTCGATGATACGGGCCTATCTCATGCAAACCCCCTCGAATTTCATCGCGCGTACGATGCCCTATCAAATGTCGGATCCATCCGAGAAGACTTCAATCTCCTTTTACCTCGGGATGACGCTTACGAAGCTTTTCGCGGAGGTGCTGTTTGATGTGCCGCGCGTGCTGCACTTCGCCGTCTATGCCCAGAACTACCCGATCGTGGTGGCTGCAGGTGAATCGCGGCCGGATCTAATCGGGCTATCGAACAGCGGGCAGTGGTTCGTGTTCGAGGCGAAGGGCCGCTCAAACAGTTTTGACGCCTACGCTCTGCAGACTGCCAAAGACCAGGCACAGCAGATTCAAGCCATCAACAATCTCGCACCTGTCTGCAGCGTCGCTTGCCAAGCCTATTTCTCAAGCGGATTGAGCTTTCGTATGGACGATCCCCCGTCGGGAGGGGCTCGTCGGCAGCGCACGGTTACGATCAACCGATCTGCGTTCGAGCACGCCTATGACGATCCCATTCGCAACCTAATCGAGCTTCGCGGTGCGAACGCGCCACTGAGTTATGCGAACAGGAGATTTCGAGGCGCGAGGATCGAAGAGGCAGATCTGTGGGTAGCGGTCCCGGACAAGAATGAGGAGCGGCCGGGCAAGGCCGAGGAGGGCGTCGTCAAGGAAAACGAATATCTCGGCGGAGACGGGGTACTCGTTCGTCTTGGTCCCACATGGAGCGAAGCCAATATGCGGCTACAACCTCATCTTAGGGCGAATTGAATTCTCTTCCTCTTTGCAAGGAAAACCGCGGTCCACGATCAAGGGCTAAGAGGGCAGCGCTTCGGATTCGACCGTGCTTGTCCCAGCTTCGACTTTGATCATGTACTTTTGGCCGCGCCGCGGATGAAACACAAGGGCTGGCCGGAAGCATGCGATGCATGTTCCGGAGGGCCGGCGGACGCTCGGGTACACGATGCCGTTTGATCCTTCGAACAGAAGCTTGTTTGCGAGCGCTTGTGAGGCGCTATAGCACTGCGGAATTGGGTCAGGCTGGAGGCAGCTCTCCTTTTCTGCGGCCTCGAGGGTGTGAAACTTGCCCGAGAAGTCGGCCAGGAACTCGATGTAATCGAAGGCATGCTGTCCCTGGATGCGACCTTCCGCGAGAAAACGCCGCCTGTGAAACGTGACTTCTGCAATTGACGTTTCGATCTCGAAGCCGGCATACCACGCTCCACGCTGCACGCCATGAAACCGGCCGCCGAACGGACCGGAATGAGTGAAGGCAGCATTCACGATGTGAGCCTCCGGCACGCCCAACAATAGCTCGCCCGGCCCAATTGCGCTGTTGCCGCCGTTCTCCGCTATCTTCCGTTCGTTGGTCGCAGCATCGAGTTCACTGAGGTCCGCGAGAACATCTGGTGGAAGGGGCAGGCTCTCAAGAACACTCTCCGCACCATACTTTGCTGGGATCAGTCTGTGGGTCCCTGCCTGGTCAAACTGTATAAGTTTCGCCATTCAGTGCCCGCCCCGTTCCGCGTCGACGAGGCTTCGCACCTGCTGCAGTCCTGGCATTCCCGCACGCACCATGTAGTCGAGAGGCGTCCGGCCACGGAAGAGAGGATTATCATTCGGCTGCGTGATCCAGCGGTCCGCAAGGTCATCAGGTAAGAGGATGTGCAACGCCTTGAAGATCCCGACAATATAAGAGATCCGGGTCAGCTCATCTTGTCGCAATGTACCGGCCGCTGTCTTCAGCTTGTAAACGGTTGAACGAGGTATGCCCCCAAGCAAGTCCCCAGCCCGCTCGATCGGGATCTGCCATTTGTCCATAATGGCGAAAAATCCGTCCATCGCGGACTGGCTCAGCCGCTCCCGCGTCTCCAAACGGCTCAAATCCGGAGTGACGTCAAATTGATATCCAGGCGCGGCATGGGTGGGAAAGGTCGCCATGCTCATTTTCCTCCACTACGAATTGTCTCACAATGGACAATAAGTGTCTATATGTGGATGAATTTTAAGAGTGGCTTTATATAAGTTGTTGATGCAAAAGAAATTAACGAGCGAACGCAAAAGGGAAGTCAGCGACTCTTGCGCACTTTGGAGATTATCTTGCCGATGAGTTCATCAGCGATTGGTAGCGACTTTGAGGACTCGTAAATCACCTCAAACACGCTCGTCAGAACTCGTCGCTGGAGCGGAGTGAATTCAGCGAGCACTTCCTTAGCATCTCCACGCAGTTCGAGCGTCGCGAGCTTGGTCCGGAGCGCCTTCATCCGCCCCTCATATCCGGATCGTTCCTCAGATGAGACCGAGCCGCGCTTCGACAACGGTTCCAACCGATCAAGGCAGTTCCGGACGTCATTCGCGAGCGCTCTGACGACCGCACTCGGCGTGCGCTTTTTGGCTGCAATCGCGACCTGTTCTTCGCATTTGAGGAGTTCGTCATCGATTCGCGCGCGCAGGTTCCTAGCGATTGAGCTTGTGCGGCACAGTTGCGCGACATTCCGGGCATGAGGCGTAAGGCGTGTTAGAAGATCAGCGAAGTATGCATTGTGTTCGAAATTGTCGCGCCTGCCATTCGGGATAATTTTTCGGTCAAGGACATGAGATTCTGCGACGGTCCAGGAATTGAACCGCGGCTCCGGATAGAGATCTTCAATCAGATCCGTCTCCCCGACTTGAATGTCTCCCGAACGAAATCGCCATCCACTAACCATGGAACCCTTGGGTAGGGCGCCGACGTAGCCATGGTGCAAAATCCAAGATGCTGTCGAGAGATTCCCGTTTCGATCTTGAGTCGTGAACGTCTCTAGATTCGAGAAGTTCAGGAATTTGTCATTCCCCAATGAAAGCTGGTCACGATGCGGCCGATAGACGCGGCCCAAGCCGGCAATCTCGATCTCGAGTGGCACTCGGTATGATCCATGGTCCCGCAGAAAGTCAAGGATCTTGGGTCCAAAGGAAAAATCGGGATGAAACGGAACCGGAGCAACCTGACTCAGATATCGCAGCACCTCACCTGTATCGAGCAGACGGTCATTTCCATGGCGGACAACACCGCGAAGTTCCACTTCGAAGAAGTGCTCCGGAGCATCCGCTCCCACGATCGTTCTTGTTTCTACACTCTCGGAGACGACCTGTCCCAAATCGAGCGTCGTATCCTCGGATCGGAGAAGTTCTCTGATCTTACGAGAGTCCCACCGCATTTCTTGGATTGCGCGCTTGCCCCGCGGACGTGTGCGGAATATCAGTTCCTGGCAATAGGCAAGTCCAGCGAGGCGTCCTACTCCGCGGAAGCCGCGCGCCCCTGATCCTCTCTTCCTGCTTCCGCCGATCGAAGTAAGGCGCTGGTAGAACGCCTGTTCCTCAAGCCCATAGCCCAAATCGGTGATGACAATACTTCGTTCCTTGGGGTCGATCTGAATATCGACCCTGCCCTCTGCTTCTGACGACTCCTCATCGCGTACTTGGTCGTAGGCGTCGGCGGCATTCTGGATATACTCCCGGTACATAGAGAGAGGATCGACGTACATGGAACTGCTCAGCAGTTCAAGGACATCCTTGCCGACGAAAATCGGTTCAGAGTTTCGAGCCCAGGCAGGCTCCTTAAACTTCAAACTCACGAGAGCGGACGACATCATGCGCGTACCTCCACCAGATCGTCCGGTGATTCTTGTTCTACAAAATCTTCGGCATCTTCATTGAGTCCAGCGTCTTCAACCCGTTCGTCGTCCGGCACCGCAGCGGCCGTACGGGGCGATTTCCAAATTTGAGCTTCGTCGGATTTGGCAAGTGGAGTGTAGAAGCGAAGAATCCTGCGAACTCGAGAAGCAGATGCTTTTGCTCCAAGCCGGCTGAAGCCTTTCGGATCGGTTGACGAAAGCAGTTGCAGCAATTCTGTTCGCTCATCTGCCTCGAGAGCGGAGAATTGAATTTTGAACTCTTCGAACTCGGGCTTGCCGCCATGAAGCTCGTACCACTCCCGATTGAAGATAAAGTGGTGTGGGAGCATCAGAATGCTTTCGAACTCTTCATGAGAGTTGCCGAAAGCATGACTAAAGAATTCAGGTTGTCCGCTGACTACTCCATGTGTGGCTTGGAGAACTAGTTGCATGGATCGCAGCTGATACCTGGTCCAGTGCTCACCGACGTAGGTTCTATCCTTTCGATCAGTAGGCTGGAAGCGCATGGGGAACGACCAGATACGGATGCCGAGCTCCTCATTCAAAGCCACGTTGAGACGCATCCGTTCAAACAGATCGCGCGGGGTATCGTGAAAGTTATAGAGCATGTAATTTGAAAGTTCCGTGAGTCCGAATTCATTAGCATATCGAATGGCCTGCTCGTATGGCTTTTTGAGGCCGATGTGGTCGAAGGCAATACGTAGCGGACGCAGGCAGATTGTGGAGAGCTCGCGCAAGTACATCTTGTCTTGGCAGAGAATGCGTGCGTCGACGCCCTGATTGAAATCCACGCGGCGTTGAACGGCTAGACGCCCCCTCTTTAACTTTGCTCCGGGCGTGAAACCAAGATCTCGAATCTCCGCGATGATCTCCTTGAAACGCGCCGACGCAACAACATTGTTGTCCATCAGTGTGAGGTCTTTCTTCGCACCGTACAGCCTCTCGACTCCGCGCACGATACCCGTGATCGACTTGGCGTCACGCTGATCACCCTCTAGCTTTGGCACACCACAGAAGCTGCATTTCCTGATGCAGCCCCGGGAAGCGTAGGTAAAATACGCGTCGCTTACCGGGTACTTGTAGTCGATCTGTTCGAGAATGCTGTAATCAGGGATTAGATCTTCAATGGGTATTCCGTAGCGATCTTCGGCGTAGAGCTCATCGGAAAAATCATCGAGCTGCAAAGCCTTCGCAGGCGCCTCACTTAGGAGCCCCTTGATGAATCGAATTCCACGCCATCTGGATTCATCCACGAAGTCATCGTGCATCAAGGATGCCGCAATGCCGCCAACAAAGACCTTGTCACGTCGCCCCCCGGACGCCTCAATCGCGAAGTCGATCGTATCGGCGATGCGTTTGTACTCAAAGGAAAAGAGTGTTGTGACGTAAATGCGGTCCCATGCCTGACCGAGGACGCGCTTATCAAGCCCTTTGATAAAAACGACTCGGTCCTGCTTCCCGTTTTGGCCATGGTATTGGGCAATCTTCATGAGTCCCAACGGCGGATACTTATTCTTGTAACCAGGCTCGATTAGAAGAATTTGATTGTTAGCCATTGGCTACCACCTTTAGGGCGCGCTTCGACCTTGCTTGTCGAATCATTGCGACCGCGGATGGAACTCCTCCCAAACCTCCAAGCCCTTTCATCGGCCCGGCACTCCTCCAGTCCACGTCGGGGAGGAACTCTGCCAGCTTGGCAACATAGAACCTTTTGTCGCAGGGTTGACCGTGGCTCTCCGAGTAGAGGTCGGCGGCGATCGACATCAACGCATATACCCCTATGCCTTTGTTGATCAGAAAAGCGCGGGGAGACTTCCACTGATCGGGCAGAACCGTTGCAACCGCCGCCCAAAATGAAATGACTGTTTCAGCCGCGGACTCAGGTGTCTCGCTGCGCATGATGCGAGACTGCGTAAGGAATTTCTTGATTGCCTTCTGCATGGTTCTCAAAGAGGCTCGACGCCTGAGCCCAGAGGTGGACTTTCCACCAAGATCGAGCTGCTGATACCACGGAGACTCGGAGTTTGAATTGAGCTGCAGGGCGACGAACAATTCGGGCCTGTCTTTCCCTAGGTCAGCTGCCATCGCAGCGGCATGGAAATCAAGAAGGCTGTTGTTCAACCCCTTCGCCTTGCTGTTGATGACGCTGAAGATTTCCATCTCCGCGTGCTGGTCAAGGTTAAGGAACGACATGAACGGTAATGAGATCTCGACATTGTCGAGAAAACCGAGCCGATGCTGGCAATCCACTTGAACCATTACCTTGCCGGCAGTGGGTTCGATCTGCAGGATTGCTTTCCCCGGACCTACCTCGTGAAGCCTCCAGCCGTTGTCCGAGCGTGGTCGCAAATTGAAGGTCAGCGGGATCGTGGTGCTGTTCGGCTCGTGAATGTACTTGCGGAAGTCCAGGCTATGCTTTTCGTTAAATCGGCGCTGGTAGCCTTGCCGGGTGTCTTCATTCAGGACATCCGCAAAGCTCACTGCAAAGAGCAGTTTCGCCGGCGCAAAGCCGAGAATAACCGCCCGGTGACCGGATGTACCAACTTCGCACGGTATTTCGATGAGCGGTTCCGGCATTGGATTCTGCAGTCTTTCCCTGCAATTGTGGCATAAATTCACTGCATATCCAACAGGAAATCTCTGCCAAATTCTACCAGCCACCAAGGGATCCGCCTTGCTTTTCAAACGGTTAACTGCCGTGCGCCCTGAACGCCTCTCTCGCCTCGGAATCTGGGGACTCCGTGATTAGCCGGAACGTTACCTTTTGTCACTTGACTTCGAACGCCTAGTACTGTATGGTCTCTTCAGTCTTCGTTGGTATCCATTTAAGTGTTGATACTGAGGTAAGAGGAATGAGTGCGAAGTCTCCAGCGGGATCTGATGACGGATCTACTGACTTGAAGCAAATATTGACCGTTGAAGACGCGAGGATTCCCGTCGAGCCCCGATTGATGCCTCTCGACAACGTGCAATTGGATCCCAGCAACCCGCGGATTCAGCATGCTGTCCGGCAAAGATTCAAGGACGTGTCGGTCAGCCAGGAAGATCTACAAAGACTGATCATGGACCTGCCCGGAGTGCAAGAGCTCCTAAAGTCCGTTCGAGACAACGGCGGGCTTCGAGAAGCAATCTACGTCCGTCCTGATGGGCGAGTGATCGAGGGCAATTGCCGTGCGGCATGTTACTTGAAACTTCGGTCCGTTTTTAAGGGGAAAGACCCACGATGGGACCGGATTCCGGCTTTCTGTGTTCCGTCGATTACGGATCGGCAGGTTGCGGTGATGCAGGGCCTTGACCACGTTGCCGGTAAGAACAAGTGGCAGGCATATGAAAAAGCCGGTCATCTGCACATGATGCGTACGGTGCTGAAAATGGATGACAAGGCGATCGCCCGATCTCTCGGCATGCGGGAGAGCGAGGTCGCCAGAGATCTCAAGGCATACGAGACTATGAAGGACAAGCTCCTACCGCAGATCAAAGGTGGCAACGGGCTCGACAGGTGGAGTTGTGTTCAAGAGCTTTTCAAGCGAAAGGACCTCGAGGAATATCGCAGCAAGCCGGAGAAGGTGGACGAATTTGTATCTCTTGTTGTGACGAACAAGATCAAGCACGGTGCCGATGTTCGCAAGCTGCCAAAAATTCTGAAACATCCCGCCGCCACTAAGGTCCTTGCAAAGCAAGGTGTGGACAGTGCAATAGCGGTGGTTGGCAAAGTCGATCCGACTGCCGATTCCAACACGTTCCGCAAGCTCAAAGACACAACGCGGGTCCTTAAACATCTTGAAAGCAAAGAACTGCAGCGCCTCAGAGAAGATCACAATTCTCGCGTGATCCTGCAGGACCTGTTTTCAGCATTGAAAGATGCCGCGAAGGCGGCGGGTGTGAAGCTGTCGTAACAGCTGGAGTGTTTATGTCGCGAGCCACAATTTCAGCTGTCCCCTTGGTCGTCGATGAGATCACTCTCGACGGTAAGCGGGTCCAAGTGCAGAGCGTCGACCTGCCGCTCGATCAGGTCACGCTGGACCCTCGCAATCCGCGTATTGCAAATACAGTTTCAATTTCCATCTCAGAACAAGGAGAGGCACTTCAGAGAAAGCTTGAATCCCTTCTCTGGGACGATCCGGATGTCCGTGACCTCTACCGTCAGGTGCTGATCAACAAGGGATTGGTCGAACGAATCATTGTCCGGCAGAACGGCACAGTAGTTGAAGGCAACTGCCGCACAGTCGTCTACCGAAAGCTTCGAGAAAAACAGCCAAACGAAGAAGGATGGAGGAAGATTCCGGCAAGACTGCTTCCGGCGGACATCGGCGACCGCGAGGTGGCCATACTCCTGGGAGAGATGCATGTGGCCGGCAAGAACACTTGGACTCCATTCGAAAAGGCCGGGCACGTTTATCGGATGCACAATGACTTCGCCCTCGTTCAGGACGAAATCGCCGTGCGCCTTCGGATGTCAAAATCCAAAGTGAATCAGCTGATCCGCGCCTTCGACATGATGAAAGCGAAGTACCTTCCGAAATATCCAGGCCCAGCGAACAGCCGCAAGTTTAGCTATTTTGAAGAACTTTTCAAGAAGCCGCCTCTTCGTGACTGGGTGACGTCAACCCCGGGTGCAGAGGACCTGTTTGTGGATTGGATCGGAACCGGAAAACTCGATCAGGGGGTTCAGGTCCGCGACTTGCCTTCGATCATAGAGGACGAGGACGCCCTGGCCGTTCTTTCGACCGAGGGATTCGCGGCGGCGCAGCGTGTGCTTGCTGAAGACAACCCTGCGATCACTTCGAAGCTCTTCCGGAAGATGGTGGAGATGACCGAAGCGCTCAGGAAGGCTCAGCTCGAAGACGTCCAGAGGGTGAGACAGTCCCGAAGCACGAAAGCGAAAAAGATCGTGAATGAACTCAGCGAGTCACTGAGACACTTTGTTGAGCTGTGCAGCATTGAAGGTTAGGAGTTCAAATGGCAACCTACACCCGCAATATCCAAGGATACTCGGTTGAGTTGGCGCTGATCGAAGTCAACCCGAATGAGGTCATTCTCGATCCGTCCAATCCCCGCATCGGGTTCTCCATGCGTCAGCTGGGAGAAGAAAAGCGGAACGAGGCGGCATGCGTACTTCTGCTGACCAGCCAGGAGGAAACCGAGGCTCTGCGCCGCTCGATTATCGCGTCGAGCGGTGTACAGGAGCCCATCTATTTGCGAGCCGATGGGCGCGTCGCGGAAGGCAATCGGCGAGTAGTCGCCCTGCGCGCAGCCCTCGAGGAGTTCCCCCACGACCCCAGGTTCGCCAAGATGCCCGCCTGGCAGATCCCCGAGGACATTCCGGAACACGTAGTCCAGGACCTGCTGAATGAAATTCATCTTGGATCTGTCCGCGGCTGGGCCCCTTACGAGAAGGCACTGCAGATGCGGGCGCTGGTGGAGGGGGGACTCATCGAAGAGGAGGTCGCAGAACGCTACCGGATGGAGGCGCGTGACGTACGGCAGCAGTTGGCTGCCATTGATTTTATGGACCGACAGTATTTTCCGATCACGAAAGATCCCACCGATCCGGAACATCGGTCCAAGTTTTCGTATTTTCTGGAATTCTTCAAGAACGGACGCATTCAGGCCCACAGCAGCGAAATTCCTGACCTCCGGGATCGTTTTGCGCGCTGGGTAAGAGATGGCAGGATCAACACCGGTGCGCGTGTTCGCCGGCTCCCCAGGATTCTCGACTCCTCGGAGGCGACCCGCTTGCTCGACGTTGTCGGTTTCGATGCCGCCGACGAGTATCTCGCAAAGCAGCATCCTGAAGAGCAGGAACTCTATGCTCTCATAGAGCGCACTCGGGGCCGCCTGGAGGCAATGACGGTCACTGAACTGATGGAGCTGAGCCGGAGTCCGGAGCGCAAAGGGATCTTTGGCGCTCTCAAAGATGAACTCGCGCGAATCCTCGATGCTGTGGAGCGAGTTGGGGAGAACTGAGAATGCCAGCGTCGAGCGCACACCAGGAACTCGTGTTGTGGGTAGCCCGCAAGATGACAGCGGATGGATTTCTTCTGCTTGGTTCGGACGGTTCATCCCCGCGAGATGGGTTGTGGGGAGCCCTTCCCTGGCCATTCGAATTGAGGAACAGGCGACCCGACCTGTGTGGCATAGCTCCGGAAAGCGGTGAAATCGCCATCGGCGAGGCGAAGACATGGGACGATATCGGCACTCCACATACGAGGGGTCAGCTCCACGTTTTTGGGAGCATGCAGAACCGCAGCAAAGAAACTCCCTGTCGTTTGTATATTGCTGTCCCGCGTTCCGCGGCATGCTCCTTGGATCGCGTGCTCGGAGACGTCGGACTTCTCGGGGCTCGGCATGTGCTGCGAATTCACATTCCAGATTGCTTCATTAGGAAAGAGCAGCGCGAATATGCCTGACGCCTCTTTCCCGACTCTTCCGCATCAACACGAAGGAACGAGTTTCCTGCGAGACCACGATGCTGCTGCGCTTTTTGATGAGCAAGGCCTGGGAAAGAGCAAGCAGCTGATTGATGCGATTCGTCAGGACGTTGACGCCGGGGTCCTCGATGGAGCCCTGATCGTTTGCCCCAATAGCATTAAAGCCACCTGGGGAGAGGAAGTCGAGCGTCACTCGAACCTGCGCTATGCGGTTTTCGGTTCAGGCCGGTATGCGAGAAGGCTTGCTTTCCAAAGCCTGAAGGCGATCTTCTACGTCATCAACTATGAAGCCGTCGCGGCCGAGCTCCCGTCTCTGCGTGCGCTTCTTCGATTTAAGAGAATGGCCCTAGTGCTCGATGAAAGCCACCGCATCAAAACTCCGGAGGCGCGAGTTACGCGCGCCATTCACTCGCTCCGGGCCGATGCCGTTCGCCGCTACATAATGACGGGAACGCCAGTCGCCAATAAGCCGGAAGACCTGTGGGCCCAGTACTTCTTTCTTGATGACGGCGCTACTCTAGGCCGCACATTTGAGTCATTTCGAGCCCAGTTTTGCACGAGCGAAGGTGGTTACATCCATATGGAAGAGCTGCGGCATCGCATCGCAGCGCTTTCTCTTCGGAGAGAGAAACAAGGCACCATCGAGCTTCCCTCGAAAACCATCGCACGTGTTTCCGTGCCGCTCCGTGGAAGGCAGCTGCGCATGTACGAAGAGATGCGGAATCAGTTGGCGCTCTGGATTCGGGATCTTTCAGGAGAAGAGATTCTGGCGCGAGCCGAGAATATTCTTACTCGACTGATCCGGCTTGCCCAGCTCGCGTCGAATCCGGCCCTAATCGACGCCAGTTACGATGAAGTTTCCGCAAAATTTGAAGCGCTCAGCGAATTGATTCCGGCTTATCTCCATGACGATTCGGATAAGGTGATCATCTGGACTTCATTCATCGGCAATGTACCGGCATTGCTGAAACGCTTCGCGACGTTGAACCCGGTCGCCTTGTACGGAGAGATGGACGGCGAATCTCGCGCGCGAGCGGTTAAGGCGTTCAAGACCGACCCTGCTGTCCGCCTGATGGTCGCCAATCCTGCGGCTGCGCGGGAGGGCCTGACACTCACTCAGGCCCGCACAGCCATTTATGTAGACCGGACTTTCAACCTGGTGGATTTCTTACAGTCGCAGGACAGGATTCATCGCCTGTCGCAGACCAAGGCTTGCGAGATCGTCCTTCTCACTGCTGAGGGAACGATCGATGAGTTCATAGATTTCAGCATCAGCCAAAAGCATCGGCTCGCCCGTTACGCGCAACGCGATACGGAAGAAATTAGCAACGCGGATCTGGCTCTTCAGAAGCCAGATTTGCTTCGGGCGCTGATTGAGCCTGTTCACGGTGACGGGCACTGAATCAGTAAGAGGAACACGCAATCCAGTGAGAACTCTTAGCTCGGCGGTGTGGAGCCCGGGAAGAGCTTCCGATATCGAGCGCGCGTGCGCTTCGATACCTTTTTTCCCGGAGGTTTGCGGCGTTCGTTCACGTGAACAGGCTCAACCTTGAGTGACTCCTGCTGGCGCTTTTCAATGAGGTCTTCCATGCGCCGTTGCACGAAGTAACGGCTCTGGGACAATGGGGGATTATCATATTGGAACTCGAACGAGAAGCAGAGCATGGTGCTTTTGCGCCGGCCATACGGCCGATAAATGGCCTTTCCCGTGCAGACCGTATCAAACGCATGTTCTGCTCCCACGCGGACAATCGCTGCCGGTACAAGGTCGCCGAGCACGTCGCAATAGTTGTTCTTTGCTCCTCGCGTCAAGTTGAATAGCGCCTTCGTTTCACCGTACCGAGTTGCTAAATCGAGTGCCATGCGGTGAACGAAGAGCTGGCCATTCACGCTGTCAACATCAGGAGCCGCATTGAACGCGAGCAGAAGAAGAAAACCGCAGGCGTGTTTCTGTTGGTGATTAGCGATATTCTCGATGATCTCAAACTTGTCCGGCAGAGCTTTGCGTGTACGGAGATTGAAAAAGCCATCCGTGAAATCCAGGTTGATCACTGCGAAGGGAAAGAATGACGCTTCCTTTTCAGCTGCGCTGAGAGTGAAGGCTTCCCCGCATTTGATTTGCAACTCCGGCCCAAACTTCTGGCCCAGCTGCGAAGCGGCGCGGTCGCTCCTCTCCCAAACACGTATGTCTGGGATCGAAAATACTGGATTATCCCGTGTGAAGAACTCTATGTCGCGCCCCTCCGGCCCTGCGAACGTCAGATAGTTGAATCTCACGTCGGGCGGGAATCGTTTCTTGAAATCTAGAAGCGCCGGCAGCCAAACGTTCTCTCGAATCCACTTCTTCTCGGGCGAATTGAAAAGTTCTCGCGCCATCGTTGAGCCTACTTGCTTCTGCGAGCCTCGAGTAAGTCGGCAACGATTTTGAAGATCTCCTGAAGCATTCTCTCAGGATCACCAGCTGCGCGTTCACGTCCGATTCCTATCGCGATTAAAAAGGCGTCCACGATCTCCTTTTCGCTGGCCTTGAGCTTGCGGAAAATACCATGGCCTTCGTTGACGACTACTCTGCCGTTTTTCGAATCAATATAGAACGGAGGATTGTTCTTGTCTTCCTTCTCTATAGCGAGGGAGAGCTGCTTCCGCCGATGCGTAGGGCGCAGATAGATTGCGACCTTTGAGTCCATCTTTTCTTTGAATGTCTCAGCCTTCTGTTCTCTTTCAATCGCTGACCGAGCACGTGACCTTGTTGTGGCACCCCCAAATGATTCACGGAGTACCTTATGTACAATGTCGCGAAATCTCTTGAAGTTCTTATCCGTCTCCCTGAATCGATCACGATCGATCAGGAGTGCGTCTTCGAGCCCCCGGTATACATAGAGCTCGCCGCTGGTTAGGACCAAGCGAGGCCCCATGCTTTGCTGATACTGCATCCAATTGATATCGTATTTCCCGATTGCCACATTGTTGACTCGGATCAGACCACCGCGAATATCAGAGGGCATTAAGGCGGTCGCTTGGCTGAAGATGTATCCCGAAAATTCCAGATCGTCATCCGAATAGTTGACGTCGTAGATTTCGTAGTCCAGACCCTTTTTGTACTTCTTTGTATATCGGATATCGGGAGATGGAAGGAGGAGGGGCTTGAGGATTTGTTCACCGTTCACCGTAACAATGAAATTGGCCTGTTCGAGTTCCTTCTTGATTTTTTCGATAGGCCGGCCTGCAGATTGCTTGAATGGACCCGTAGGCGAGTAGGCGACAGGACTCACCATGGCCAGTTCCCATTTGAGCTGTTCAATGCCACTCAACTCGCCAACGTGATTGATATATTGGTCGACTGTGACTCCCTTCTTGCTCAGGAACTCGCGCATATCAGCGGTCAGGTTGCGCAAGGTGATGTAGGTGTAATGAGAGCTCTTGTCTTCGTTCGTCCACTTCGTCAACTCGTAGACGTAGTTGCTCTCTAGATCTTCGTCCTGCTTTGCCAGTTCGAGGACCTTATCAATGTCGAGAGATACCTCCATGCGCTCGTTGGAGCCCTGTTGGGTCGTCAATACCCTGACTTCCCGACAAATATTGATCACGGACAGTGCGCCAATCCCCTTGTGCCCGATCATGCGACGCCCGTTGCGGACTGGCTCTCCGGCGGTCTTGGACCCACCAATTCTGAGAAAGCGTTCACGTATGTCCTGTTCGGACATTCCGACGCCATCGTCCAGAATTGTGATCTCTGAAAGATCTTCGGAGATTTTGATCTGGACTTCTGTCGCAAGTGCATCCCATGCGTTGCTCAGGAGCTCTTTGGTTGCACGGGAATAACTGACATAAGTTCCACGGCTGAGTTCAGACAGGATGCGCAGAGCAGGCGTGCGCGGCTTCTCGGTGGATGTGGTGCCGATCACATCATTCTTCGGTGACATTGTCTGGCCGCCTTTGTGGATTATCGTACCTCGCTGGGCGAGACGATGACTATTCAGACAAACCAATCTCACCCCGAAAGGGGGCGCTTATCAGTGGGCAAATCGCTACGGGTGACGCCCTGAATCAGAGAGCGCCGCGTTGATCTCCGCGTCGAAATATCGATGAAGCCGTTTTGCAAGCATGGCCGCCTGCTCTGGCGTGAAGACCTGGCAGTACTCCCGGAATGCTCGATCTACTGCTTCGAGCAACAATTGTGGATTGATCACGATTGCAGGGCCGTCTGTCATGAGCAGCTCTGGAGCCTGCAAGGAAACTGCCCCTGGCTCTTGATGTAGCCCTCGTGCATCAAGCCGTGTCTAAAGCGAATCCAGAACTGATTGGCAATGCCGTCAATGTTGCTGAACCCTGGGATATGCGTGTTCAGCCAATCGGCCGGAGGCTTGTCCTCACACGCCAGTGCCAGGAAGTCGATCGCGGCACAACACACCAGACCACCGGCAAAGGCATCTTCTGACGCCAAACAGCGAAACGCGGGTTGGATATAGTAGGAATCCAGGCGATCCCCAAGAGCGTCGATCAGAGTTACGGGGTCATCGAGATTCAACTTCGCGAATGGAAATCTCGGCGAAAAGTAGAGAACATCGCCAATTCTCATCTCTCACTCCTTTGCTCAGCGGGAATCCGTTTTCACGTATGGAACATCTCACTGGCGTAGCGACATCGTTTCGATCAGATTCAGTCAATGTGTGCCCGAGAGGTGTGGGCAGGTGGTGCCTTTCAGATATGATTTGAAAGTCGCCCCCGGAGGTTGAACCTGAGAGGAACCTCCTGGTTGATCGACTGGCGTAGATACCGTATATTGCTCCTAGGCGAAGGACTCCGCCTTTAACCGCCCTCCGAAATGGAGGGCTGATGACTCCTACTACCCGGTAGGAGTCTGTTGATCTCCTACCACAACACAGTTTCGGACGCTATGCGAATTGCTTCATCCCCCACTTTTCGCATCGCTGCCGGTTTGCGTTTAGCCGTCCTGCTGGGTGTCGTCGGGAATCAAGCTTTCCGATGGCTGCATTCTCATCGTCAAGACGCGCTGTTGAGGCGAGCCGACGCGGAGTCGTGGCTCGTTGGCATAACTCAGGCTGTCCCGCTGATCACCGCAACGAAAACTTCCTTCCAGCTCAGTTCAAGAGGAAAATCCCACCTGTTTCCTTCAGATCCCCTTTCCTTCGGATCTGATCTGGCCCCCATCCACTTTGCGTGGGCGACCGGTCCGTTCGCATTCACCGAACCACAACGGAAGCTTGCTGTCACTCGCTCGCACGAAGAGCTGATTCATCTGATCCAATGAAACGAGAGCAGCTTTTCCGCGTAGGCAAACGAATGGCTCTTGCCCTTCTGGCCGTGATCGTTGTGCTGGGGGGCATGTACTTCTACTACGCCGTTATGCCCCATCATCCTCACGTTCCGGTGGGTTCGGCAGAGGACCTGCTGTTTCGCGCGGATGCGCTTGCGTGGAACGACCGTTGGGAAGAGGCAGCGCCCCTTTATCACCGCGCCGAGTCTCTATTTCGAGCTCAGGGAAATCAGGCCAAGGCGCTTTACGCAAACGTAAGCCAGATTCCACCCAATCAATCCGTGGATATTCCGGCAAAGATTTGGTCTCTCACCGCCGATCTGACCCAACCAGGGGCATCTGACCCCGAGACGCGGCTCCGCATCCTTACCGTGCGCGGGATCCTACAGACAAACCAGGATGCTGCGCAGGCACTCGCAACGTGGGAACAGGTTGAGGCACTTGCAAGGTCCCTGCGTCACTATGAGCTTGCGACGCGGGCTATAGGTGAAGAAGGGATTGCAGCTTTTATCCTCGGTGACGCACTCACTGCCAAGCGGAAGGTGATTTTCGCATGGACATTCGCCAAACCCGAACTGGACCCGGCAGCGCGTATCCGGTATGCATCCACTTATGGAGCCGGGCTAGTAGCCGTAGGCCGCTATGCCGAGGCATTGAACCCGCTCGATGAGGCCATCAAGATTGCGGACGCTCATCCGGAGGTCGCTTTCCCAATTCTTGCCCTCAGCACGAAGATTGATG
>Ga0335085_10003135_pt1 | contig 29324 bp, 23 predicted proteins | sample Lox_Sample_45_FD_206712 | JGI IMG/M metagenome (GOLD analysis project Ga0335085, IMG submission 206712) | Soil microbial communities from Loxahatchee National Wildlife Refuge, Florida, United States - Lox_Sample_4.5 | ecosystem: Environmental > Terrestrial > Soil > Wetlands | place: USA... | reverse complement strand
GTCGTGAAGAAGCGCGACTCCCGGAACGCGTTCCGGGAGATCTGGTCCACGATCGTCGACCCCAACGACATGTTCGTGGACGCGTCGAAGCCCCCCTCGCCCGGTCCCGTCATCGAGATCGAGAAGCATGGGCCCCCGGCCCAGAAGATCGACTTGCTGATCCTCGGCGACGGGTACACGGCGGCGGAGCGCGGAAAGTTCGAGAAGGACGCGCATCGGCTGGTCGAGATCCTCTTCGGCCTGTCGCCGTTTAAGGAGCGGCGCAGCGATTTCAACGTCTGGGGACTCTGCCCGCCATCGGAAGAGTCGGGCGTGTCACGCCCCTCGACCGGAATTCACCGGCGCTCGCGCGTGGGCGCCTCCTACGACGCCTTCGGCTCGGAGCGCTACATGCTGACCTTCGAGAATCGCTCCTTCCGGGACGTCGCCTCCTTTGCGCCCTACGAGTTCGTGGAGGTCCTCGCCAACTCCAAGACCTACGGAGGGGGCGGGATCTTCAACGTCTACTCGACGGCCGCCGCCGACAGCCTCTGGGCGCCATACCTGTTCGTGCACGAGTTCGGGCACCAGTTCGCGGCGTTGGCCGACGAGTACTACACCTCCGCCGTGGCTTACGAGCCGGCCGGCGAGAGGGTGGAGCCCTGGGAGCCGAACGTGACCGCGCTTTCCGACCCGGCGCTCAAGTGGAAGGATCTCGTCGTGTCCGGCACACCGCTGCCCACACCCTGGCCCAAGGAGCGCTTCGAAGCGGAACAGAACGACTTCCAGAAGCGGCGGCGCCAGATCCGAGCCGAGCGGGCCCCGGAGGAGAAGATGGACGCGCTCTTCGCCGAGGAAAGGGAGGCGACGACCAAGCTCCTCGGCGCGGGTCCGTACGCCGGCAAGGTGGGGGCGTTTGAAGGCGCGTTGTACGAGGCCAAGGGCTTCTATCGGCCGCAGGCCGACTGCACCATGTTCACTCGGGACGAAGTTGGCTTCTGCGCGGTCTGCCGGCGGGGGATCCAGGTGATCATGGACCTCTACACGGCTTCGCGGTAGGCGCGGCGCCGGAGCTCGGGAACGATGAGCTTTCGCCGCGGCCTCCAGCTTGCCGGCTTCGCGCGGCGGCATCTCGGGCGGATGGCCCAGGGGCGTCGCGACGTGATGGCCCACCTCGCGGAGCCGCGTCGCGAGAACCTCCCCAAGCCGACCTTCGTGCAACTGCGGGTGACGAACCTCTGCAACCTGCGGTGCAAGATGTGCGGGCAGTGGGGGGACACCGGGATCTACCGCTCCGACGGGTTCTCCGCCTCGGCCACGGACGGTGAGAAGGAACGCGACCGGATTCGGGAGCTGATCGGGTTGAATCGCCAGATGGCGCTGCCGGACTACGTTCGGCTGCTCGACGAGATCGCGCCATGGAAGCCGATCGTCTCGCTCTTCGGCGGGGAACCGCTGCTGTACCCGGACATCCTGCCGCTGGTGCGCGAGATCAAGAGCCGCGGCCTGACCTGCACGGTCATCACCAACGGCGGGCGGCTCGAGCCTTATGCGAAGGAGCTGGTCGAGGCCGGCATCGACTCGATCGCGGTTTCGATGGACGGGCCGCCCGAGGTGCACAACCGGATCCGCGGGAAGGCGGACAGTTTCGAGAAGGCCGCGGCCGGTGTGAGGGCCGTGGCGCGGTGGCGCGGGGAGCTCGGCGGCGCGGGGCCGATGTTGATCGCCATTTTGCCGATCTCGGAGCTGAACCTGGAGGCGGTCGCGCCGGCAGTCGAGATCTTGCGGGAGCTTCCGCTCGACACGATCAACATCGGGCTGCGCTGGTTCATCCCGAAGCAAGTCGGCGGCGAGTACGAGAGAGTGATGCGGGACGAGTTCGGGATCAAGGCGGAATCGTGGAAGGGCTTCGACTTTGATGCCGCCTCGATCCCGGCGACCCGGGGCGAGCAGTTGGGCGAGGTCGTCAAGCTTCTGAAGGGCCTGCGGCGGCGCCGTTTCATCGACTCGAGTCTCGGCCGGCCCTGGGTCTCCTTCGTGCCCGACGTGCCGCCCGAGAACGTGCCCGAGTACTTCTCCGACTTCTCCCAGACCTTCGGACACAACCTCTGCCCCGTCGCGTGGTACTTCGCGCAGGTCGAGCCGGATGGCGAGGTCTGTTTTTGCGGGGACTTCCCGGACTACTTCATCGGCAACGTCCGCCGGCAGCCCTTCGCCGAGATCTGGAACGGTCCGAAGGCGTGGAGGTTCCGAGAGAAGCTCGCGAAGGAGCCTCTGCCCATCTGCGCCCGCTGCTGCGGCAACTACGTCTACGGCAAGTGGGACAGGCCGGCCGGGGCCTCGGCCTCGCCGTAAAGGCAGGGGGCCTCTCTCCCGCGGGTGCCGCGGATGACTAGAATGGCGCTCTGCCTATGAACCGGCGGGATTCCGCTTCGGCTCGGAGGGTCGGTCCGGCGAGCAGGTGGGCTCTTGCCGCCCTCGGGGGCAGCCTGGCGCTCGCGGCGCTCGCCGCGCGAAGCAGCCAGGCCGGAACGCGGCGCTCGCAGTCGCCGACCGCCCTGCCGTCGATCGCACTGCAATCCATTCCAATCTCGCCCAATCCCGGCGCCATCACGGCGATCACGAATGCGCACGATTCGCGGCTCTTCCTGACCATCCAGAGCGGCAAGATCCTCGTGCTGAAGAATGGCAGCGTCCTCTCGACGCCGTTTCTCGACATCACGTCCTCGGTTCTGTCCGGAGGCGAACGGGGTCTCCTGTCCGTCGCCTTCCACCCGCAGTATCCGACGACGCCCTATTTCTTCGTCTACTACACGACAAAGGCGGCGGGCTCGCTCAACGACGGCGACATCGTCATCGCCCGCTATCAGGTTTCGGCGAACCCGGACCTGGCCGATTCTTCGAGCGGCGTCATGCTGCTCGGCATTCCCCATCCGATCAACGCCAACCACAACGGCGGGCAGCTTCAATTCGGCCCCGACGGCTATCTCTACCTCGGCACGGGCGACGGCGGCTCCGGCAACGATCCGCCCTGCAACGCGCAGAACGACGACTCACCGCTCGGCAAGCTGCTTCGGATCGACGTCGATCAGAACGTCGGCACGCCGCCCTACTACGGCGTCCCTCCGTCGAACCCCAACGCCGGCGGCCCTTACCCGCGCAACGTGACGTGGGCCAAGGGCCTGCGCAACCCCTGGCGCTTTTCCTTCGACCGCTCGACCGGGGACCTCTGGATCGGCGACGTGGGCCAGAGCGCCTGGGAAGAGATCGACGTGCAGCCCGCCTCGAGCTCGGGCGGCGAGAACTACGGTTGGAAGGTCATGGAAGGCACGGACTGCGGCGCGGGGGGCACGACGAACTGCTCGCCGACGCCGGCGGCGTGCCACGACGCGAGCTACGTCCTGCCGGTCAACGAGTACAACCACAACGACGGCAGCTGCGCCATCATGGGAGGCTATGTGTACCGCGGGTCCGCCATCCCGGGGCTCGCGGGCATCTACGTCTACGGCGACAACTGCTCGGGAGAGCTCTGGGGCTGGCCGGACGGGAGTCTCTTTACCCCGGTCGTTGCCGGGCTCCAGACGTTCGGCGAGGACCTGGACGGCGAGCTCTACCTTGCGACGGGAGGCGGCCTCCTCTACAAGGTCGTCGCCGGCTCGCCCCCGCCGACGGCGACGCTCACGGGAACTCCGACCAACACCGCGACAGCCAACGCGACGCGGACGCCGACCTCGACGCCAACTTCGACGCCGACGCGCACGCCGACCGCGACTGCGACCTCGACGCCGCTGCCACCCACGGCAACGGAGACTCCAACGGCTACCCAGACTCCCACGGTGACTCCGCCTCCGGTTGCGCTCGCCTTCAGCACCGTCGCGCCGTGCCGGGCGGTCGACACGCGCCGCGCCCCCGGCGCCTGGGGCGGTCCGCCGCTTTCCGCGGGCGGCCCGGACCGGAGCTTCGTACTCGCGGGACAGTGTGGAGTCCCGGTGGGCGCGAAGTCGGTCGCCATCAATCTGACGGTAACCATGCCCTCTTCCGCGGGGGACCTTCGCCTCTACCCGGGCGGGGGAGCCGTCCCGCCCACGTCCGCGATCAACTATGGCGCGGGGCAGACGCGGGCCAACAACGCGGTCGTCTCGCTAGGAGCCGCCGGGGACTTCAAGGTGCACTGCGATCAGTCGAGTGGCACCGTTCACGTCATCGTGGATGTGAGCGGCTACTTTCAGTAGGCGGGAAAAAACGCCGGGAGGCCTCCGGAGCTCTCCTCCCTGTCCCGGGGGCCAGTTCTCCACGCTTTGCGCCGCGTTACAATGGCGCATCGCACTCGACAAGGGTTGGCGGGGAGGGCCGATGCGCTCTCGGGTCATCCTGGCGGCCGCGCTGCTGCCGCTCGTGGTCGAAGCTTCGACACTCCGAGCTCAAACTGTCTTCCTGCAGAACGACAGCTGGGTGCAGAGCACCCCGCTCGCCTGCCAGACGGGAATCGGGGACTCGGAGAGCGTGGCCGCCAAGTTCACGGCGATTCCCGCGCAGTATCCGTACACGATCGACCGGGTCCGGGTGCTGGGGTGCAACGGTGGTTCGGACGCCTACTCCGTCCAGATCTACCAGGACGACGCCGACACCGTAATGCCCGGCACGCTGCTGTGGGCGAGCAACAATGCCTACCTTCTGGACGGCAACAACACGTTCAACGACATCACCTTCGAGACGGAGTTCCCGCCGCCGCCCTCGATTACGAGCGGCAGCGTTCGCGTCGAGATCACCTGCATCAGCATCCTCCAGCCGGTCGGCTTCGGGAACGACAAGGACGGCATCACCTCGCACCGGAACTTCCTCCGGGACACCCTCGGCACATGGAGCTACGCGGAGGACCAAGGGGTGACGGGAGACTGGATCCTGCGCCTGGGCATCATTCCACCCGCCACACCCACAGCGACGCCGACGAATACGCCGCTCGTGACCGCGACGTCGACTCCGACACCCACGCCGACGCCAACGCCCACGTTGACACCGTCCGCGATGCCAACCCCTCAGCCCTCCCTGACCGTTCTGGCAACGGCGACACCCACCATGACCCCGGCCGGTATCTCGTACTACACCGTGGCGCCCTGCCGGGTGATCGACACGCGCCCGACCGGCACCGCCTTCTACGGCGGGCCCGCCCTGTCTGGCCAAACCGATCGGCTGTTCACGCTGGCCGGTCACTGTGGGGTGCCGTCGGGCGCCCTGGCCGTTTCCTTGAACGTGACCGTCACCCAATCAAGCGCCCTCGGCGATCTCCGGCTCTATTCGGCCGGGGCCATGACACCGCTCGTCTCCACCATCAACTACAGCGCCGGTCAGACTCGAGCCAACAATGCCGTGACGGTCTTGAGCGCCGGAGGCGGTCTCGCCGTGCATTGCGATCAGGCCGCCGGCACGACGGTGCACCTCATCGTGGACGTGAACGGATACTTCCAGTGACGCGGCGCCGCGCGGGCAGGCTTGGGCGCGCCGCCGCCTACATTTCTCGGAGCAGGCTCCGGTCGCTCTCCCAGAACCGATAGAAGTTGAACCACTGCGTCGGATGGGCGCGAATGACGGCCTCGAGGTCCGCCGCGATGCGGGAGAGCACCCGCCGGGCGTCCTCCTCGGGCGAGGTCGCCGGGTCGGCCTCGAGCGGGTCTCCCCAGACGTTGTAGTACGCGCCGCCGGACTTGCGCAGGAAGAAGCCGGGCAGGATCGGACAGCCGCAGAACCGGGCGAGCAGAGCAGGGGATCGCAGAAACTCCGTCGGCCGGCCGAAGAAGGGAACGACGACGTGGTCCTCCGGGTAGGCCCGATCTACCAGCATCGCGACCGCGCAGCCGCGGTCGATCGCGGCACGCACGCGGAAGGCCGTCGCCATCGAGGAGCCGATGTCGATCGACTCGACGCCGACCCGCTCGCGCAGGCTCTGGCGCATCTGCTGGACATCCGGGTCGAGCTCCGGCTGGCCGACGACCGCCGGTGTGAGGCCGTGGCGCCGGAGCGTGACGGCTCCCATTTCCCAGTTGCCGACGTGGCCGGTGACCAGGAGGAACCCTCGTCCTCCGCGGCGGGCGCGCGCCAGGACTCTGGCATCCGCCTCGAAGGTGTCGATCTGCGGGGTGAGCGCTTGGCCGCGCAGGCGCCAGGTGTCGATCGTTTGGCGGCCATACTCGAAGAAGAGCTTTCGCGCGAGCCGGCGGGCCTCGGGCTCGGGAACGCCCAGGGCCTGCCGGAAGTTGTCCGCCAGCCCTCCGGTGGTCTTTGCCAGAAACGTGACCGCGAGCGAGTTGCCGACGACGTTGATCGTGTTCAGGACGGCCATCGGCAGCCAGCGAGCTCCGTAGTGCAGCCCGCCGTACACGATCCGGTTCGAGAGCCCGTGGCTCACCCACTTCGTGCGCGCGCGCAGGGTGTGCCTTTCGGACATTGGGCCCGGACTATACAATTCGGGAAGCAATGAACGTCCTTCTGGTGCGGCCCGACCCGGGCAACGAGCGTTTCGGACTGGGCCCCTTCTTCCGGGTCGAGCCGCTCGGGCTCGAGTACATCGGGGCGGCCTTGCGCGGCCGGGGTCACGACCCGGCGATCGTCGATCTGCGATTCGGCGGCGGCCTCGGCTCCTGGATCCGCCGCACGCGCCCGCGGATCGTGGGGATCTCGGGCATGCATGCGCTCGAGTACGACCGGCTGCTCGAGACGGCGCGGCAAGTCCGACGCTTGTCCCCGGAGGCGTTCATCTTGATCGGGGGCCACGCCGCGGCGGCGTATCCGGCGCCTCTCGAGCGGGAGGAGGTGGACGGGATCTGTGTCGACGACGGCGAAGAGGTCGTCCCGGCACTGGCCGACGCGCTGGCGGCCGGCCGCTCCGCCGCCGAGGTCCCGGCGCTCCGGCTGCGCACGGCGGACGGCTGGATCTCGACGCCCGCGCTTTCCGAGCGGACGGGCCTCGACCGCATCCCGCTACCCGCCCGCGATCTCGTCGAGAGATACCGCAGCCGCTATCACTGCCTGCTGTTCAAGCCCGTCTGGCTGATCGAGACGGCACGCGGCTGTCCCTTTCGCTGCAACTTCTGCTCGGTCTGGCAGCTATACGACCGATCCTTTCGTGAGCGGTCGATCGGAGCCGTCGTCGAGGACTTCGCCGCGGCGGGGGACAGCATCTTCGTGGCGGACGATCTCTTCTGGAACCATCCCTCGAGGAGCCTGGAGCTCGCCCAGGCGCTGAAGAAGCGGGGCGTGCGCAAGCGATGGCTCCTCGTCCAGACTCGAACGGACGTCGCCTGCCGGGAGCCCGGGCTGCTCGAGGCCTGGCGGCCGCTCGCGAAGGACTTCGACATCTTCTTCGGGCTCGAGGCGGCTTCGGACGCGGGGCTCGCGCACGTCGTGAAGGACGCGCAGGTTTCCTCGAGCGTGGAGGCGGCGAGGCTGGCGCGCTCCCTGGGCTACGGGGTCACGGGCAATTTCCTCGTCGACCCGGACTGGTCGGAATCCGAGTTTCAAGAGTTGTGGGACTTCGTGGCGAAGCACGGATTCCAGCGCGCGGGCTACACGATCTTGACGCCGCTGCCGGGCACCGAGCTCTTCCAGAAGCTCGCGCCGGCTCTCTCGGGCCAGCCGTGGTTCAAGTACGACATGCACCACGTGCTCTGGGAGCCGCGTCTGGGCGCCAGGCGGTTCTTCGAGCTGTACGCCGAGACGTGGCGCCGCTCGATCCTGAACACGAGCGGCGAGAAGCGGTGGATCGATTGGATGCGGCAGATCCGCCCGGCTCAAGTCCCGTATCTGACTCGCGTGCTCTGGCGGACGCAGCGCATGATGAAGGCCGAGGCCTATCTCGCCGAGCACGCGGCGTCGGCGGTCGCGCCGAAGAGCCTGCCCGGCCGGGCGCTCGAAGCCTCGTAGCGTCAGCGGGGCCGCTTGGCGGCCCGTCGAGGAGGGCCGCGGCTACTTCTTGCGCGTGAACTGGAAGTCGCTCGTGTGAGTCTTCCCGGGGGCTTCCTGGTGCGTCCACTGCTGCGTCATGTGGTCGGCGTCCAGAAAGAGGACGACCAACCCGACCATGTGCGGGGCGTCGGGCCCCGAAACGTTCGTCACGTCGACGAAGTTGAAGACGATTCGCTTCCCGTCGGACGAGAGGCCCGTGGCCCGCATCCGGGGCTGGTTGTTTTCCGTACAGTAGTGGGTCATGACGAGGCGCGAGCCGTCCGGGTGGTAGATCGTCAGCATCTCGCCGCCGTCGGGCGTCGAGAGACTTTCCGCGAGTGCCGTGCCGCTCGAGACGAGCTTGTAGCTGACCCTTGCCGGATGCCCCTCCGCGGTGCCTTCCCAGTCTCCGACGAGAGACTTCATCTTTTCCCAGGCCGCGTTCGAAGACGGTGTGTCCGCGCCGGCCCCGACGGTGAGGACGAGCGCCAGGAGCGCCGTGACGATGTTTCGAAGAGCGTTCATGTCGTTCCTCCTGTTGAAGATTGCCTGGGTGAGGGTCTGCCGATCGGCTAGCGTCTTCGGCGGCGCGTGGATCCGCGTGATCGGGAGGGCCGGCGGGACTTGCGCTGGGGCGAAGATGCGGTCTTTCCCTCCTGCACTTCCGACTCGCTCAGGTAATGCTCCAGGGCGTCGAGCTTCTGCCCCCAGAAGCGGCGATACCGGTCGATCCAACGGTTGGCGGACTCGAGCGGCGCCCCGACCAGGCGGCAGTGGTGTACGCGGCCTTGCTTTCGGCGGGAGAGGAGGCCCGCTCCCTCGAGCACTCGGACGTGCTTGGAGATCGCGGGCAGCGACATCGCGAAGGGGCGGGCGAGGTCGGAGACCGACGCCTCGGGGAATTCTGCGAGCTGCGCGAGGATCGCGCGGCGCGTCGGATCGGCCAGGGCCGAGAAGGTCGTGTCCAGGGCCGCCGAATAGTTAACCATATGGTTAACTAATATCGCTCCCCGGAATACCTGTCAAGCCCTATGCTTGCCTCCCGATGGCCATCCCCCAAAGCGCGGAGACGGTCGAGGTCGGCGTGGCCGGAAGGATCGTCCGGCTGACGAATCTGCGCAAGGTCTTCTGGCCGGAGCTTGGAGTGACCAAGGGAGACCTGCTGCGCTACTACACCGAGGTGTCGCCCCATCTGCTCCCGCACTTGAAGGACCGCGCCATGGTCATGAAGCGGTACCCGCACGGGGCATCGGGCAAGTTCTTCTTCATGAAACAGGCGCCCTCGCCGCGGCCCGACTGGATCGAGATCTGCGCCGTGGAGCATTCCTCGGGGAAGGTCATTCGCTTCCCGATGGTCCAGGACTTGGCGTCGCTCCTCTGGGTGGTCAACCTCGGGTGCATCGATTTGAATCAGTGGTATGCGCGCTGCGACGACCTGGACCGCCCCGACTACGTCCACTTCGACCTCGATCCCGTGCCGGGCGCCTCCTTCGCGACCGTGCGCGAGGCCGCGCTCGCCTTGCGAGAGGCGTTCGAGGAGCTCCGCATGCCGGCCCACGCCAAGACGACCGGTTCCCGGGGCATCCATCTCTACGTCCCCATCGTGCGCGGCCCCACGCAAAAGGAGGTCTGGGAATTCGCGAAGGGCTTCGCGACCCTCGTTGAGGCGCGTCATCCAAAGCTCCTAACGACCGAGTACCGCGTGGCGAAGCGACCGAGGAGCACCGTGCTCGTCGACTACAACCAGAATGCCTGGGGCCAGACCCTTGCCTCGATCTACTCCGTGCGCCCGACCCCGCGGGCCACCGTCTCGACACCCGTCACCTGGAAGGAGATCGAGCGGGGCATCGAGATCGAGGACTTCCGGATCGAGAACGTGCCGGCGCGCCTGCGAAAGACGGGCGACCTCTGGAAACCGCTCGTCGCGGCCAAGGGGAGATTCCGGCTGGAGAGGTTCTTCTGAGCGCTCTCGTCACTGGAAGTACCCGTTCACGTCGATGATCAGGTGCACCGTCCCCGAGGCCTGATCGCAACGCACGGCGAGGTCGCCAGATGCTCCGAGGGCAACGATCGAATTGTTGGCCCGTGTCTGGCCGAGACGATAGTTGATCGAGGAGGCGAGTGGTGGAGAGGAGCCGGCCGGGTAGAGGCGCAAGTCGCCAGCAGCGGTGGGCTGAGTGATCGTCACGTTGAGCGAGACGGCCTTCGCACCCGACGGCACGCCGCAATAACCCGTGAGCACGAAGACGCTGACCGCTCCGCCGGAGAGCGGTGGACTCGTGATCGGAGCCGTACCACCGCGGGTGTCGATGACGCGGCAGGGCATCACGGTGTAGTAGCTGGTCGGGAAGGGCGTCGTGATCCGGCCGATCTTGTTGCCAGACCACTCTGCGAACCAGAGGGCGCCGTCGGGTCCGGCGGCGATGCCTTGAGGCGAGCTGCCGGCCGTGGGGATAGCGAACTCGGTGATGACTCCAGCGGTGGTGATCCTGCCGATTTTGTTGCCGTCGGTCTCTGTGAACCACAGTGCGTTGTCGGGTCCGGCCGCGATGGCTTGCGTCGAGCTGTTGGCGGTGGGGATCGCGAACTCGTTGGTCACAACCCCCACGGTCGTAATCCGGCCGACCGCGTTGCCGCCGCTCTCTGTGAACCAGAGGGCACCGTCAGGCCCGGCCGCGATGCCTAGAGGGAAACTATAGGCTGTGGGGATAGCGAGCTCGGTGATGACTCCCGCGGTGGTGATCCGGCCGATCTTGTTCACTAGGGACTCCGTGAACCAGAGGGCGCCGTCGGGTCCGGCCGCAATGCTGTAAGGCCAGCTATCGGCCGTGGGGATAGCGAACTCGGTGAGGACTCCCGCGGTTGTGATCCGGCCGATCTTGTTGCCGCCATGCTCTGTGAACCAGAGGGCCCCATCGGATCCGGCCGCGATCGCGAAAGGGAAACTGCCGACCGAGGGGATCGGAAACTCGGTGATGACTCCAGCGGTGGTAATCCGGCCGATTTTGTTGCCGTCGGTCTCTGTGAACCACAGTGCGTTGTCGGGTCCGGCCGCGATGCCTTGCGGAAAGCCACCTTCCGTGGGGATCGTGAACTCGGTGATGACTCCCGCGGTGGTGATCCGGCCGATCCTGTTGCCGCTGGCTTCGGCGAACCAGAGGGCCCCATCGGATCCGGCAGTGATTCCTCGAAGATAGGCCGGCGGGAAAGGGAACTCGGTGATGACCCCAGCGATCGTGATCCGGCCGATCTTGTTGCCATCGGTCTCGGTGAACCAGAGGGCGCCGTCTGGGCCTGACGTAATGCCGGGAGGTTGGCTGCCCGCCGTGGGGATCGGGAACTCGGTGATGGCTCCAGCGGTGGTGATCCGGCCGATCTGGTTGCTCCCTACCTCGGTGAACCAAAGGGCGCCGTCTGGGCCCGACGTGATGCCGTAAGGGTTGCTGTAGGCCGTGGGAATCGCGAACTCGTTCGTGAGAATCCCTGCCGTCGTGATCCTGCCGATCTTGCCAAAGGCCCCGTAAACTGTGTAGGTGTTCTCGGTGAACCAGAGGGCGCCATCGGGGCCGGCCGAGATCTCTGCGGGCTGGCCGAGCGTCTGGGACTCGAACGTGACAGTCCCTGCCGTCGTGATCTTGCCGATGTAGCCGCCGTACCGGCCGTTGCAGCATCCTGGCTGGGTGAACCAGAGGGCGCCGTCCAAGCCGGCCACGATCCCGTAGGGGCCAAGGCTCGTGAGCAAAGCGAACTCCGTAACAACCCCCGCGGTGCTGATCCGGCCGATCTTGCTACTAGAGAACTCCGTGAACCAGAGGGCGCCGTCGGGGCCTGACGTGATGCCGTGAGGGTAGCTGTCCGCCGTGGGAATCGCGAACTCGGTGATGGTGCCCGTGGTGGTGATCCGGCCGATCCTGTTGCCCTGCTGCTCGGTGAACCAGAGGGCGCCGTCGGGGCCTGACGTGATGCCGTAAGGGTCGCTGTCGCTGGTGGGGATCGCGAACTCGGTGATGACTCCTGCGGCCGTGATGCGGGCGATCCGGTTGCCAACTCCTTCGGTGAACCAGAGCGCGCCGTCGGGTCCGGCGACGATCCCCCGAGGGCCGTTGGCCGTGGGGATCGTGTACTCCGTGAGAATCTGAGCGGGAGCAAGACCGGGCAAGACCACTCCGAAGAGCGCTACCGCCGCGCGCCGCGCGATTCGCGTGGCAAGAGGAGAGGCGAGCCGCTGTCCCTTGCCCAAAAGCTTTCCGGTGCCGGTCAGCCTATCACCGGGCGGGTCGAAGGAACTCTCCTACTGGAAGTACCCGTTCACGTCGATGATCAGGTGCACGGTCCCCGAGGCCTGGTCGCACCGCACGGCGAGGTCGCCCGCATCGCCGAGCGCCGGGACGCCGTTGTTGGCGCGCGTCTGCCCCATCTGGTAGTTGATCGTCGAGGTCAGCGGACGAGGCGTTCCGGCAGGATAGAGGCGCAGGTCGCCGGCCGCCGTCGGACCGGTCACGGTGATGTTCAGCGAGACGGACTTCGCGGTGTCCGGGATTTCGCACTGCCCGGCGAGAACGAAGACCCGGTCGGTTCCTCCCGAGAGCGGCGGGCCGCCCAAGGGTCCCGTCATCCGCCGCGTGTCGACGACGCGGCAGGGCGTGAGCGTGTAGAAGCTCACGGCGGAGCAATCCCGAGCCGCGAGCCGCGTGAGGAAGGCATCGGTCGAGCCGGCGGCAAGACTTCCGGCGTAAGCGTTCGCCGTCGGAAGGTCGAGCGAGGACGTTTGCCCGGCGAAGAGAATGTTTCCGGCCGCATCTCGGGCGAGCCCGTATCCGGCGTCCGTGCCGCCGCCTCCGAAGTAGCCGGAGGAAACCAGGGAAGCCGCTCCCGAAAGCGAGGGATTGAGGCGTGACAGGAACGCGTCGTAGCCGCCGGCGTTGGCGCTACGGGGCGGACAGCCCGCGACGGGGAAGTCCGTCGAGGCGGTGAACCCGGTCAGGTAGGCGGTCCCCGAGGCATCCCGCGCGAGGCCGTACCCTTCGTCGTCGCCCGAGCCGCCGAGATAGGTCGCGTAGAGCAGTGATCCCGCGCCGGCGACGGCGGGGTCGATCTGGGCGAAGTAGGCATCGAAGACTCCACCGAAGGAGCCCTGAAAGGCATTCGCCGTGGTCGGAAGCGTGCCGGAGCCGGTCGTCCCCACGAACCAGGCCCTTCCCGATCCGTCGACGGAAATCGTGTAGGCGTCGTCGTAGCCGTCTCCTCCAACGTACGTCGCGTAGAGCAGACTCGCACCGTCCGCCGAGAGCTTTGCGACGAACCCGTCGTAACTGCCTCCGGCGTTCGAGGCCTGGAAAGCGCCGGGATGCGGGAAGTCCGTCGAGGCGGTCCGGCCGGTCAAGTAGATGGTGTTTCCTGCCCCGAGGGCGATGCCGAACCCCTGGTCCTCGGCGCTGCCGCCCAGAAACGTCGCCAAGATGAGCGAGGCGGCTCCCGACTGAGTCGTGTCGAGCCGGGCGACGTAGGCATCGCCGGTTGCATCGCAGCTTCCGTCGCTCCCGCACGAGGTGTCGTAGGCACCGGGAGTCGTGGGGAAGTTGCTGGAGAAGGTCTCGCCGGTCAGCCAGGCGTTGCCCGAATAGTCCGCCGCGACTCCCCAGGCCCCGTCGCCGTCGGATCCGCCCAAGTAGGTCGAGTAGAGGAGGGAGGCGCCGTCGGGGGCGAGCTTCGAGAGAAAGGCGTCGGCGCCGACTCCCGTGGCCGATCCGAAAGTCTGCTGGTAGGCATTGCCCGTGGTCGGAAAGCCCGCGCGAGCGATGCCGGCAACGTAGGCGTTCTTCGAGGCGTCGACCGCGATTCCCACACCGACGTCGTTGCCGCTTCCGCCGAGGTAGGTCGCGTAGATGAGCGACGCCGCGCCCGATTGGTTCGGGTCGAGCTTGGCGACGAAGGCGTCCGTGGCGATCCCTGCGTCGCAAAGGCCATCCGTGCCGCAGGTGCCGTCGATCGGCCCCTCCGTGGGCAAGTCGCTCGACAGGGTCGAACCGGTCAGGTAGGCCGCGCCGTCGGCATCCACGGCGAGCGCATAGGCGATGTCCACACCGCTGCCCCCGTAGTAGGTCGAGTAGAAGGAAGGACCAGCCGCGAGCGCCGCCGCGGGCTTGGAGCGCGAAGTGGAAGCCAGAGAGATCCCTTCCGAAGGGGAAGCGGAGACGGCGGAACCGTCGCTCCAGTGCCATCCGACGCGCGACGGATCCGCGCCGGGAGCGACGCGGAAGTTGCCTCGGATCTCCTGGCCTTCGGGCGCGAGCTCCAGGTCGATTCCCGGATAGAGGTTCCGGTAGACGATCCCGGCGTAGATCGGCAGGCGAGTCCTCCAACGGCTGGGATCGGAGCCGTGAAAGACGTTGGCGACACCCGGCAGGCGACGCAGGCCCTCCAGGCGAACATCGGGGCTCGCTCCGTCAAATCGCAGCCGCCGAACCGTGACCGATCGGGAGGAGGCGGTTCGATCCGCCTTGCCGGTCACGTCGAACCGGGCGGCGCTCTTCGGCTTGCGCTCCGACGTCGAATCCGCGTACGTCACGACGACGACTTCCGAGGACAGGAAGAAGATGCTTCCGCCCGGCCCCGAGCTCTCGAAGAGCACGTGCGGATCGGCCTGGCCGGTGTTGGCGATGAAGAAAGCCGGCAGGGCAGCTTCGTTCCTCCCGTGCGGCGCGTCTCCCGGTGTCGTGACGGCGACGGGCGGGCTCGAGCCGGCCGGTCGCGCCAGGATGGCGCCGGCCGCCAGAAGCCAGATCAGTCGTCGAGCTCGACAGGACGTGCCGCTCATCGTTGACCTCCTCTTCCCGCAAAAAACCGCGCACCGAATCGCCGCGGATTCTAGGAGTCGGGCGGCCTCGCGGTAACTGTCCCACCCGCCGGGGAAGAGACCTGATCTCCGGAACAGGTGTGCCGCCACGATCCTCTGGTGGACGAAGAGGGCTGACTAAGCGGATCGCGCGAGGGTCTCCTGAAGCTCCCGCCGCGATGCCGCGAGGCCCTCCTCGAGGCCATGGCGCTTGCGGATCTCGATCGCCTCGCGGAAGGCCTCGGCGCTCCGCTCGAGAAGAACGGGCGCTTCGGACAGATCGAGCTCGGCCAGCCGCCGAAGCGCCAGGCCCAGGTGGTGCAGCGTGACGGCTCGGGCGATCTCCCGCTCGGCGGTGCGCCACTCTAGAGCCTCTTCGAAGTAGCCGGTCGCCTCGCGGAGCTCCTCGGGAGACGCTCCGAGATTCGTGATCGCCGTACCCAGGTTGTGAAGCGCCCGGGCGCGCCAGCCGTCGTCCGCATGGGCGGAAAAATGATCGAGCGTCTCCCGGAAGGCGAGACGCGCGCGCCCGAGGTCGGCCGCGGGGCCCGGGCTTCCGAAGAAGACGGCCGCGTTGTGGAAGAAGCGAGCCCGGGCTTGCGCCGAGTCGAAGCGGAGGTGCGGCAGCATCTCCCAGAGCTCGTCCGCCAGGGCGCGGGCGGTGTCCTCCGCGCCCCGATCTCGAAGCTCCTCCTGGGCGCGGAACCAGTCGCGCAGAGCGTCTGCCGGAGTGCTCCGAAACGCCTCTCGAAAATGACGGACGAGTCCGGACGTCCCCCCGGACACGGGACGTCAGCCTCGCGGTGTCGGAACCGGCGTGGGCGTGTTCTCCTCGTAGTAGACGCCCGGCTTGTGGGTCGGCGTCGCCGGCCCGCTCGTCGGCTCGGCCGCGGGTCGAGCCCGGCGGATCGGACGGGGCGTCAGTGTCGGAGGCGGCGGAGGTGTCGGCCGCTCGGGTGTGGCGGTCTCGCTCGGCGTCGGTGTCGCCGTCGGTGTCGGGGTCGGCGTCTGCGTGTAGGTCGGTGTGCTCGAGACGACCTTGGCCGTCTTCGTGAGCGCTGCGGCTTCCTTCTTGTTTGGGGTCGGCGGGATTCGCTCGCCGTAGATCACGACGGGCCTCCTCGGCGTTGCCGTCGGAGCGACGAGAACGGGTCTAGCCGTGGGCGGCGGGGCAGCAGCCGCCGGAGCAGCCGTCGGGGGCACCAGCGCCGGGGCGGCGGTGGGCGGAGCCGGCCTCGTTGGAGGAATGCGTGTCGGTAGAGGCGTCTCCGTCGGCGGAGGCGCGGGCCGCGTGGGAGGAACGGCTGTAGCGGGGATCCGCGTCGGAGGCGCAAGCGTCGCGGTCGGCGGCGGCGCGGCGGCCGCCGCGGCCGGAGCAGCCCGCCCCGCGGGTGCTGCCGTTGGCGGTGGAGCGGCCGCGGGCGAAGGTGCAGGCGGACGGGTCGGAGGCACCGGCACCGACGTCGGCGGAGCCGGGGGCCGCGTCGGGGGTGGTGGAGCGGCGGTCGGTGGAGCGGCCGGCGGTCGGGTCGCCGTCGGCGCCGAAACGGCGGCGGCGGGCGCCGGCGGAGGCGCGGTTGGCGGCGGCACCGCGGTGGGGGCGGGAACCGGGGGCCGGGTCGGGGTCGCGGCGAGCGCCGGCCTCGAAACGGGGGTCGTCACGACGCGCGTGGGCGTCGGAGTCGGTGTGGGCGGCTGTGTGGCGGCGGCGGCCGGCGCGGCGGTGGCTTTTTCCGAGGGCCGAGTTGGCGGCGGGGCGGGAGCGGCAGCAGCGGGGGCGGGCCGCGCCGCTCCGGGTGTGGGCGTGACCAGGCGCGCCACGATCACTTGTGTGGGATGGCAGGCGGAGAAGAAAAGCGCCAGGGCGGCCAAGGGCAGGGCGAGTGCCAGCGCCTTTCTCATGATCTCAGACGCGAATCCTATCTCTTGTCCGCGCGGTCAGCGGGCGGGGTGGGACGAGCGGTTATTCGCGGAAGTACCCGTGCAGGCTGCGGAGGGCTTGCCGGTCGATCTTGCGGCGGCGCAACGACTCGCGCAAGAGGGAAAGGGCGGCAAAGCCCTCGGGAACCATTTGTTCCTCGTCGATGATCGGAAGCGCGGCGCGGACTTCCCACTCCGCCTGCGCCTCCTGACCCGCTCCCAAGAGTGAATCGGCGAGAACGAGGTGGATCGCCGCGGCATCTCCGCGCATGCCGACCCGCTCGGCTTCCCGAACCGCTTCGCGGTACGCGTCGATCGACTCGGCGGTCTTGCCCTGCTCCCGAAGGATGTCGCCGACGCACCACCGGAGCTTCACGAGGCCGACCTGACTGTCGGCTCGCTTCAGAAGTTCGAGCGCCTGGCGGGCATATTCGAGCGCTCCATCCCGGTCGCCCTGGAGCCGGCGCACCTGCGCCAGGTTGTTTGCGGCGGGCGCCAGGAGCTTCGACTCGTTGGCGACCCGGGCCGCGTCGAAGATCTCTCGAAAGACTTCCCCGGCCCGTGGCAGGTCGCCCATCTCCCGGAAGGCAACCCCTTCCAGGAAGCGGCACTTGAGCGTCTCCTCGAGAAGCCCTAGTCTTCGCGAGCTCTCCGACCACGCGGGCGCGAGCTCCAGGACTTCCTCGAATCGGCGCTCTTCCATCGCCAGCGCCAGTCGCTGATAGCCCAGGCGGGCGAAATGGACGCTCGCGTTGGAGACCCGGACGAAGTTGGCCTCCGCCCGATCGAACCAGCGCCGGGCATCTTCCCGGCGGAACAGAATGCGATTGGCGCCGCCGGCCAGGAGGGCGAGCTCACCCAGGAAGTACTCCCTCTCATCGAACTCGCCGATCTTGCGCGCGGGTCTCTCGAGGAAGCGGTAGAGGAATTCCGCCTCCTCACTCACACTGGCAGGAGCGGTTTCGATCCGGCGGGTCAGGGTCTCGCAGAGGGCCAGAAGCACTTCCGGATGCTCGAGGCGCAGCTCCCGAGCAGCGGCCGCGCGGTCCGCGATCGGCACGGCCAGGGCTCGCTCCGCGGCCGCCCGGCCCTCCTGGACCGAGAGGCTTTCCTGCCCGGCGGGAAAACGGACGACTTCGCCCCTCACGAGTCGTCCTCCGTCGAGGGGCTTTGAGGTGCGGGCGCGGCCAGCCCGCGCTCGATCTCGATGGCGATGACTTCGGGACCCAGACTGAGGGAGCGTTTCAGGCGCTCGTCGGTCGAAAGGAGATCCTCGAGCTTCGAAACGGAATAGACGTGCCCGGCGCGGCACGCCATCAGGAGCAACTCGGATCGAAGCGACTGGGGATGCCGGCTGCCGGGTCGGCGGCAGAACCGTTGAAACCAGTCGTAGAGGCGCTGCTCGACTTCCGTGGCTTCCTTGGGTGGGAGGCGATAGTTGGAGACGAGCGCCCGCTCGATCAGGGGCAGGATCTGACCAAAGACCGAAGCGGCCTCACGGCTCTGTCCGCTGAAGGTGGAAGACACAGAGGAACTCAACCGGTACCTTCGAAATGGGTTCCGGGGCGGGCACGAGGGTGCACGGCGCCCGAGGGCGCGTTTCGGAGTCGGCGCAAGAGTCGTTCGATCAGAATGGGATGTGGCTCTGGACCTTGATCGGAAACGGCTTTTCCGCGGGCTTCGGAGCCGGTCTCGGTTCGGGCCGACGTTCGGGAACCTGCACCGGCTGAGTCGAACTGGAAACCATGGCTTGGATCTCCTTTCGCCAAAAGAAACGAATATCCACCTACCCCGGGGCAATGAGAATGGGCACCACCCACCCAAAAGAACCTGGAGAAATCATACGCCTGCGGCGCTCAAGTCAAGCGGGAAGTTTCGCTGTCCGGGCTATGACCCCAAGTATCTGTATTTAAGTGGCTTACGCGGTATCGATCAGAGGGCGCGAGAGTATTGCGGCGCGTCCTGCTTCCAAACAACCACGCCGCAGAAGCGTTCGCCCTCGGGACAGACCGGGCGCACGCCGGCCCGATGTCGCAGCGTGCACGGTGGCAGCAGCCACGGCCCGATCCGCGGATTGACGTCGCGAATCTGCAACGTCTCGTCGAGCGATGCCCGCCAGATCTCTTCCTGCGCGTTGTAGCAGAGACGCATGGCGAGCTTGTGGTGAAGGTTCAGGAGGTCCGCCGACTCGGTGAATCGGATCGCGACCGCGTTAGGCAGAAGGTAAGCAGTGTACTCATCGGGCACGCCGCGTGCGCGCAGCCGGTTGATCGTGTCCCACGTCTCTCGCATCGTCGCGGTGTAGAGAGCCTCGGCCTCCGGGACCTCCGGCAGGAGCATGGGCACGACGTAATCCGGCTGCTCCGACAAGTAAGCGGGCAGCGCGGGCCGGGACGCCGGCGTCATTCGGTGGCGCTGGTCCTGGCTGTCCGCCGTGTGCGAGAGTTTCTTGCGGAAGGTGTAGGAGGGGTGAAACATCGCGCGCGAGAGCTTGTCGTGAGTCGTCAGCGTGAGCGTCTCGCCGAGCAGCCGATTCTTCGAGGGGTCCAGCACCAACCGGATGGCGTCGTCGTCGGAGAGCGCCGCGCGCGGCAACCCGAGGATCTCGCGGACCGCGGAGGCGAGAATCTCCTCGTTGTTGGCCTTCCAGTCCACGAGCAGCGAGACCCGCCCGCCGAGCTCCCGATCGAATTCGCGACGGAAGTCGGCGTCGACCGTCCCGGACGCCGCAGGCTTCTGGAAGAGGGCGTACTCGGGAGTCTCCTCGAGCGGGATCGGATCCTCGAGCACGGTGGCGTAGAGCGGATCGTGCCGGAGCACTTCCTCGATCATGCGCCCAACGACCTCGCGCTGCTCGGCCGGCGCGTCGAAGGATTCGCAGAGTCGCCAGTAGCGAAAGAGCGTCACGCCCGAGATCGTGTGGTAGAGATACGCGAAGGTCGCGATGGGAAGGACGTAGCGCGCGATCTCCTGCGCGCGCTTCTGAACCGCCCCGGCAAACCGGCTCCGGCCATCGCCCCGCGTGCGGCCCGGAAAGAGCGAGAAGTAACGGTCGGCGGCGAGCGGGGTCAGGAGCTCCGTCAGCCGCCGATACGCTTCCTGCTGCCGACGCGCCTGGCGTTCGAAGATCTCCCGCTCGGCCGGACCCATCGGCGGCACCGCGTAGGTCCCGGGTTTGACCTCGACATAGCGCTGGGAGACCTGCTCCGAGTTGTAGTAGGGGTGACTGTGGAGGAAGCTCCAGAGGAACTGCCGCGAAACGTTCTCCAGCGCGAACTGGAAGTGCGCATGCTGGAAAGTGGTGTGGTGCCCCGCCTCGTAGATCGAGCGGGCGAGCGCGTCGCGGCGCTCGGGTCTTGCCGAGGCCTGGTCCTCGGTGACGATCCCCTTGGCGGAGTAGCACGTGCGCGCCGTGGCGACGACGTTCTCGAAGGGGCGTTCGAACGCGTGCACCAGCCGGACCCGAGGCGGCGGGGACGTGAAACGAAACAGTCGTTCGGGGCGCGGAAGGGACGACATCGGCCTGCGGGAGATTATCTCTCGAAGACGGCTTCGGGCGGCGCGGCGGAAGCCTCGGACGCCGGCGGAAGGCCTCCGTCCGTTCCGGCAAGAGCGCTCGGCCGTCGAGAAACGGCGCCTAGCCCCAGCGGGGCTGCTCGTCCGGATTGATTCCGAGAACGGTCTTCGAAACGAACTCGTGCGTCAGGGCGGCGTTGGCCGGGTGGAAGCGGCCGGCGCGCGCGTCGCGGAAGAGCCGCTCGAGCTCGCTCTTCTTGAACATGCCGAAGCCGCCCGAGAGCTCGAGCGCGGTGTCCACGACCTTCCACACGCCTTCCACGGCCTTGTACTTCGCGGTGACGATCTTGGCTGGCCAGTTGCCGCCGTGATCCACGCCGCTCGACCAGTCCGAGGCGATCTTCTCGATCAGAGGCTCGATCGCCTCGAGCTCCATCGCCATCTCGGCGATGCCCCACTGCATGGCCGGGTGGTGCGCCATGGAGCCCGAGACGGCGAGGGCCTGCCGCTTCTTCAAGGACTCGACGGTGATTTCGAGGACGCGCCGACCCAGGCCGTAGTACACGTTGGCGAACCCGAGCAGCCCCCACGCAAAGATCGAGAGCACGAAGACATCGACACCGGCCGCCCCCGGCGGCACGACGCGCACGATGTGCGCATCCGGGATGAAGGCGCCCTCGAGGATCGTGTCGTCGCTCTTGGTGGCGCGCATGCCCAGGACGTCCCACGTCGGCTCGATGCGGTAGCCTTTCGCGCCGCGCTCGAGAAACCCGTGAACGATCTTGGGTGCCTTGGGATCGCTCGTGTCCATGCCGTGCAGCCCGAGATAGGTCCAGACCGGCGTCAGGCTGCCGAAGGCCTTCTTTCCGGTGAACCGGTAGCCGCCTTCGACCTTCTCGGCTTTCGTCGTCGAGAGGAGAACCGGCAGGTCGTTTCCGGACTCGGCATGTCCGGCCGCGAAGATCTCGCCTCGGCCGGCGGCTTCCAGGACCCAGTCGCAGCGGTTGTCGCCGCTCCGGTGCACTTCGGCGGCGACACCGCACCAGTAGGTGTGCATGTTGACGGCGAGGGCGGTGGCGGGAGCGTGGAAGGCGAGGCGGCGGGTCTCCCGGCAGCATTCGGCCAGGTTGAGGCCGAGCCCGCGGAACTCCCGCGGCACGGCCATCTTGAGGTAGTCGGTCTTGCGAAGGTCTTCGAAGTCCTCCGTAAAGAAGCGGTTCTCGCGGTCGTAGACCGGGGCCCTCTCGTGAAACGTGTGGAGCAGATTGTCCGAAAGAATAGGGTTCATCCTCCCCCCTTTCGTCCGAGCTAGCCTAATACGAGTCCGGGGCCAGCCGGCCGGGTTGAAACGCTCGACCCGGAGAGCGATAGTTCTTCTCGTGAGGCTGCCTGTCTACATGGACTACCACGCGACCACGCCGGTGGATCCGCGCGTTCTCGAGGCGATGCTGCCCTATTTCACCGAGGCCTTTGGCAACGCCGCTTCGCGCAGCCACGTCTTCGGCTGGGAGGCGGAGGCCGCCGTGGAGGAGGCTCGGCACCAGGTCGCGGCCGCCTTGAACGGCGGCGACAAGGAGATCGTCTTCACCAGCGGCGCGACGGAGTCCGACAACCTCGCCATTTTCGGTGTGGCCCGGCTCTACGCGGCCAAGGGCCGACACATCGTGACCGGGGCGACCGAGCACCACGCGGTCCTGGATCCCTGCAAGGCGCTCGAGAGGGAAGGGTACGAGGTGACGTGGCTCGAACCCGACCCGACCGGCCGCATCGCTCCGGAGCAGGTGCGGGAGGCCTTGACCGATCGAACGATCCTCGTTTCCCTGATGCTCGCCAACAACGAGATTGGGACGATCCACCCCGTCGCCGACATCGGCGCCGTTTGCCGCGAGAGGGGAGTTCTCTTCCACACCGACGCGGTGCAAGGCTTCGGCAAGATCCCCTTCGACGTCGAGGCGATGCGGGTCGATCTCGCCTCCGTGACCGCCCACAAGATCTACGGCCCGAAAGGAGTCGGCGCGCTGTATGTGCGCGGCAAGGGCCCGCGGGTGAGGCTCGCTCCATTGTTCCAGGGCGGCGGACACGAGCGGGGCCTCCGCTCGGGCACGCTGAACGTCCCCGGTATCGTCGGGTTGGGAAAGGCCGCGGAGATCTCGCTTGCGGAGCGGGACGAGGAGGCGCGTCGGCTGCGGCTTCTGCGACGGGGGCTGGATGCCGGCATCCGCGAGCGGGTCGAGGAGGTGTATCTGAATGGCCCGCCGCTGCCGGCGATCGACGAGCGAGGAGATCTGCTCCCCGGAGAAGAAGAGCGGCGGCTGCCGGGCAACCTCAACCTCTCCTTCGCCGGCGTCGAAGGCGAGGCCCTCCTGACGAGCCTGAAGGATCTGGCCGTCTCCTCCGGTTCGGCCTGCACGTCCGCCTCGATCGAGCCGTCACACGTCCTGAAAGCAATCGGCGTCGCCGACGAGCTGGCCCACGCCTCGATCCGATTCGGCCTCGGGCGCTTCTCGACCAGCGAGGAAGTGGACTTCGCGATCGGATCGGTCGGGAAGGCCGTACGCCGGCTGCGGGAGATGGCGCCGACCGCCAAGCATTGACGACTCCGGTGCTCTCCCGCCTGGTCGGCGGAACGTCCGAGTACGCGGACCTCGCCGCGCGGGTCCGGGCGGGCGATTCCCGTCCCGTGGTGTCGGGAGGCGTGGGAGCGCTTCCCGGGCTCCTGCTGGCCGCTCTCGGGCGCGACCTCGGCAAGCGGCTGGCCATCGTGGTGGCCGACGAAAAGGAAGCGGAGCGCCTGGCCACCGATCTTGCGGCCGGCGGTTTGGAAGGGATCTTCCTCGCGCCCGCCCCGCAGCTCACACCCTACCAGCGCATCCCGCCGTCGCTCAAGGCGCGGCGCGACGAGTTTCGGTTGCTCGCGGCGCTATCGGGCGGCTCGCCGGTCCAGGCGGTCCTGTTGCCCGCGCACGCGCTCTTGACTCGGCTTCCGGCGCCGGAGCGTTTTTCCGAGCTCCTCGTCCGCGTCGCCGAGGGCGATGAGGTGTCGCTGCCGCGGCTCTCCGCGCGGCTGAGCGAGCTCGGCTACCGCCGCGGCGACCTCGTCGTCGAGACCGGCGACCTGGCGGTGCGCGGCGGCCTGTTCGATGTCTTTCCGCCGGACCGGGATCTGCCGCTGCGGGTCGAGCTGGACGGCGACCGGATCGCCTCGATTCGCGTCTTCGATCCGGACACGCAGCGGTCGAGCGAGCGGCTGCCCTCCGCCGGCATTCCTCCATTTTCGGTCGCGCGGGGGAGTCGGGAGGAGCGGGACCTTCTCGAGCAGAGGATCGGAAGACCCCCCTCGGAGGCCGAGGCGATCGTATTCGCGCCGGCCGCGACGGCGATGCCCGCAGGCTGGCTGGACCATGCGGGCGATTCGCTGCTCGTCGTCATCGAGCCCGCGCGCGTCGAGGAGGAAGTCGCCGCTTTCGCCGATCGCATCGGTTCCGACCGCGACCCGGACCGCGACGTCTTCGCGCCCGAGGAGCTTCTCCATCCGCCAGACCGGATCCTCGAACGGCTCGCCGCGGCTCCACTTCGGTTCGACCGCCTGGGGCTCGCTCCAGGGGATGCGATCCGGCTTCCCGCCGAAGCGATCCCGGGGCATGCCGGCCGCACCCGGGAAGCCGCCGAAGAAATCGGGAGCGCGCTCGCTTCCGGCGAAGAGGTCCTCGCCGTCGCGCGAGCGACGGGCGGCACCGAGAAACTGCGGCACTTCGCCCGGGAGTACGAAATCCCCGTCTCCGCCGATCGGGCGGAGGGCGGGCTCGTCGTCGTCCCCGCCGAGATCTCCGCGGGGTTCCGCCTGCGGCAACCGCGTCTGGCGGTCTATGCCGAGAGCGAGATCTTCGGCGAGGAAAAGCCGGCCGTCACCCGGCGGGGCAGGCCTTCGGAGGCTTTCCTGTCGGATCTCCGGGACTTGAAGCTGCAGGATGCGGTCGTGCACCGCGACTACGGCATCGGGCTCTTCAAGGGCTTGAAGCGGGTCCCCGTCGAGGGCGAAGAGCGCGAGTTCATGGAGATCGGCTACGCGGAGGAAAAGACGCTGTTGCTGCCGGTCGAGCGGCTGGACCTCGTGCAGAAGTATTCCGGGGTCGAGGGCGTGGTACCGGCGCTCGACCGGCTGGGAGGCGCCGGCTGGGGAAGGCGCAAGGCGTCGGTCAAGCGGGCGATGCGCGACATGACCGACCAGTTGCTCAAGCTCTACGCGCGGCGAAGCGTGTCACCGGGCTTCGCCTTCTCGAAGGACTCCCCGTGGCAGAAGGAATTCGAGGACGCCTTCGAGTACGCGGAGACGCCCGACCAGATTCAGGCGATCGCCGACGTCAAACGCGACATGCAGTCGGACAAACCCATGGACCGGCTGCTTTGCGGCGACGTCGGTTACGGCAAGACCGAGGTCGCGATGCGAGCGGCCTTCAAGGCGGTCTTGGATGGCAAGCAGGTGGCGGTGCTCGCCCCGACGACGATTCTGGCCGACCAGCACTTCCGCACGTTCCGGCATCGCTTCGCCGCTTTCCCGGTCTCGATCGAGCTTCTCTCCCGATTTCGGTCTCGCGCCGAGCAAAAGGAGGTCGTCTCGAAGGTTGCCGACGGCGCGGTCGACATCGTCATCGCGACGCATCGGATGCTTTCCCGGGACCTCGCTTTTCGCGACCTGGGACTCCTGATCGTGGACGAGGAGCAGCGGTTCGGTGTCGCGCAGAAGGAAAAGCTGAAGGAATGGCGCACGTCGATCGACGTGCTCGCGATGTCGGCGACGCCGATCCCCCGATCGCTCCATCTCTCGCTCTCCGGGCTGCGCGACCTCTCGATCATCGAAACGCCGCCGCGCGACCGGCTGGCGATCGAGACCCAGGTCGTGCCGGCCAAGCCCGCCGTCATTCGCGAGGCCATCGAGGCGGAGATCGCGCGGGGCGGGCAGGTCTTCTTCGTCCACAACCGCGTCGAATCGATCGGGCGGGTCAGACAGATGCTCGAGGAGCTCGTCCCCTCGGTCCGGATCGCCGTCGCGCACGGCGCGATGAAGGAAGCCGAGCTCGAGAAGGCCATGCGCCGATTCCTCCTTCGGGAGGCGGATCTGCTGCTCGCGACGACAATCATCGAAAACGGCCTCGACATCCCCACGGCCAACACGATTTTGATCGACCGCGCCGAGGCGTATGGCCTGGCGCAGCTCTATCAGCTCCGTGGCCGCGTCGGGAGAAGCGACCGGCCAGCCTACGCGTACCTGCTGGTGCACGAGACCGCAGCGCTTTCGGAGGTGGCGCGCCGTCGCCTGGCCTCGATTCAGGAATTCTGCGATCTGGGAGCGGGCTTCCGCATCGCCGCCAAGGACCTCGAGATCCGCGGCTCCGGGAACATCCTGGGCGGGGAGCAGTCGGGCCAGATCGCCTCGGTCGGCTTCGAGACCTACCTGCAGCTTCTCGAGGAGACGATCCGCGAGATTCGCGGGGAGGAGCCGCTGCCCGAGCGCCTCGTCACGCTCTCCCTGGGGCTCGACCTCACCATCCCCTCCGACTACGTGGCCGACGAGAACTGGCGCATGATGATCTACAAGAAGATCGCGCGCTCGCGTGACGAAAGGACGCTGGCGGAGACGCTGACCGAGATCACCGACCGCTTCGGATCGCCGCCGCCGGCGGTCGCACGGCTGGCCGACTATGCGCGCATTCGCACGCGCGCGGAGGCGCTCGGCGTTCAGTCCGTCACGACGCAGGCCGGCCGCGTGCATATCCGGCTGGCAGAGGACGCCCGCGTGGATCCCGATGGGTTGCTCGAGTTGGTCCGGACGACTCCCGGTGCCACGCTCTCACCGGGCCGGGTTCTGTCGTTGCCCTCCCCTCGGGCGTCGGAGCTGCCGGCGGCGCTCCTCTCGTGGTTGGCGCGGCTCGAGCGGCGGGCCGCCGCGTAGCGGCCGGCGGAATTCCCTTCTCCGGTTCCTGTTTTAGAATCCCATCGTGATCAGGCTCTGGCTGATGTTTCTCGCCATCCTCCCTGCCGGGGCGGGCGCCTCGGAGATGATCGAGTCTCTCGTGGCCCGGGTCAACGACCAGCCCATCACGCACTCGGAGTTCGAGATCCGGTGCGTGATGCAGCTCCACGGTGCCGGCGACCTGGACGGCCGCCGCCGTGTGCTCGACGAGATGATTCAGGAGAAGCTGCTCGAGGAAAAGGCCAGGGAGCTGAACGTCTCCGCCACCGATGCCGAGGTCGAAGAAGCCGTGGAACGAGTGAAGCGTCAGTACAACCTGGCGACGGATGCGGAGTTTGACGCCGCTTTGGCCCAGTCGAAAATGACCCGCGAGGACTTGCGCAAACAGCTCCGCCAAACGATCACGATCCAGAAGGTCATCGGGCGCGAGGTGACGGGAAAGATCACCATGACCGACGACGTTCTACGGCTCGAATACGAGCGCCGCAAGGACGAGCTGTACAAGACGGCCGAACAGGCGCACGTCTTCGAGATTGTGATCCGGTTCTCGGCGCAGGACGCCGAGGCGCGACAGGCGGCCGCGGCGAAGATCGAGGAGGCTCGGGCGAAGGTCGCCGGCGGCACGGCGTTTTCGGAGGTCGCCAAGGAGTACTCGCAGGGGAACGCTCGTGATCGCGGAGGAGACCTCGGCACCGTCGCGAAGGGCGAACTGCTGCCCGCCCTCGACGCGACCGTGTTCGCCGATCCGCCGCAGGAGTATCCGGCGCCGGTTCTGCTGCCGAGCTCGATCCACCTCTTCCGCGTCACCGACCGAACCCCTCCGGGCTACAAGCCGTTCACCGAGGTGCGCGGAGACCTCCAGAAACGAATGAGCGAAAACATCTACGAGAAGCATTACGCCGAGTACGTGGAGAAACTGCGCCACGAGGCCTTCATCAAGATTTACGACTCGGCGCTCGCCAAGGCGGAGGAGAAGAAGGCGTCCTAGGCTCCTCGTCGGGTCGCCGGGCGCCCCGAGAAGCGCCCAACCGCCCGGAGGTCTCCTTACTAATGGTGGTTCTCGCGGGAGCGAGCCCTTGCCCTAGTCATCCCTCCGATTTGAGCGTCCACGCGCCCGGGCAACTCCATTACGCCTGATTAGCGCCCCTAATTTTTTTAGGCAAACGCTTTCCCTTGACTAACAAACCACGGCGCTCCTAACATCGCCGGCAGTGGTCTAATCTGGAAAAAAGTGGGGGAAAGTGGTCCTGATTTGCGAATCGGGACACGGGAAGAAGGATGGATCGCTTTCGGGGAAGTGCCCCCGCCCGTCTCGACGAGAAGGGCCGGCTAAAAGTGCCGAGCCTCTTCCGCCAGCAGATCGAAGAAGCCTTCGGGCCGGAGCTGTTCGTGACTTCGCTGCATGGCCGGGAGGTCCTCGTCTATCCGCTCTCGGTCTGGCAGGCGCTCGAAGAAAAGCTCGCTGCTCTGCCGGCCATTCACCGCGCCAAGCGAAAGTTCCTCGAGCGGGTCAACTACTACGGTCAGTCGGGCGCGCTCGACGGGCAGGGGCGAGTCCTGATTCCCCAGATCCTGCGCGACACCGCCAAGCTGCCGTCCGACGTCGTCGTGACCGGGAACATCGATCACTTCGTCGTTTCCGATCGGGGCGCGTTGGCGACGAGGCTTTCGGGCGAGGACTTCACCCCGGAGGACTACGACGAGCTGTCGAAGCTCTTGTCGTCGAGGAACACGGAACCGTGAAGCGGCCGACACGAAACGGGGGAAGGGGAGACGCAAGACTTTGAGAAACCCGCGCACCGGCCGGTTCTTCTGCGCGAAGTCGTGGAATGGCTGCGCCCGGAGCGCGGCGGTTTCTACGTGGACGCCACGCTCGGAGCGGGCGGACACGCCGAGGCTTTGCTCGCGCGGAGCGCCGAACTGCGACTGTTGGCAATCGACCGCGACGCCGACGCCCTCGCTCTCGCCGGCCGGCGGCTGGCGTCCTTCGGATCCCGCGTCGAGCTCGTGGTCGGTGACTTCGGCGAGCTCGACACGATCCTGCAGGGACGCCCGGCGCCGGACGGAATCCTGGCCGACCTCGGCGTCTCCTCGATGCAACTCGAGATCCCGGCGCGCGGATTTTCGTTTCGCCGGGACGGCCCTCTCGACATGCGCATGGGGCGAAGTGGCCGAACCGCCGCGGAAATCGTCGCGACGGCTTCGGCCGAGGAACTGACGCGGATTTTCCGCGAATACGGGGAGGAACGGATGGCGGCAAAGATCGCGCGCGGGATCGTGGCGGAACGGACCCGGGGACCCCTCATCACCACTCGGCAGCTCGCCCGCATCGTGGCGAACGTCAAAGGGTCGCGCGAAAGGATCGATCCGGCCACCAGAGTGTTCCAGGCGCTGCGTATCGAAGTCAACCAAGAGCTCGTCGCTCTCTCGCGGTTCCTCGCGGCGGCAGTCAATCGCGCCAATGCCCGCGGCCGGATCGCGGTCATTTCCTATCACTCCCTCGAGGATCGTTTGGTCAAGGAATCCTTTCGACGCAACTCGGGTGTGTGCTTGTGTTCCGCCCGCATACCGAGCTGCGTCTGCGGCGCGCGCCGTCTCCTCCGGGTTCTGACACGACGGCCGGTCGTGCCTTCGGAAGCCGAGCGCCGCGCCAACCCGAGGTCGCGGAGCGCCCGCCTGCGCGTCGCCGAGAGGCTCGAGTCGGCGGAGGCGAGGCCATGAGGTCCGGTCGCTGAGCGTGCCGTCGTGAGCAGCGCCTTCTACGTCCAGGGCAAGCGTGTCGAGAACCTGCATCTGACGCGCGAGCGGGATCGCCGCCGGGGGCGTGAGCTCGCGACGTTGCTGCTGATCGGCTTGCCGGTGGCTTGCGCGCTGCTCGTCTACGCGGCCTTGCACATCGAGACGGTGCGGGTGGGCTATGCGCGGGAGACCCGCGTGCGCCGCGTCCTGGAGCTCGACGAGCAGAACCGGCGTCTGCGCGCGGAGCTGGCGCACGCCTCCTCGCCCGAGCGGGTTTCGGCGCTCGCCTCCCGCAAGAAGCTGCACCCGCCGTCCCCCGGCCAGATCCAGTATGTCCAGCCGCCGGACACCCGGAGTCCTCGGCCGTGAAGGCACTCTCGACCGGTCGCGTGCGGTGGCTCGGTTTGCTCTTGAGCGTCTGGGGCG